>OGXR01000813.1_pt1 | contig 24798 bp, 32 predicted proteins | sample 1576331 | NCBI WGS metagenome assembly OGXR01 (sample SAMEA3541473, study PRJEB24748) | human gut metagenome | biome: human gut; feature: human-associated habitat; material: faeces | place: China | collected 2012 | reverse complement strand
GTATGAAATCATAAAGGCTTATTACCTTGGAGGCACGAAATGAAAAGAAAACAGATTATTGCCTACGAAGGGAAAAAGCCATCAGGTAAACGAAAAATGACGCTTATAGCTGATATCGTAAGCTTTGATGATGATAAGTATCTTATTGCAGATTTGTATAGCAAGAAGGAACTCATATATCGCGAAGTATATTGTAGCACCGGAAGATTCAACTATGACTATGAAAATCAAAAAGCAGACACAAAAATCTACTGGAACAATCCCAAAAGGAGAATGTTGAAAGAGGCATATACTACAGACCAGACAGTTGCAACTGTAAAGAAATATGCAAAGTTAATAGACACAAAATATTATAGCGAAGATGCTGTTGATATGCTTGAGTCAATTGAATTGAAGGTGGATAGTATGTCAGACCTTAGAAAGAAGCAGCGGGAGAATGACGAAAAAGAGAAATTATTTGAATTACTCCCGGAAGAGCCTAGAATTCTTCAAATGCGTATAGAAAGCAAAGTGAATCAGGGGAATATTATATATTACAAAAGACATGGAATATATGCTGATTATCATTGTTGCCAGTGCGGAGAAGATTATATGCTAAGAACAGAACCATACGAAGGAATTGAACCAATACTGACATATCCCAAGCCGGAAAGATTAAAAGCTTTTGAATGTCCTAAATGTGGAGACAGTGCATTGCTTTATCCAATGGGGCATGCCAAGTGTACATACCAGAATTTCACGACATTTTTATATCAAGTGGCAGCAGACGGAACCCTGATTACAAGAATGTATGATGTGTTTGTAACAAGAACACCAGAAGGGGCAAGGAATGTCGGAACAACAGAGTATGAGCGTGTATTTATGCGTCCCGGATATTGTAGAGAATATTATAGATACAATTCAGAAGACAAATGGCGTAAAGACAGAAATGCGGCATTTAGCAATGTAACAGATTTTATTGAGGTCAACTATGACTGCATAAAGGACAGCCAGATGAAGTATCTTCCACAAGATATGTATAAAACAATATACAGTACACCAGAAAGAATAGAACGAAAGTATCTGGCCCGGTATGAGACTGTGGAAAGCTTCGCGAGATGTCCACAACTGGAGACATTATTTAAAAATGATTTTAGAAATATATGTAAGAGAATTATATGGCAGAGAGGCAGCACAAACAAGGTCAATAAGCATGTAAAGGAACTGCATGAGATATTAAGAATAACTAGGACACAATTAAAGTACTTAAAAGAAAGTGGGAAAACGGAAACTATTGGATTGCAAGAACTTGAAACGTTCAGACAGATTGCTGATAAATACAGAATAAAAGAACAGAATTATGACATGTTATTTAAAATGTATATGAGCTCTAGCCAGACAACACTAGAATATTTGCTAAGATTTCAGAGCATTACAAAATTATGGAATATAGCACATAAGTATTTAGAAGATGACCATTTTGAGAATCTCAAGCAGGTACTTACAGAATATAAAGATTATCTTCGAGAACGTGAAGAAAATGGAGATGACTTAAGTAATACTGTTTATCTTAAGCCAAGAAACCTGTATGAAACATATACACGAATACGTCTGGAAGCCGAGCAGAGAAAAAATGAGAAGTATATCACTGAGATGCAGCAGAAATATCCGAATATAAAGAGCAGATCAATGAAGATACCTAAGAAATATACATTTACGCATGAGGGATTAATTATAAGACCAGCCCTAGATGCTAAAGAAATTGTGTTAGAAGGGAGAACGCTTCACCACTGTGTCGGGAGTGATAACCAGCACTATTTGAAGGACTTTAATGCAGGGAAAGGCTGGATAATGGTAATCCGGGATATAAAGGCTCCTGATACTCCATATATTACGGTAGAGTTAAAGAATGACAAGATAATGCAGTGGTATGGAGAACATGATACTAAGCCGGATAGGGAGATTATAGAGGAATTTTTAAAAGAATATAAAAAACACATAGATAAGAAAGTGAGGAAAACAGCATGAATGAAGTGTTATACACAAAAACATTTAGTGAGTGGCAGCAGGAATTAGATACAGAGCTTGTAAAGAGTGCGGAAAGCTTTGTAAAGATAGGATATCTTCTTAAGGTTGCCAGAGATACAGACATACTTGTAAATAGTGGATATGTGAATGTTGTGGACTTTGCAAAAGCCCGCTATGGCCTTGATAAGACGCAGGTATCAAGGTTTATACATATTAACGACAGATTCAGCGAGGACGGAAACAGTGCAGAACTGCAGGACAGATATAAAGGTATGGGATATGCAAAACTGACAATCATGCTGCAGCTTCCTGATGAAATTAATGAAGAGATAAGCGCAGATTTCTCCAAGTCTGAGATAGAAGATATCAAAAAGGAAATTGATGAGGAAAATAAGATATCTGATATCGAAGTATGGATGGAAGGTACACAGGAAGAGGCGGAAAAATATAACGAGCTTGGACAGGTTATGTATCAGCTTTTGCATGATATGCCTGAACTATTTATCAAGATTGCACAGTCTTCTATAGAAACAGAAGAACTGATGAATGTATTAGCTCCATCAGGAGAGATGATATATTCAGTACGTATTCCGGGAACTGGTCGACTAATGTTAAGTATTAAGGTTAATACCGGAAGAATAACGATAACCAATGTGCGAAGCATGGAAAAGACAGAGTGGAACATAGAGGACCTTGCAGATTTTGTGGTAGACATACTTAGCAGAGCTGATACAGAAGATCCGGCTAAGGCATGGACAAGCATCTATAAAGAGGAATATCCGAAAAAAGCAGAAGTTGCACCGGTGCAACAGGAAAAACCAGTGCAGAGGAAAGAGAAGAAAGTACAGAAAGCCAAAATTGAGAAACCTAAGCCACAGCCAGCAGAAAAGGATGCGGAAGAAGAGCAGATACCAGGGCAGGACAGCGTGCTTAATCATCCGGAGTATTTACCGGAAAACAGCAATAACATGCCGGCGGTTCAGGAAAATATACAGAATAATACGGCTATTATGGGAAATACGACGGAAAAACCGTCAGATTCCTCAGAAATGATAAAAACTTCCGGGGAAACACCGGATTTTGAGAAAGATATAGAAGAATCTGAAAAAACATCATTAAGAATGGCAACAAATGCGATAAATACAGAATGTGAGGACGCTTCGGAGAGTATAGAAAGCTTTATGAACTGCTGGGAAACAATATGTGAGGCAAACAGCAAGATTGCGCTGTTTATCGAGGATTACAGCACAATGGATGTGACACCTGACAACATGGCAATAGAAGCTGTCCGTATAAATGCAGTAACATTAGCTAACGAATTAGAGCATTTGAAAACGCTGTAAACAGCATAAAATCAGAATGGGAGGTCGAATATGGCAATAGGAATAATATGCTATATAGCAGGAGTAGCAACGACATTAATAGTGATGGCATTTTGTAAGGCAGGGAGGAACAACTAATGAATAGAGACTGTATATTACTTAACGAAAAGCAGGCAGATTGTAGAGGGCTGGATAAGCTGTATTGTGCAATAGAGGATAAGCCGTGTCCGTTTTATAAACCGGAGACACTGTATAACAGAGATGGAAGTAAGAAAAAGTATAAAGGGAAGGTGAAATAGATGCGAAAGGCAATTCCTAAGCATACAAGAGAATTAGTGTATGCGAAATGCAACGGTCATTGTGCTTATTGCGGCTGTGATTTGGAATATAAAAACATGCAGGTAGATCACGTTATTCCACTAAACGGATGGAGCGAACAAGGTTCAGATACTATTGACAATATGCTTCCGACTTGTAGGAGCTGTAATCATTATAAAAGTAGGTCAACATTAGAAGGATTTCGTCAAATGCTTGAAGCTATGCCTGATACATTAATGCGAGATTGTGTTACATACAAAAATGCCGTTAGATTTGGTTTGGTAATACCTAACAAAAGGCCAATTAAATTTTATTTTGAGAAATTATCAAAACTAGATGTGACAAATGCGTTAGAGATAGCAAAGGCAGGTGGAACAGATGAAAGATAGATATCTATTTAAAGCAAAGAAGATTGATAACGGAGAGTGGGTACAGGGGTATTTATACGGCATTTGGGAGAAAAGATATATTCTATGGGGAATGACAAATGATACCCCCAATATGATTGAAGTTGACCCATCTACTATCTGCCAGTGCACAGGTATGAAAGATAAGAATGGTAAACTAATATGGGAAAATGACATTATTGGTTATCAGGCTACATATATCATAGGTACTGGCGTAGCAGAAAGGGATTACATAGGAAAAGTTATTTGGGATCATGAAACATCTTCATTTCAAATTGCGGGGGAATTACCTGCTGAAAGTTATGAAGGCTATAAAATGCTAGATGAGATGTTTAGAATTGAGAGGACTAAAGATGAGCAGAAGACGACATAAACACTTATGTGAATATACCTGTTGTGAGCAATGTTCTAAGAGTGTGGCAGCAGACGGAACATATACATGTAACAATAAGACAGTTATAGAGAACTACATGCCAGCGGAAGATTACTTCTGGTGTGATGGAGAGATGTTTATCAGGAGGGAGTATGAACGATTTAATCAGCAGAGAACAGCTTATAAACAAGCTAAATAGTACAGGAACAAATATCACATTTGATATTCCCGTGGAAGAAATATTGGGAGAAAATGTTGATTTAGACGATTTTGCCGCATTAATGCAAGATGCAATACAGGCATATAGAAAAATGGTTATAGACACTATTAAGAATATTCCTATAGCATTCAATCTGGATAAGAAGGTAGAACGATTGGAGAGAGAATTAATGCTAGCTGATCAAGATAAGGAAAGATGCGCAAGAGAAAACCAAATGCAATTTGATTTTGCTAAGGGATATTCAATGGGAGTGACAAACGCATTAGAGATAGTAAAGGCAGGTGATTCATAATGCTAATATTGCCAATTAAGAAAAAGTGGTTCGACATGATTCTTTCTGGAGAGAAGAAAGAAGAGTATCGAGATATAAAAGAATACTATGAGACAAGATTTCAGAATTTGTTCGGAGCCATAACCATACATCCATTATATCCACCAGACAATTTCTTAGATAGAAGCGAATATGAGTTATTGCAAGGCGAGGAAGTACCAGAGGAGATAAGGAAAGACAGGGTTCAGGAGATTATTTTTCGTAATGGTTATTCCAAGAATTCTAAAGCAATAAAAGCAAGATGTAGATTATGGATTGGAAAAGGTAGACCAAAGTGGGGCGCTTCGCCAGATAAACAGTACTATGTTTTAGAAATCCTGAGTGTTGAAAAAATGGCAGCAGATAAGAATATTTTACATAAGGTAGGTGATGAACAACTTGAAAAATAACAATATTAAAGACCTTCTTAAGCAGTACAATGACTTGGTTAAGGAGAAACAGGAAATACAGGCCGCGATTGATAAGATACAAAGAGAATTGGATAAAATGGAAGCTGAAGGATATACGGAAAAGGATAGTGTTACAGGCGGAGATGGAGGTAAGCAGCATTTTGTTGTAGAAGGCTTCCCTTATCCGGCATATTCACGGAAGAGAACACTTCTTTTAGTGAGACAGCGGCAGCGGATGGATGTTAAAGAAAAGATAGATACACAGATTAATCTAATAGAGCAATGCATAAATGAAATTGACAACAGCAGAATGCGGCGGCTTATAACATTAAGATACATAGAAGGATTATCATGGGTGCAGGTAGCAAGAAAGATGGGAAAACACCACACAGCGGATGGCTGCAGAATGGCCGTAGAAAGATTTTTAGCAAAAATTTAAAGTTTGTTCGCTCTGTTCGTTTTGTCTGTGCTAATATCTAAACTGGACTTGATGGACAGCATGATTTCTCCATTATTAAATATTAATACCCCCGGTAAGACACTGGCTTAAGGCTGGTGTCTTTTTTGTATGCCAAGAAAGGAGCTGATTGTGTGAGATTAACAGATAAACAACGGAAATTCTGTGATGAATACCTTATAGACCTTAATGCCACACAAGCGGCTATTAGGGCGGGGTACACAGAAAAGTATGCAAATACAAATGCATCAAAATTACTACAAAATACTACAATTTCACAGTACATAGGAGAAAGACAAAAAGAACTATCGCGCAAGACAGAGATTACTCAGGAGCGAGTAATCAGGGAACTTGCCTTGATAGCTTTTTCTAATACAGCAGATTATGCACATGTAGTCGAGAAGAAGATGAAAGCAGAAGTAGGCGGAATGCTTGTGGATATACTGAATGAAGATGGCAAACCTGCTACATACAGGACTGTAGAGCCAGTATTGACAGAAGAACTTACAGAAGAACAAAAGCGTGCATTAGCTGTTATTAAGAAAGGGCGAGATGGATTAGAGGTCAAGCCATGCGACAAGGTAAGGGCATTGGAGCTTCTTGGCAAACATCTTGGAATGTTCACGGATAAGATAGAAGCAAATATAAACGATTCTGTAAAGAATGAGCTTGCAGAGCTTCTTGCTCAGCGTAAAGCAAGGGGTGAGCCTGATGCTTCTAAGTGATAAGTATTGGGATTACATAGATACACCGGCAAGAGCAGAATTCCTTGAAGGCTCTACTGCATCAGGTAAGACAACAACGGTTGCCGTGAAGTTTATCATGAATGTAGCAGAATCAGATATGAAGTTGCATGTTATAGCCGGTAATACAACAGGTGTCATTGAGAAGAATATCATCAATGCAGATATGGGATTACTTCAGATATTCCCTAATTTGGAATACTGTGGTAATGGCGATAAAGAAAATAAACTTCCACACATTAAATTTAAAACTGGCAGCAGTACCAAGATAATATATGTTCTTGGCTATGATAATGCCAGCAAGTGGAAGAATGCCTTGGGTTCACAGTTTGGCTGTGTGTGGGTGGATGAGTGCAACACAGCTAACATAGACTTCATACGAGAAATATTCGGACGTTCTGAATACTTTGTAGGTACACTTAATCCGGATGCGCCTACGCTACCAATATATTCAGAATACATCAATCACGCAAGACCGATTGATAAGTACAAGGCAGATGTGCCAGAAGAGATATGGAAGGATCTTAACAGCTGTGAGCCTATTAAAGACTGGGTATATTGGTTCTTTACATTTGAAGATAATATATCCATGACACCAGAGAAGATAGAACAGAAAAAATTGAGCTATCCTCCTGGCACTAAGATATATAAGAATAAGATATTGGGATTAAGAGGCAAGGCTACAGGTCTTGTCTTTTCTAATTTCTGCAGGCGGCATGTTATTACGAAGGAACAGGCTAAGGCATTTATTAAGCGAGAATATGACGACAAGCAGACAGAATGGTTTGTAATATATACAAGCGGTCTTGATACGGCATATTCAACCAAGAGTCCTGATACTATTGCTATGTCCTTTATGGGAATAACCAACAAAGGCAAGTTGATAGTACTGGATGAAAAGGTATATAACAATGCGGCTCTTGATATCCCCATAGCACCGTCTGATACAGTAAGGAATTACATAGACTTCCTGGAACGCAACAGAAAAGAATGGGGCGGCATGGCAAAGAACACCTTTATTGATAATGCTGATCAGGCAACAATAACAGAATTTGCCAAGTATAAGAGAGAGCATCACGAATGCCTATATATATTCAATAATGCATATAAGAAAGTAACAATAATAGACAGAATAAACCTGCAGCTTGGCTGGATGTCCTTTAACGACGAAAAGGGCAAAGAGCCAAGCTATTATGTTGTAGATACATGCACGAACTACACAGGGGAACTGCAGGTATACAGTTGGCTGGAAGATAAAGACTGTGAGCCGGAAGATGGAAATGATCATATGGTTAACAGTACGCAATATGGCTGGATACCATACAGGGACAAAGTTGGAGTAGAGAACAGATAGGAGAGTGAGAGAGGTGAGCATATTTAATACTATGGCTGATAAGATAAGAGATGGAATAAGGACATGGTTGCGTGTGCAGCCGGCACAGAGAGGAATAATTAATATACAGGAAATCTTCGACTTTGAAGGTAATGCTATTAAGAATCAGATATGGTACAGAGGTGTAAGTGAGGAGCTGTCACAGCTGTATGATCAGATTGATGGAGATAAGACAAGATTCTGGGCTGCAAAATGCTCTCCTGGATTAGCAATAAGAAAGATACATGTAGGATTACCGGCAATGCTGGTTGATATGCTTGCGAGTATTGTTGTTGCAGATATGAACGAGATAGATGTTGGCAGCAGGCAGTCAGACTGGGATAAGATAGCGGAAGAGAACGATTTTACAGAACTTGTAAAGCAGGCAATCTCAGATACGCTTATTATTGGAGACGGAGCATTTAAGCTATCTATAGATACAAACCTAAGCCAGTATCCAATAATAGAGTTTTATCCCGGCGACAGGGTAGAGATAATAAGAGAACGCGGCAGAGTGAAAGAGGTTGTGTTTAAGACAGTATATACAGTCAAGAATCAAGAATACATTCTGCTTGAGACGTATGGAAAAGGTTATATTACATATATGCTCACAAGAGATAACAAAGAATGTGATATCAGCACTGTGCCGGAGCTTGCAGGTTTAAGACCTGTAACATGGGAAGATAAAAGCTTTATGATGGCCATACCGCTTATGTTCTATAAATCAGCAAAGTTCAGGGGCAGAGGCAAAAGCATATATGACAGCAAGATAGATGAATTTGACGCACTTGATGAAGCATGGAGCCAGTGGATGGACGCTTTAAGACATAACCGTACAAAGGAATATATACCAGAGAATTTACTTCCTCGAAATCCAAGTGATGGAGCTGTTATGCTGCCAAATTCATTTGACAACGCTTATATACAGTATTCGTCTCCTATGGCAGAAGGTGCAAATTATAAGATTGAAAGAGAACAAAGTGAAATACCACATGAAGGGTATCTTGCTACATATATCACGGCACTTGATCTTTGCTTGCAGGGAATCATGAGTCCTTCTACATTAGGAATAGATGTAAAGAAGCTTGATAATGCGGAAGCACAGAGGGAGAAGGAAAAAGCAACGCTGTACAGTAGAAATAATATTGTAAATCAGCTCCAGAAGGTTCTTCCGAAGCTTGTAAAAAAGACATTGCAGGCGATAGATACACTTAATAATTCAACAACACAGGACATTGATGTTGATGTGACATTTGGTGAATATGCGAATCCTAGCTTTGAGAGCCAGGTTGAGACAGTGAGCAAAGCCAAGCAGGGAGGCATTATGAGTGTAGAAGCGTCCATTGATGAGCTGTATGGAGACACTAAGGATGATGACTGGAAACAGGAAGAAGTTGCAAGGCTTAAGGCAGAACAGGGTATATCAGATATGAAAGAGCCTGATCTTAATATGGATGCAGGAGATTTTGGAGTGGATACAACAGAACAGTGAGGTGACTTATGGCACTTAACACAGAATATGATATAGAGAAAGCCTTCCGCGCCATAGAAGATGAGCTGATAGCTTCAATGATGCGTAATCTTGCAAGCCACAGAGCAGAAGAGACAGATATGGGGTTTAACTGGTCACAGTGGCAGGTAGAACAGCTTAAGGCTCTGGAAAAGTATAAGGCACAGAACAAGAAAATGTTTTCATCAAAGTTCAGTGATATTAATGATTCTATAGATGCAATGATATTTGCAGCCAGACAGGAAGGCGGAACAGAACAGGAGCAGAAAATATTAAGAGCATTAAAGAAAGGGTTGAAAGCATCTAAGGTGTCGCAAGGCGCTGAGGGTGCTTTTTTCAGATTGAATACAAGGAAGCTCAATGCCCTGATTAAAGCAACGAAATCAGATTTTAACAGGGCAGAAAAAGCAATGCTTAGAATGTCGGAGGATAAATATCGACAGATAATATTCAATGCTCAGGTCTATGCAAATACGGGTGCAGGAACATATGAGAAGGCGGTTGATATGGCTACAAAGGATTTCCTTAAAGCCGGTATCAACTGTATTGAATATGCAAATGGCGCAAGGCATACCATGAAAGACTATGCCAAGATGGCGATTCAGACAGCTAACAAGCGTGCATATCTGACCGGAGAGGGCGAAATGAGACAATCATGGGGAATTAGTACCGTTATAATGAATAAGCGTGCTAATGCCTGTCCTAAGTGTCTTCCTTTCGTAGGAAAGGTGCTTATAGATGATGTATGGAGTGGAGGTAAGGCATCAGATGGTCCTTATCCGCTAATGTCCTCTGCTATGGCAGCAGGACTTTATCATCCGAATTGTAAAGATATTCATACAACATACTTTCCAGAACTGGATGAAGAGCCAGATAGCAAGTTTACCAAGAAAGAACTTGAACAGGTTAAGGAAGATTACAAGATGGACCAGAAACAGCAATATGCCGGCAGAATGGTGGAGCAGTTTGACAGGTTGTCGAAGTATTCACTGGATTCAGATAATAAGAAAATGTATGAGGTAAGGAAGGGGCAGTGGGAGAATGTAGTTGCAAATAATCAGAACAGTGATACAATTAAATTAAAAGATAAGATTACAGATGTGAATGTACAGCTTGAAGATTTGAAAAAGCAGTTTAGTGATTTTGCAGAAGGCTATTCATATGATGAATGGTTCAAAGATTTCACGTCAATAGAGGATGCTTTTGGAGATGTTACTGAAGAGGATATTCCGACAGTCACAAAATTAAAAGAACTTGATTCATCAATTAGACAAGCTGAAAAATCAAGACATGATTTAATCCTAAAAAAGAAAAAAAGAAAGCAGCTTGATATAGGATATCGTGGTAAAGTGCCAGATGATAAATTGGATGAGTTTAATACGAATGCATTAAAGCAAATTAAGGCGGATACTGGTTATTCTGATGAAAAAGCGGCAGCTTTTCAAAAAGCAACACAAGAATACTTTGGAGGTGATTATGGAGCAATACTCACTGGTAAAAATATCATTGCTAAAACAATTAGTGATGGTATTGATTTAATGCCAACTTATGAAGGCTCAGTTTATCGTGGCTTATGTTTTTCAAAGAAAGATGTATCACAGTTTGTTAATTTAAAACCAGGCGATATTGTACCCCAAAAAGGGATTATATCAAGTTGGTCAAGTGAAAAAAGAGTTGCGGAAGCATTCGGAGCAGCGAGCACTCAAAGTGCTGAAACGAGTACTGTTATATTAGAGTGTGATAAAAATATAAGTGGTGTTGGTGTACAGCATCTTTCAAAATTTGGCACAAGAGAAGAGGAAGTATTGTCAAATGCCAGTTACGAAGTGATTGATGTTATAACTAAGAGCAAGTATGACTATGTTTTGGAAAGAGAGAATTTATTATTCTTTAAAGATGATTTGATAACATTGGAAAAAGAACTAAAAAAAGAAGTTGTATGTGTAATTAAGGTAAAAGAGGTATAAAATTATGTTGGAACACACAGAAGAAAACGATAAACTTGTTTATGAGCTTCGCGAATTGCAGAAAAGAGCAAGAGAAGCCACAAATGAAGAAGATAAAGAGCATTTCTTAAAATTGGCCTCTGAAAAGCACAATGAAATTTTAGTGCGTGAATTTGATGGAGATAAAAATATAGGCAGATTCAACAAATTTTAGAATGTTACTGTTTTAGGAGGTAACCAGTATGTTTCAGTATACCGTTTGCAAAGAAGCTGACAACAAGAAATTTAAAGAAATTTGCAGTAAAATAATGAATGAGGTAAATGGATTAACAGCCAATGAACCAATTATAGATGTTGATGGTTCGATAATTCAGAAATATGCTAGCCCTAAAGGTGATATTAAGGTATGCAATGATTATGAGGTTGATGCCGTTTACATTGATTCTGAAGTAAATATTGATGATATAATTAAGTAACAGCCACCAGTCGCAATATTGGTGGTATTTTTATACCCAATTTTAAGAAAGTGAGGATAAAAGCATGGATTTTGGAGAAGCAATTAAATTGTTAAAAGAAGGGAAAAAGGTAGCGCGTGCAGGTTGGAATGGCAAAAATCAGTATATTGAATTAGCAACCTGCATAAGTTATAAGAATGTAGCAGGAGAGATAGTAAACTGTGAGCATGAAGCAATAGGAAATAAGGCAATTGCATTTGTTGGAACATCAGGGATACAGATGGGATGGCTTGCATCACAGGCAGATATTCTTGCTGAAGATTGGAATATAGTTAATTAAGTCTAAGTTGCACCAGTGCAACACAATTTAATATTAGTTATTAAGCACACATGGCAAACAAGCTGTGTGTGCCTATTTTTTTTATGCCCAAAACTTAATGGCACTAAACTTTAGGAAAATGCCGACGGGCGGTAAACGGAAGAAAGGAGATAGAGTGATGAGAAATACATTACCTATGAAATTACAGCTCTTCGCAGAGGGCGGAGATGGTAACGGCGACCAGAACGCTGGAGGAAACAATGGACAGGCAGGACAGCAGGGTAATCAGAATAATCAGCAGACAGCTGGTGTTGATTATGACAAGATACAGGCAATGCTGGATAATGCAACTGCCAAGAAAGAGAATGCTGTGCTTAAAAGCTATTTCCAGCAGCAGGGATTATCAGAAGATGAGATAAGTCAGGCTATTGCAACATTTAAGCAGAATAAGCAGCAGCAGACAGAACAGCAGCAGAACGCTAATGCTAATCTTCAGAATGAAGTGGCAGCAGCACAGAAGGTTGCTGAACAGGCTCAGATTGAACTTGCAGCTACAAAGGTAGCAATGACGCTTGGTATAGAAGCTAAGACACTTCCCTATGTGCTTAAGATGGCTGATTTCAGCAAGGTAAAGGGTGTGGATGGAAAGGTGTCTGAAGATAATATCAAAGCTTCACTTGAGCAGGTACTTAAAGATGTACCAGCACTTAAGCCAAGTATGGAGAACAATGCTGGCTTCCAGATTGGTGCTCCTGGTAACAATGGAAATGGCAATCCGGGTAATGATGATGCGATAAGAAAGTTATTCGGATTAAAGCCAAAGCAGTAAAGAAAGGAATAGGATTATATGAATAATATCGAATTATCTACAATATACCTTCCAATACTTGATGAGGTGTATAAGGAAGGAGCGAAGACCTCAGTATTAGATGGTGATGAAACAACAGTAAGAAAAGGCAACAACGGTGAAATTAAGATTGCGAAGCTTGATATGGATGCACTTGGTGATTTTGACAGAAAGTCAGGTTACACAAAGGGTTCAACTTCACTTACATGGGAAACGGTTAAGTATGATAAGGAACGTTCACAGGATTTAAGGATTGACCGTCTTGATAATGGTGAAACACTTGCACAGCCATTTGCCAAGTTATCAAGTGAATTCTTAAAAACAAAGGTTATTCCGGAAACAGATGCCGCACGTATTGCTAAAATCTGTGGAACTAAGGATATAACAGTAAAGGAAGAGAATATTGAAACAGGAGCTGAATTAATAATAGCGTTAAGAGCTTGTGCTAATAAGATGGATGAAGATGAAGTTCCTATGGAATCGCGTATTTTATTCATCACACCTACATTAATTTCTCTTGCGGACGATATGGATACAACTAAATCAAGAGAAGTACTTAAGAGATTTTCTCAGATCATACCAGTTCCACAGTCACGTATGTACACATCAATAACCCTTCATGATGGTAAGAATTCATATGGATATGAAAAGACTAAGGCAGCTTATACATTATCAAAGGATACATCACCACAGCCGGGTAAGACTTATTACACAAAAGAAAGTGAGGGCAATTATAAGGCTGTTAGTAGTCCAAGTGGAACACAGGTTGAAAATTACGAGATGACAACTAAGCCGGCTAAGAATGTTAACTTCTTATGTGTAGAGAAGTCTGCAGCTGTAACAGCTATGGATCAGTATATTAAGTACTTTAGTCCAGATCAGGACCAGGATGGCGATAGTCATGTATTCAAGTATCGTAATAATAATCTTTATGGCCATGTATATGAGAATAAGACCGCTGGTGTATATGTATCACATAAGGATAATTAAGGAGGAATCATTATGGCAGATACAGTAATTGGATTAACCTTTGAACCAAAGGTTATTAGGTCAAAGAAAACAGGTAAGGCAAAGGAAGATAAGCCAAAGGAAGAGAAAGTAACAGCAGATGAACCAAAGGAAGATAAGACAGAATAGGCGGTGGTCTTATGGTATATGCAAGTAAAGAGCAGTACCTTAGTGAACATAGACTTATCCCGGATGAGCAGATAGAACGAAGATTAAAACAGGCGAGTCGGCATATCGACTCGCTTACTTTTAATCGTATAACATCAAGAGGATTTAATAATCTGACAGAGTTCCAGCAGGGCATACTGATAGATGTGTGTTGTGAGATGGCTGATTTTGAATATGAGAATGAGGACATGATTAATTGTGTCTTACAGAATTATTCTCTAAATGGAGTATCTATGCAGTTTGGCAGCAGTTGGAATGTTCTTGTACAGAATGGAATTGCTGTAAAACGCGATACATACCAGATACTTTGTCAGACAGGTTTGTGTTGTTTAAGTCTGGGGGTGTGAGTATGAAGTACCCATGTTTAATATTAAAGAGCATGTGTAAGACAGAGATACACCTTGAGATAACGCAAGAAGGCAGGAATGTCTATGGAGAGCCTCTTGAGCCTGTTATATGGGATGGCTTATGTAACTATCAGGACAGCGGTAAGACAGAATTAACAGTAGAAAAGGTGCTTATAAAGCTTGAAGGATGTGCTTTGATACCAGGAGATATTGCACCGGATCTTCCTGTTATTACTAAAGGTGATATAACGGTGTTCGGTGTAACAAGGCATATATACAAGGGTACGAAGTGCCGTAATCCGGATGGTACGGTTAATTATGTAAGATTGGATGTGATGTAATGGCGAAGAATGTTAAGTCTACAGTTAAGCTTAATATGCCTATGGTAAGGAAGCTTACGGCAGCAGCACAGGTGTCATTAGTACAGACAGCAGAAGCAATACATACAGATGTCGTTCAGAGCCAGGTTATACCGAGGGATACAGGTGCATTACAGAATGAAAGCACATTTGTTGATTTATCTGATATAGGTCAGGGAAAAGCATATCTTGTGTCTAGTACACCATACGCCAGAAGGCTGTATTATCATCCAGAATACAATTTTCATCAGACACCGTGGACTGATGATAAAGGCAAGAAACATGAAGGAAATGCGAATGCTAAAGGCAGATGGCTTGATGACTACATGAAAGGTGGTAAGAAGCAGAATCTTGCACCTAAAGCATTTGGAAAGTTTTATAAAAAGAATGCGGGGTTGTGATGTTAGGATGTTAGGAATAGGTGATGTGAGAGACCTTATAGCAGGTCTTGGAATAGCGGCTGATGACCATGTATATTGTGGAAAGCTTGATGATAAGAAAGATAAGAGCATAGGTGTATACCATCTTAACAGGGGAGATAATGTTCAGATGGCTGTTGGGGGTATACAGAACAGCTCTTACGCTGTCAAATCCATAAGTATACTGATTCATTGGAATAAAAGTGTCAGGGAGACTGAAAAAGTCTCACAGGAGCTTTACGACAAGCTCAGAGATATGAAACATGTAAACATTAATGACACAAATATTCTGTTTACAGAAATGTTAGTATCAGCACCGATTGAAGCTGATACAGACAATAAAGGAATATTTGAAATGGTCATAGAACTTAAATTTTGTTATGAAAGGTAGGTAGAAGTATGTCACAGAATACAAAGATAGCTGGGTATAACGCGGAAGCTACACCATTAACAGGGGTTAATCCGGTACATAAAATTCAGTTTGGAGTATGTATAACTGGAAGAAAGGATTCGGACACGCCAGAAACAGTAGAAACTAAGATCGTAAAAGATGCAGAGAGCTTAAGTATATCTGTAGATGGAACCATTGAGGAATGGAATCCAATGGATCAGGCTGGCTGGGTAAGAAGGCTCATGACAGCTAAGTCACTTGGTATATCTTTCGGCGGTAAGCGTAACTATGGAGATGAAGGAAATGATTATGTAGCAAGTCGATTTATGAAGACAGGTCAGGATTGCAATACATGGGTGTCTATTATATTCCCTAATCTTGATCAGCTTCTTGTACCTTCAGTAATCGATGTAAAATCTCTTGGTGGAGATGCTACAAGTATTGATGCGCTTGAATGGGATGCAAATTCGGATGGAAAGCCAACATATATAGCATATGTAGCAGCTTAAAGAAAGAGAGGATATGAAAAATGGCAAAGACAGATTTTAAAGTAATAGATATATCTATGAAGATTACGAATCAGTTACCTATGATTCGTATTACAGAAGATTTGGTTGTTACTGTTAATAACAGGAAGAGCACAATTCTTAATATACAGGCTATGGCACAGGAAGCAGAAAACAAGGAAAACAAGGATGATATGGCATTTATGATTAAAGGCCTTGAAATGCTTGTAGGAAAAGATGCTTCAGATAAGATTGAGACATTAGATCTTCCTATACCTGAATATAAGGAAATGTATAATACAATCATGCAGGTCGCTATGGGAACGTACGGCGAGGAGCAGACACCCTCAGCATGAGACATATTATGACCCATGGGATGATTGGGAGCTGATAGAAGCCAGCTTCCTGTCCCAGTATGGTATACGGTTGCGTACTGAAGATGATATGTCATGGTCGGAATTTTGCTCTTTGCTCAGTGGAATAATGCCTGAAACACCACTTGGGAGAATTGTAGGAATCAGAGCAGAAAAAGATCCTAAGGTTATAAAGGAGTTCACTAAGGAACAGAAGAAAATCCGTAATGACTGGATATTAAGAAGAAATAGAAAATTAATGGAAGATCCTTCAAATTACAATAAGTATTGGAGTGACTTCCAAAATTGGGCTAAGACCGCTTTCTCTAAGTAGAAAGTGGTCTTTTTAAATGCCGGAAAGGAGGGAGTATGTCGGATGTAGTAGGACAGATAGCTCTGGAACTTGGCATAGACAGTTCACAGATAGTTAATCAGCTTACAGGTGCTTCCAATAAGGCAGCTAAGCAGGCAACATCCATCTTTTCTGGTATGGGGAAGAAAATAGCTGCTGGATTAAGTATAGCAGCTTTTACTAAGTTTACGAAAGACTGCTTAGAAGTTGGTTCTAATATTACAGAAGTACAGAATGTTGTGGATACGGCATTTAAAGGTTTGTCCGGATCAGCTGATGAGTGGGCTTCTAATGCCATGACTAACTTCGGTCTATCTGAATTATCTGCCAAGAAGTACATGGGTGTATTTGGTCAGATGAATGATGCTATGGGTATTACCGGAAAGACTGCACTTGATATGGCTGAAAATGTTACCGGATTAACAGGTGATGTTGCTTCATTTTACAATCTTGGTACAAATGAAGCATATACAAAGCTGAAATCTATTTGGACCGGTGAGACCGAGACACTTAAGGACTTAGGTGTTGTCATGACTCAGACGAATTTAGACCAGTATGCACTTAATAATGGTTTTGGTAAGACTACGGCTAAGATGACAGAGCAGGAAAAAGTAATGCTCCGTTATCAGTATGTTACAAGCGCACTATCCAATGCCACAGGAGACTTTGTTAAGACACAGGATTCCTGGGCGAATCAGACAAGAATATTATCACTCAGATTCGAACAGTTAAAGGCTTCTCTTGGAAAGGGCTTTATAGCATTATTTACACCTATATTACGAGGCTTAAATACTGTGCTTGCAGGCTTGCAGAAGGTTGCAGATGGATTTGCAACATTTACACAGATGCTTACTGGTGCGGATATCTCTTCTTCGGCTTCTGCTATAACAGGACTTGGAGATATAGCGTCAGACACAGCGGATAATGTAAGTGGAATAGGAGATGCAGCATCTTCTACAGCAAAGCAGATAGAGAAATCGCTGGCCGGATTTGACCAGATAGAAAAACTTTCAGAGCCGACGGACAGCAGTAGTTCTAGTGGAGGTGGCACATCTTCAGGTGGAATAAGTGTTGCACCAGGTACTCAGGCAGATACCACAAATGCGGCATCTGCAATTAACGACTTTGTAAATAAGGCAAAGAAAGAATTAGATAAACTCCGCAAATGGAGTGTATCGACATTTTCTCCATCTATGTCAAAAATATGGGATGGACTTACAAAAAATACAGATACAGCCAAGAAAAACTTAACAAGTGCGTTTAATGATATAAAAGCATTAGGACCGCCGTTGTTAAATTATTTTAATGGTTCATTTACAAATTATCTTGTAACATGGGTCGATACTAATGGCAGTATATTAAATGGATTATTTGATAGCTTTAATACAGTCTTTTCGGATGTATGGAATAAAGCAGCATATCCTATACTTGCAAATTTTGTTTCTGTTGGATTACCAATGCTGACGGATTTTGCATCTCAGACGCTATCTTTAAATGGAACAATATTTGATACATTTAAAGCATCTTGGAATTCTTTATGGAGCGAAGGTGTAAGTCCAGCCGTTGAATCTATATCAAATGTATGGATTGGCTTGGTTAATACAATGGCAGTGGCATGGAACGAATGGGGAGAGCCGATATTTACCGGAATAAAAACGGCTGTTAAGACTACCGGAGATTTATTCTTAGATATTTGGAATAATATGCTTCAGCCAGTCTGGGAGAATGCTTTAGATGTAATTGATAGAGTATGGAGTGAACATTTACAGCCATTACTTGCTAATTTTCTTGATTTTGTCGGTGAAGTGGTTACATGTGCTACGACAATATATAACAACTTTATTGCGCCTGTAGTGGGATTCTTATCTGAATTATTAGGACCAATATTTATAGCTATATTTGATTCTATAGGGAATAAGGTTGGAGTTGTCGTTGGAACCATAGCTGATTTAATGAACGATACAATTACTGTGTTTAAAGGAGTTATACAGTTTATTAAGGGTGTTTTTTCTGGCGATTGGGAAGGTGCCTGGAATGGTATAGTTACGGCTTTTGATGGCATATTTAGCGGAATTGCTGATATTGCAAAAGGTCCTATTAATATGGTGATTGGCTTAATTAATGGATTACTATCAGGAATGCAGAGGGGAATTAATGCTGTTGTAAAAGGTATAAATAAACTAAGCTTTAAAGTTCCAAACTGGGTACCTGGTATAGGTGGTGACCATTTCGGGTTTGATTTACCACAGGTTGGATTTGGCAGTATTCCATACCTTGCACAAGGCGGATACGTTAAGCCAAACACTCCACAGTTTGCCATGATTGGCGATAACAGACATCAGGGTGAAGTTGTTGCACCTGAGGATAAATTACTTGATATGGCACAGAAGGCAGCAGCTATGGCATCCAGTGCAGAGTTATTGGCAGAGGCTATAAGTATTCTTAAGCAGATACTTAAGATACTTGAAACACTGGACCTTGATATACAGCTTGATGGAAAGAGTCTTAAGAAATATGTGGTTGATAAGATTAACGAGCATACAAAGCAGACAGGAAAATGTGAGATTATAACTTAACAAGGATGTGATGAATTGATACTGAGATGTGACGGACAGGAGCTTCCGGCTCCTGTGTCCATCAAGGTGGATGATGAGATTATATGGTCTTCTTCTACAGGACGAGCGCTTGACGGAACAATGCTGGGTGATGTTGTCGCTGAAAAGAAGACCTTATCTATTAATTGGGGAATATTGAAGGAAGATGAGATGGCACTTATTAAGAACAAACTCATAGCCGGATTCTTTCCAATAACATTCCATGACGATGGACAGGATATAACAATAACAAGCTATAGAGGTACATTGAGTAAAGAGGTGCTGGGTGATATAGGGGATGGTAACTATTACTACAGAAGTGCCAGTGTATCTATAATACAGCAGTAAGGAGCAGAACATGAAAAAAACAATGACTATTAAACAGATTGATAATAGTGCAACAATGCTTAAAAAATTACAGGGCTTAAGAAAGCATTGGCCTGTAAAAGTAAATTATGCAATTGCAAAGAACCTTAAGACATTGTTAGGAGAAGTAGATATTTTTGTTACACAGAGAACTGAAGTAATACAGAACAATGTGCTTAAAGATGAAAATGGGAATGCTGTCATGGATGGAGATTCTTACCAGTTCCCAGAGGGTAAAGAGCAGGAAGTTGTAAAAGAGATTGATGAGATGTACAACATGGAAACGGATGTTGATGTACATATGATTAAGATGGAAGACATATCTGTATGTGATTCTGACAGCAGATACGATGGAACTACATTAGAGGATATTGCAGCCATTGAATTTATGATCGAGGATTAAGCCTATGTATAATAATGTATCAGAGCAATTTGCGACAACAATTAGATCACCATCGCGAACATTTAACTTACGATTAAAGATAAATGGTAAGTGGATTGACGCTGGCTTTAAAAAGATGAGCTATGAGACCGCTTCCACATCTGATGAGGGTATACAGATAGGTTCGGCTGTTGCAGCTAAGATAGAACTGACAGTAAAAAGAATAGATGAGTTGTTTGAAAACACAGAGATACCGATAGAGATAGGATTGAAACTGCCAAGCGGAAAGTATGAGTATATTCCACTTGGTTTTTTTACTGCAGAACATCCAACGCTTGACCAGGCAACCACAACATTTACGGCTTACGACAGAATGATGAAGACCACAGGTGTATATGTATCTGAATTGACATATCCTGCAAGTGCAGAATCTGTTTTAAAAGAGATAAGTACTGGATGTGGCGTTCCCTGTAATGTATCTGGCTTGAATGGAATAACTATTGATACTGCACCGGTAGGATATACCTATCGTGAGGTTATCGGATATATCGCTTCTTTAGCTGGAGGTTTTGCTTGCGTAGACAGAACTGGAACAATTGTTATTAAGTGGTATGAGGATAATGGCTATACGATAAATGAATCACGAATAATGACATTTGAAAAGAATGAGAGTGATTACCATTTAGATTATCTTACATGTAATGTTGACAGTAATGCTTCTTTTACAGTAGGAAGTGGAACTTTGGGAATAACATTTGATAATCCACTTACAACAGAAGAAAAGCTTAACTCTGTATACAAGAAAGTAAGAGGATTTGCGTATAGAGGCGCAAGCTTAAAGACGCTAGGAGATATTCGACTGGATCCATGGGATATTGTAACTGTTGAAGAATTAGGTAAGACTTATAAGGTTCCGGTTATGAATATAACTCAGGAATATGATGGAGGTCTTGCCATGACTATTACAGCTTATGGCAAAACAGAAACTGAAACAGAGACAGATTATAAAGGACCATCTACTAAGCTTGCAGAACGAACATATGCGGAAATGATGCTTACTAAGGAACTGGTTGCTAAAAAGGTAGATGCAGAATGGGTTAAGGCTAATACTGTACAGGCAGAAACGGTAGTAGCTATAAATAATGAACTAGAGAATATCCGGAATAATTATTTGAAATCTAATATTGCGGAGATTAAATACGCAACGATAGAAAGCCTTAAAGGTGTTTCCGGAGAATTTGAGAAGTTCAAGACAAATGATTTTACTGCGATAACAGGAAAAGTTAATGACCTTACTGTTGGAGTAGAAAAAGTAAATACGCTGATGTTTGGCTCGGCCACAGGAGAAAGCATTACTACAGATTTTGCCAATAGTGTTATTAGCATGATAGGTATAGCACAGATTAAGGATTCTATGATAGATTCTTTAGACGCAAAGAAAATAAAGGCCCTGGACATTGATACCACAGATGTTGCAGTACATAGCAAAGACGGTTTGAGTAGATGGTCTGATAATACGATACAGATAAGTGATTCTAAGCGTGTTCGCGTTCAGATAGGTAAAGATACATCTGGAGACTATAACATGTATGTGTGGGATGTAAAGGGCAACCTGATGTTTGACGCGCTAGGTCTTACAGAACAGGGAGTTCAACGTGAGATTATCCGTAATGACATGGTAAAAGAGGATGCTAACATATCTGCCGGGAAACTGGATATAGAAAGCCTTTTTAATGTTATTAACAATGATGGTACACACACGCTTAAGAGCAACAAGATATATCTGGATGATGCAGAACAGACGCTTAATGTTCTTCTGCAGGATATAAAGACCGGTTCTGGAAAGGATTATAACCAGTGGGGAAGCTTATTAAAGCAGTCTGATGATTTTATAACACAGAAGCTTTGGTGGACTGAGAACATAGACGGAACCAGCGTTAAGGAAAAGTTTTCTAATGTAAACCAGACGTTACAGGAATACAGCGTGAGCCTATCTAATCTGGCCAAGTACGATGATGAAATCTATTTAATATCTTATGAGCCAACAAAGGATAATTATCCAGCTTGGGATTGGTGTGTTCCTGTTTATCCATCCGACACACAGTTTCCACGAGAAGAAACATGGCAGTATAACGATACTGAGTGGGATAAGTATATTGGAAAGGTTGCTTACTGGGAGAATGAAGAAAAAGCATGGAGGTTCATCCGTAATGAGGATGGAAGCCATAGTTGGAAAGAGATTCCGAATTCGGAGACAGCTTATATGTTAAAACAAAATTCTGCATTAAGAATCAATCTCGACAGCGTAAGTAGCAGCTTGTCATTAACCCAGCAGGATCTAAAGGGAAATTATAGTACGACAACGCAGATGAATAATGCTATAACGCAAGCAATAACAAATGAAAGTAGTAGCATTAAGAGCGAGATTTCAAAGACATATGTAACTAACGGTATGCTGTCAGACAGTTTAAGTGGCATTGACGAAAGTATAGGCAAACTGCAAGAAGACCAAATGTACTACACAAAGACAGAACAACTTGATAATTATATAAAACAGCTAATTACAGATGACACAACCGAAACGAGCATTGTACTAAGTGGCGAGTATGCTACCAAGAGGTATGCAGACAAGATTGGAAGCAATGCAGTGTCAGAAGCAGGCAAAGCAACATCTAAGGTGTTAGAAAACTATTCTACGACGGCGAAAATCATCAGTGAGATTAACCCCGGAAGTACTTCTATATCTGCAGCAGTAACAGCAAAGCTTGGGGAGTACGCAACATCTGCAAGCCTGACCGCATTTATAAAAAATGAAAACGGACAGCTTCGTTCTGCAATTGAAGCTATAGCAGACGATATAACGCTTAATGCAAGCGGTGCTATTAATATTAGTGGCAACAAGAGCGTTAATATCAATGGAGATTTGTTCACATTAAATAGTACTAATACAACTATAACAGCGGATGGGACAATAAATTGCAAAAAATTAAAAGCAGTAAACGCCGATGTTGAAGGCACATTTAAAAATGTTAATAAAACAGATAGTGGGTTAACAATGACAACTACGCTTTTAGGTGGTGAATATCTAATGAAAAGTAGTACAGGTGCATATCTGAAAATGCAAGGACATTTTATAGCTCTGTCAAACGAAGATGGAACAGAAAATGTTGTAAGCATTCGCCGTGATGGAATATATGTTGATGAGTATTATTATATTAAAAGTGGTGGTTCGTATTGGGATTTGATGGATTGGATAAGACATAGTAAGAAAGCAGGTACGGTAGATATAAGTGGAAACGACTGTTATATCGAAGGATACTATTATATAAGGCATAATGGTGAATGGTGGAAATTAGAAGACTACATAAAAGACATAATAAATAATTAGTAACAATCCGTAAAACGGAAGAAAGTGAGAATAATATGTTAAATACAACAAAGAATACATCGATGAATGGAAATAGTTCTATAGAGGAAAAGGCTGTAGTTACATTTTCAGCCAGCATACCTTCCGCAGGTGAGATAACTATTAATAAGAGAATTGTAGACAGAAGAGCATATATTGAGAATCGGGAAGAATGCGATACAGATTTTGCTAATTTTGAAGCAGAGGTGATGGCAGCACTTAAGGAGATGTAATTATGAGCTTAACAGGATTTATTTCTTACAAAAGAGTAGGATGGACAGGACAGACACCGTGGAATCCAACAAATCTTAATATTATGGATAAAGGGATTAAAGACAATAATGATATGATTGCAAACCTCAGAAGCGAGGTAAGTGCACTAAACAGTAATATTGATATAAATGTACATAATATTGAACTATCACCTGAAAATAATAATAATAATTCTATCACAATTACATTACCTCGATATAATTTTTTATTAATAGAATACGGAAATAAAAATGGGGGACAATCTTATGGAGGTAATACAACAGTTATTTGTGGTAAAACCAATACTGATAAACCCTGTTTTGTGCCTGTATATCTTAATAATGAATTACTAGGGATTATATATATGTGTTATAATGTAAGCAAAAGTATTTTTAGAGCACATATCGTTAATAATCCAAAGAATTCAACTTATCTCATTAGAATAATTGGTATTGGAAATAAAAACTAATTTATTACTGCTTAATTCACAACTTAAAATGAATATTAAAATTAAACTATTGTATATATAAGAATGTTTGCTGATAATAATTTTTCCACTTGGCGTAAAATAGAGGGGGTAACTGTTTCTAAGGTTAGTTAATTGTTTTCCATTTTTGCCAGTTTTCATTATCGGTATATTTAGAACGATAATACATAAACTCATCATTTCCAGGGAAAATTATTTGTGTACACCTGTTTGTACTACCAAATCCAAACACTATAAGATAACAATTTGTAACTTTAGAATTTGGTGCGTTACCCCATGTCGCTACATTTAGCAAATAATATATTCCAGATTCTGTTACGGTATTTAAATCCGTGTACGCATCTAACACTATGGCTTTTTTGACTAGGTAAGAAAAATCAATATTACTGTTT
>OGXR01000811.1_pt1 | contig 24823 bp, 28 predicted proteins | sample 1576331 | NCBI WGS metagenome assembly OGXR01 (sample SAMEA3541473, study PRJEB24748) | human gut metagenome | biome: human gut; feature: human-associated habitat; material: faeces | place: China | collected 2012 | reverse complement strand
TTGCAGGCTCCGAAAAGCCTTGTATTTACAGTGTTCCTAATAGGAAGTAATCATAGGATGAACACCAGTTTTCATTACAACAAATTGTCCTTTCGGCATAGATTTTAATTCATCGGGGGTCATAAGCGGTCGTTCAATCATTTGTAAAGACTGTGACGGATCATTTTTGCTCCTTGATACAGAACCCGACATCACCGTTCTGCTGCCTAATGCTTTTGAGAGTACCTCTGCTGAGCTGCTGTTGGGAGCAAAGCCGCCGAACAGGGTGATTTGCGTGTTGTCTACAATAATCTCTGCACCTTCTTTGCCGTAGTTCTTGTCGAGCTGCGAGAAGGACTGAATAATCGGTACAATCTGTAACCGCCTTGAACGGGAGGCAGAGAACATCATTTCTGCACTCTCTATCTTTGGCAAAGTCCCGAATTCGTCACAGAAGAATACACAGCGGTTCTTTAACTTGCCACCATTCTCATCGGCTACAGCAAGGATTTCCCTGTATAGCTGCTGAATTATAAGAGAAATCATAAAAAATGTGTTGGGATTTTCTTCAGGCATAATTACAAAAATAGCGCATTTCTCATTGCAGAATTCTTCAGCATCTATCTCTGTATCAAAACATAGTAACTGTTCCAATTCCGAATCGAGAAAGGTATTAAGCCTTGATAATGCTGTACTCATAACACTTGCCATTGACTGCTCTGCAGTATTTAATGCCGCACCCGCAAACCATTTTGCCTTATGGTCATTCGGTAGCATTTCCATTAACTGCTGAAACTGATTTTTGCCTTTTGAATTTGACGGAGCGAATAATTCCTGAATGATTTTAAATACTGATACGATATGCCTTTCTTTGGATTTGCAGAATTCTGCAACTAACAATATTGTGGCTGTCAGCAATCCCTCTGCGGCATCATAGAAATATGCGTTCTGTCCAAAGTTCGCCGCATCCATGCCCGATAGGATGATGGTCTTGGAGATAATCTTTGCATACTTTTCCGCTTTGGCTTTGTAAACCAATTCTTCGCTTGATTGATACAAATCCATATATTTGTTTACAAGATGCAGGAGATTGTTGCCGTTACTGCGTGTAGGATTGCGCAAATCAATAACCGAAACATTGTAGCCGTACTGTTTTGCAATATTTCCGTAATTTCGCATCACATCGCCTTTTGTATCTGTGGAGAGAAATGACATCCCCGATGCACAGGCATATTCAATACAAGGGTACAGCCAATAAGCCGTTTTTCCTACACCTGCCGCACCAATCATCAACACATGGACATCTCCTGTATCCACAAGTGCTGTTGTATTGTGTTTGCCGCCTGTGCAACCAACCACAATGCCCTGCGGCAAAGCTTCTTCCGGCTGTTCTTTTTTCTTGCTTTTGAAAAGCCTGCGTTTGACAATTCGGGATGCAGTCGGAGTTTCTCCATCGGCGGCTTGTTTGCGCCATTTATTTTGTGTCAACGGAATATGCCGATAGGTTTTTCGTATTTCCGATTTAGTTGCCCACCGAGCCGTACCGTGCTGACCATCACCTACAGTTTTGGATTTTATGCTGTTAAGGTTATAGAGGTGAGCGACAACGGATATACCGCCGAGGATACAAAACATAACGGCGGCAATTATAATTAAAGTTGGAATGCCTGACACGGTTCTTCATCTCCCCTCTTATCTTCATTGGGTATAAAAAAATCCGCACAAAAGTGCGGTTCATTGCCTCCGGCTGCCAACCGGTCTTCGTTCCAATCCTTGTGGAGTGGTATGAGATTTTCTGATTGTATTCCCATATCGGATATTTTCTTGCTGATTCTATATGCCGCTGCCTGACCGGGAACATCGTTGTCAAAGCAGAGATACACATAATTAATATTGGGGTTATCCTTTAGACATTGAAAAAGCACCCTGTCCGAAACGGAGCAAGATGCCGCATAACTATGATTTTTCCAATTCGTTTTGTGCATTGATATAAAACTAAGCATATCAATCGGTGCTTCAAACAAATAGAAATATTTGCTTGTTCCTGCCAAGTGAAAACTGTATTCAGGCTGACTGTTTGGGGCATTTCCTTTGTAGGTGCTTTTTGAACCGGTTCCGCGCATACTGGCATGGCGTGGGATACCATCCTTATCAAAGCCGACAAACACGGCATTGTGGTGTTTTGCTGACTCGTAAATCATATTTCGATGCATAAAAGCGTACAACACCTCTTTGTCAATTCTGCGTGTGATATTCAGATATGCAAAAACTCGCCGCATATTATCATTTCGGGGCGGCAGTTTAAACGGTTTCTGTTCTTTTACCACGGGTGGAAAGGTAATGAGTGTACCATTGCCGTTACCGAGTAAATATTCCACCGCTTCCGCATAATTTTTATTGTAAAACCTACGAACGAAGTCAATAGCATCACCTCCGACTCGATCATACTGATGAAACCACAGATTGCCTCTGATAGTGACTTTCTGCGAACCGTCTTTCCACTCATATTCAGAACCTGAACGTTTCACGGTTTTACCCTGTGATCTCAGCAAAGACACAAGGTCGGTTTGACGAGCCTGTTCTTTTTGCTCGTCTGTAAAATGAATGTAAGTTGACATAGAGAATCCTTTCTTTTTAATTGACTTTGTTATAAACCAATAATATAATTTTAATGAGGTGAAAACGATGATATACTATCATGGAACAACAATAGAACGTGGCAGGCGTATTCTCGAAGATAGAAAAATAATTCCAACAAATTCTAATACAATGATTTATCCAGACACAGATTATTCTCGAACCACTTTAGGATACGTATACTTAACAACCGATGCCAACAAGGCTTTAGACTTTGCATCACGTACTCAGAAAAAAACAGGAAAAATAAAAATTGCTATTTTTGGAATTGATATTTCAGACAATGATGTTGAAATAGACGTAGATGAGTTGAAATATGACAGCAATTCAAGCAATGAATTTCGGATAAATCACGAGTTGATTTTAGGTGAACATGTAAAGAGATATGCTTTTATTGAAGCCGGAAGTTACAAACAACTTTGCAAAATAATAGATAATAGAAAAGCAGATGAAGCTATAAAAAATATTTGGAAAACTATATAACCATCACTGTTTCAAACCATGTGCCTGTTTTTTCTCGTCGATTTTTATTTTAAGTTTGCGGTCAATTGAATTTGCTTTACCTTTTCGTTCTTCGTCCAAGCGATTCTGTATTATACGGCTGATCTGACCGAGCAGACGAAGAGAACCGAGTGTTGCAAACCAATTGCGGTTGGCTTTGATACTGTGCAGAAGTTGCTGGGCATACTGATTGCCGTGTTCAGCAGATGCAGTAAGGTATACAATCGCTCTGTCATAGTTACATTCAACCTCTTTGCCATAGAGATACATCTTACCGAGCATATACTCTGCAAAATCGCTTCCGTTCTCAGCAGCGATTTCAAAGTTGTAGATTGCCTTAGGAATATCTTTTACAGTGTTTTCGGTCAGCCGGATTTTGCCTGCAAGGTAAGCAGCATAAGGATTTTTCTGCTCTGCCGCTTTTTCAAGACATTCTATTGCTTTTTCTAAATCCTGCGGTATGAGTTCACCTTTGTATAACAGTTTTCCGAATAGATACTGTGCAGGAGCAAAGTTTTTCTCTGCCGATTCGGTAATCAGTTTTATCGCCTCTGGGGTATTTTGCAAGAACAGATTACCTGCAAGTAAACTTTTGCCGAGGGTATACTTGGCATATTTGTTACCATGTGCGGAGGATTTTCGAAGCAAATCTTCCGCACGAATTAAATCTTGCTCTATATCCTCACCTTTAAGATAGGTTTTACCGAGGAGGTATTCTGCAAACTCATTGCTCTCTAATGCTGATTCTTCCAGCCATCGCAGAGCGTAGTCCACATTTTTCGGCACATCTTTGCCTTGCAAAAACATTTTACCGATACGGTATTTCGCAACGCCGCATCCAAGTTTTGCAGATTCAATCAAAAACTCAACTGCCGTATTCGGATTGTAATTCTCACCTTCTTTGTCGAGAAGTTTCTTTGCTTTCTGATAATACTGCCACATCAAAGATGTTTTTTCTTTGTCCGTGAGCGGCGGTTCTGTTTCTTCATCGCTCGGCTCGGAATCAGATTCAGATTGTTCATCAGCATTTTCTTCATCATCAGTTGTAAATATGCGGTCAGTAACAATATTCATTGCTTCCTGTATAACAGTATTTTTAATAGATTTGAATTCCTTGTTTTGCGACAATGGAACATGCTTCGGTATTTCGTCTGTATAAGTTCGTATAACAGATTCTCGCTGTTCACACCACAAATCATAGAGTGCAAAGATGCGTTCGTCAGCGGCAAGCTCGTCTACAATAGAATCAATAATCGACTTGACATCCGCTTTCAGATAACCGTAAACTTTCTTGCCCGATGTCTTAGATAATCTGTCGGCAAGAGTTAAAAGCATTTCTTCAAGCTTGGGATTATCATAAACACCGCTGTTAACACTTGAAATGATTTCTGCAATTACCTCACGGCTGTTCACTTTTAACTCGTCACGGTATTCGGTTTGCTTTTCATAGATGCAAAGCAAGTCTTGTGCAAAAATATCTTTTGCAAAGGAGGAGCGCAGATTCAGTACACCTTGTTTTGATAAATATGCCTGTTTTTCTTCTGCGGAATAGACTATAAGATGCACATGGGGATGATGGCTTTCATTATGAAAGGCGGCGAACCATTTTAAATTTTGCATAGGAATGTGAAAGTTTTCGGAGATCAAGCTCGTCTGTGAACGGAGCATATCCCGCCACCGTTCGCCCGTGTTAAAGCCTAACCGTTCGGCATCCTCACGCCGAAGGGATATGATAACTGTCCATACATTACCGCCGTATTGATTTAAGTTTTCCGACACCTCATTTAGTTTTACCTGTACGCCGTCATCGGTAAAGAGTCCGTGCGTACCGAATCTTTCAGCTCTCGGACGGGTAGCAATATAATCTGCATATGTTTTTGTCTGCATAACCTCATAGGCGTTGTCTTCCATTGTTCGTGTAATGAATTCAGAAGCATTGCCTACGGTCGGATTTTTAATATAGTCCTCATACTCCAAACTATCTTTGCTGTCGGGAAAATCCTTGAGTATTTTTTGAATGAATTGCTGTTGTTTCACGGAAGAATTTGCAAATTTTAAAGATTCATCTATTTTGTCTACGCCTTCACGGGTAGCAATATATTTTGCATAACCACCGACAGACTGTCGTGCGTCCGGTTTCAAATACTTAAATTTTGTAATAAGTTTCGCCATAACTTATTCTTTCTGCCAATCAAAAGCATCTTCAAACGAGAACCTGCCGTTGAGTCGTTTAACTTCTTCCACACATTCACCGCGCAGGCGTTCCAGCGATAACGGATCAATATCATTCGTTGCCGCAACAAGATTTTGCATAATCGCAATCTCAACAGACAGCTTAAATAACATTTTGCTGTGTCGGTTATCGCTTTCGGCAACAATGCTTTTCATATTGGACAAAAATGCATTCGGCAGATATGAGGTATCATCGTCTGCCGTTACACGACCTACATAATACTGAATGGCTCGTTCAATGAATTCCGATTGGCTTTTACACTTATCTTTTCTGTAATTGTTCTTTACAAGCTCCAATGTGCTTGGATATGCCCATAACAAAAACTTTTTCTTATCTTTTGGTGCTGGCATAGCTTCACCTCTTTCATTTTTCAGTAACCGCTGTTAAATCACCGTGATTTCGGCAACTATTCGTATAGCAACCTATCCGTTTTTGATGTACTGCTATCAACAACCCACCCTGTAAAATGCGAGTGTAAAACTGCCGAAAATGCCCACACGGTCGGCGTTGCCATCCGATGTAAAACATGAGGTGGGAGCATTAGCAACCCACCTCATTTTCTCCTGCTTGATTTTCGACCTTGTAACATCTGCAAAATAACGGTGTTTTGCTCATTTGCAACACTCGCCGAAAATTGCCCGAATTTCGCCGATGCGTTCGCATTCGGTTACTTTCCCGACCTCGTCCTCAAAGCCGTCACACAGGGCGACACAGTGGCTCACAGGCGGTTACGTTGTTTTTTCGGACTTGTTCATTTTTGAAGTCACTGTATAACTTTCTGATTTCATAGATATAAACTCACGAACGCTTGCAGGAACGGTTTTGCCGTAAAGTGTATCCAGCATTTTTACAAGTTCATCATCAAGGCTTGAGCCTTTCTGTCCGAGATACATTTTTAATGCGCTCAGTTTTTCCTCGTCGTAGGAAATATTGATTGTTGTTTTCTTCACTTTTTACACCTCACATTGAAATGTTTTGCCTGGGCGATTCATCTGACCATTCCTGCTCGTTATAACTGCAACCTCTCATATATACATCACCGAGTTCCATATCGCCGATATTAATTCTTTCGAGACAGCAATTTTGCAGGCTGCCGTTTTTTATCGTGCAGTCGTAAAACTTGGCTCCTGTGAAATCACTGTGTGTAAAAATACCGCCGTCAAAATTGCAGGCAACACACTCGGCATTTTTGAATTCGGATTCTTCTGCAACAATATCTATGCAATTACAGTTCTGAAATTTTGTTTCGTTAAAAAGAGAAAAGCAGAGTGATGCTTTTCTCAGATTTGTATTTATAAACTTTGCACCGTCAAAAACAGCATTGATTAGATTCTTGCCTGACAAATCTAAATCCTTAAGCAAACATTTTGAAAAATCAGCCTGTTCGCCGCCTGCGTCATGAAGCCATAAGACATGCTTTGCACACATTATTTCGATTTCTTCAGAGTCTAACATTCGCAGACTCTGTTCATCTTCCTGTCTTAAATACGGTTCGGCAACTGTAACCGTACAGCCATCGTCAGAGTATTCAACACTGTTAATCTCATCTCTATCTGAAAGCATATGCATAAATAAATCTTGATTGAATTTGCTTGGTACACACAGGTTTCGTACTTCATCAAAATTAATTCTGTACTTACAGTCAATCTGTCCGTCAACAGCCTTGCGTGTATATTTATCTGTAAGGCTGCACATTTCATCTATAAAGTCATTCAGCGATGGATGTTGATCTAATTGAATGAGCGTTCGGGCATTCGGAACATAAGCGGAATATCTTGCGTAGTTGTATCCTGAAGATTCCACAAGAATTCCGTCCGATTTATCCTCACACAAAACAAGTAAACACTGACTGACACCTGATGGATCTGTTCCCATTTCATCTGCGTGTTCGGATATAAAAGAATAGTCACTCAGAAGATTATTTCTGAATGACTCAAATTCATGATACGGTAATTCAATTGTATCGACGATGTTGCAGTGTTCGGGGTCTGCTTTAGATTGTTTTCTGTTAAGCGGTATATCAATTAACATTTTAATTGCCATACGATGCATAAGTCGCAAAAAAAGTTATATAAAAACTACTTTCTGCGAACGGTATCGTTCCTTTCATTGTATTTCTCATATTAAACATTTTCCTTTTCTTCGATATAGGTGATATACGGAATTTTCAGCCAGTGTGTCCATCCGCCGTTTTTCAGCTGCGTTTTTACAACACCATACTGTGTACCCATTGCTTCAATGACTTCACCGTTACCGATATAAATACCGATATGACCTTCGTGCCATACGGCAAGTCCGGGGATTTCGGGTAGAGTATCAATCGTGCCTTTTTCTCTTGCCACCTGAAACATTCCGTTTGCCGAAACATCCTGCATACCGTTTGCACCGATATCGATCTTTCCGCTTTCTGCATCATACCAACCATATCCTTTTATAAGTCCAACACAGTCAGCGGTTCGTCTGCCGAGCCAGTTCTGACGGATGAAATCAGCATAACTTCCGACCTCATCGGGATACTGATTTTTCTTAAACTCAAAGACAGATTTATCAAGCACTGCGCCGTAAGTCCCGTATACATAACCCCATCCGCTTTCCTGAGCGTGTATTGCCCACTTTACTAAATCGATATTGTTTTTTGTTGAAATATCAGTATAGTCGGAAATATCAATATGCAAAGAGCGTATATTGCCCATGACATTGCTGAAATCTTCGGGAGTAAGCTGTGTGCCGAATGCAGAATTAACAGCGGAGATTAACTGTTCATCTGTTTGGTTTTCAGCAAAACAAGATACAAGCTTATCAACAAAACCAGGTTTGTTAGAAAAATCAGAAAGCGCAAGTACATATAGTACCTGCGCTTCCTTTACGCTGCCGTTAAAACCTGCGGCTGTCATTTTATCATCAATGGTGTTCATAATATCTTCAACGAATTGAAGTTTAGCTTTTTCCTCTGCAGACAAATTCTGAACTACCATTGTTTGCAATCTATCGGTGTCAATATTGATATCGCCGTTGAAAAAGGAAACCACGGCAACGATAGGCATGATGATTATGATAATCACTCCGAGTATGATCCCGACTGCAGTTTTCAATGCTTTTTTATCCGTGAGGATATATACAGCAATCTTCTTGAGAGCTGCCGCTATAGTTGCACTCATAATATATTTCTCCTTTCGCACAGCAAAAGGCGCAGGCAACTATACTAACGCCCTTTACTGATTTTAGTGTGCGAATTGCCCGCGATGGCTCATCGCCCACCTGCTTTTCCGAACAATGCGGATTTGTAATCGGGAGCAATGACTTGAAGCAGATAACGTTCGTTTCCGCATCGGTACAGGCAAGTACCGCGTTCGGGATATTTAATCAGTTCAAATTCGCTCGGTTCAACCTGTAAAGCGTCCATATATTCTTTCGGATTTATTTGTCCTGCATTGAATAAAAACTGATGCGTCGGAATTGAAAATAACGGCTTTGTAAACTCGCGGATAGACGGAATTAAAAAATCCTCAATATTCTGACTTGCAAGAATGATCGAGGAATCTTTTTTACGCACACGCTTCATAGCGTTACGGATATATTCGATTGCCGTCATATTTGTAAGGAACAAATAGAGTTCATCTATTGATGCCGTCGTATTTCCTTTGCCGAGAAGTTGGTTGCTCATGAAGGAGAGAATATTGAACAACATTGCGTCTTTTAATCGCTTGTTGGTATCCAATAAGCCTTTTACACCGAATACAAGAAATGCATCATCGGTGATGTTTGTATAGCCATTGAAATACTTGCTTTCCGCACCTACGCACATTGAATGAATGCCGAGGCATACTTCTTGAAGTGTTTCTTCGGTATAGAGATATTTTCTATTACTGTCGTAACTCATAAATTCTTCTTCACACAGCTTGTAGAAATCTTCCATAATCGGATAATCTGTCGACTTCATTTTGCTGTAGTCCGTGCTGTCCGTAATTCCAAATCGGGCATACAGCTTGGAGAGTAGGATTTCAATCGTATCAATCTGTGTATCGGAAAAGTCCTTGTAACTGCGAAAGAAATCTTTGAGAAAAGCGATGTGCTGTGAAAGCCTTGTTACTTTTCTGAATGCCATAGGCGCATCAAGATCTACATCGTCTGCACTGTCATTCCAAGCCTTTGGTTCAAGCGGATTGATGGTGTACTCACCTGACATGAAGTCGATATAGCAACCGCCGAGCGCTGAACAAAGTTCTTCATACTCACTTTCGGGATCAAGGCATATTATGCTTTTACCTGATTCTCTTATATTTGTGAGAATCAACTTTAACAGATAGCTTTTTCCTTGACCGCTGTTACCGAGAATGAGGATATTGGATGTTGTTTTGTCCTCAGCTCTGCGGTCAAAATCTACAAGGATATTCGTGCCGAATTTATCTCTGCCGATATACACACCTTGAGGATCGGTCTTGCCCGAAAAGTTAAAGGGATACAGATTGGCAACGGAACTTGCAGGCAATACTCGTTCATACTGCGCACCGAACTGATTTGCGCCCACGGGCAGAACGGAGAGAAAACCCTCTTTCTGACGGAGTGTCAGTCTGTCAACCGAAATTTTGGAGCGAGTTAGCTCCATTGCAATTTCGATCTGCAATTCTTTCAGTGCGTCCATACTTTTTGCCTTTAATTCAATAAATACGGAGCAGTGAAGCAGAGGTTCTTTATTCTTTCTGAGATTAGCGAGCAGTTCAACAACATCCTGCAAATTGCCCTCGGCTTCAATGGTTTCATTTACATCATTACCGCCCGATTTCAGCTTGTTTCGGCGTGTTGCATTTTGAATGATTTTACGCTGTTCCCCGGCTTCTACAAGTCTGTGGTAAATGCGAAGCGTAACACCGCTTCTGTCACCGAGCTGAGATAGAATTGCCTGTTCTTCGGTAGTAGGTGGATATTCACGAATTACCCATACACAGCGGTAACTGTCACCGACGACATAATGGTCTGAAAAGAATTTAACCGTACCGGGCAGAATCATATCAAAGAAGTCTTTTGTGCGGATTTCTTCAATCTGTTCGGGTGTTAATTCTTTAGTTTTTTTCTTTAACATTCATTTTCACCGTCCTTGTCAAAATCAAAAAACTGTTCGCCGTCCGAGTCGGGCATTTGTTCACCGTTCATACTCGCTTCAAAGTACAAGGCGAGGAAACGCTTGATTTCATTTTTCTTCATACGGTGCGTTTCAAAGCCTTGCTCGGATATGACTTTTTCTATACGGTTTGCCGTATCAAAAGTCTGTTTATCCTTTATGTTTTTAAGCCTTGCGACAAACAAAAACTGCCTTGCCGTTGCCATTTCCATTTGAATATTGTCAAGGAAATCTATATCCTTTTTAATAATCTTTCTGACTTTAGGATTGTGTTCTTCTGATAATCTTTCCTGCAAATATGACTTGTTATCATCAAAGCATTCCGAAGAATCGGTACAGGTAATTTCGATATCGGGAATTGAGGATAAAACCATCATCAGATGCCTTATTTTAATCTCGACATTCGTATGAGACAGCACGGATATATTTGTGGGAGCTGCGAGGTAAAACAAAAGCTCGCCCTTATTTGTGGCGAGCCCGTACTTCGTAAATGTTTTGACGCCAATTAAATCCTGCACCGAGCGTCCTTTTTTCTTTTTCTGCTGTTTTTCTTTTTTTATCATCAGCCTGCTCACCTCCAGTAGAATTCTTGCTGTGTACTGATAAAATATCTTACTGCATATTTGATAAAGTCCAGCACCGTTGTTTCATCCATACGGATAGTTAAAAAGCCGTAACACAAAGTCACGGCAACGGGGATTAAAATCCCTGTCTGTACCAAAATAACGATGGACAGCAGTGCGGCAACTCCCAATATACAAAAATCTTCCAAACTCCAAAGCCACAGGTTTGCTGTGGCTCTTAAATTTTGAGGGTATAAATATTGTGTCATGTTTATATTACCTCCATCATTTTCCTGTCGCTCTTGCTACGGAGCGAGTAAGATTTACTGCTGTGGTTGTTGCATGAACAACGCTCATCATATTTACCTTTACGCTTGAGTCGAGTCCGAACTGCTGTGCAATTCTCGGTACTTCGTTGGCTGCAAGCATAATTCCCAAACCAAGTAGCATATTTGTGGGAAAGGTAAGCAGACCGAGAAACAATAGTGTTGTCTGCATAAATGCAGTGAGACAAATCGCTGCGACCTGTTTCATCCACTGGTTAAATCCGTCCGCATATCCTCTCGGAACAGAGAACATATACAGAGCGCCGACAGACATTTGAATCAGCAGTATTCCACCTCGCTTGATATTCGCAAAGAATATCTTTATAACGCAGTAAGCAAACGCTATGAGAGCAAGCAAATTAAACAGATTAAAACTCACCTGTGTTGATACTTCAAAACTGCCTTGAAGAACACTCATGCTTTGACTTGCCAGATCAAGCGATTGCGTTCCTGCAAAAATTCGGGACAAATCCTGCGAGAAAGTATTTTGCAGACTGATGCAGAATTTATATAACTCCACAGGTACAATCCCTATAAGCGAACAGGCAAAAAAGCCTTTTAAGATGTTAATACTTGTAGTCTTTATATTCGCTCTGCCGCATTGGTACTCAATCGCCACATCAAATATGGCGACGACTACGCCCGCAACAAAAAGCGCCCAGCCGAACAGCGTAAACAGATTTATTGTCGCCTTTACCCAGTCAAGATCGAAAATATCAGCGCCCATATTGCCCATAAGCGTGAAAAAGTCCGAAACCGCACCGTAAATAGTTTCATAAAGCCACTGCAGCATAGTGTTCCAGATTACATTGGATATCTGTTGCCCGAGCGTTTCAAAGACATTGCCGATAGAATCACCGATACCTGAGATAATATCGCCTAACCAATCAAACAAGTGATTCACCTCCGATCAGCTGTCCTGATTTTCAGGACAGCTATGTTCAATTGGTTAGAGAATAGTCCAAATATACAGTGGTGCTGTAAGAGTGAAAATAAGGCAGGCGAACAATATGGCAGGTGCTGTGAATTCAAACTGTCCATGCTTGCGGTAATCAAAATATGCAGTTCCCAATTTTACAAAAAACAAAATTGCAAGAATCATATCTACAACAGGGAATACGACATTGTTGACTACGGTTTTTATCTGCGACTGTGCGGCTGTCCAAGTGCTTTCAATTGCACTTGCCACATCGCCTGCGGCAAAAACGGTCATCGAAAATATGGAAACGATAACCGTTAAAAGAAGCGCACAGAGCAGAATTTTTAAATGTTTCTTTTTCATAGAGCTTTCTCTCCAATCTTTTTATTGATTTCATCGTCCCGAACCTTTCTGACGGGTATATTGAGACTTTTACAAAACTGCATTTCAGCTTTCATACTTTCGGTTACCTCATCGCCGAAAATCCACATTTCATCACAGAACCAAAGTAAACTGAGCCCTGCCGCCATACCGATTTCCCGTTCTTTAGGAATATTATCATTCAGGCATAGGGCATAGAAATGCGGTACGACCGGAGCCGTACCGCAAATAAGCGCATACCGTGCATATTGCTTCGCCTTTTTCAGGTTTTCTTGAATGTTACCGCCGAGAGGAGAACAGATATACACCTTTTTCACTGTTCATCATCCTTTTTCTGATTGATTCCTATAATCAAGGCGGCAATTAAACCGCCCAGGGCAATGGCTGAAAGACCGATCCAAAAGCCGAGATTGCTGTCATCGCCTGTTTGCGGAATATCGGGAATAGGGGGCGTAATTTCGGGAATTCGGTCATTGACTGCTGTGATTTCAATAACCTGATTATTATTCGCAACGGTTATACGGTAAATATCATCACTTGGAAGATAATTGGGGGCAGGCTGTAATTCCTTTACAGTCCAATTACCGAATGGTACATTTTCAAAAACAAAAATGCCGTTCTCATCTGATGTTGCTGTAAGAACGGCGTTTGCCTCCGTAAATTCAGTTTCATCACCGTGGAACAGTCCGAACAATGCACCTGCAACAGTTCCTTTTGTTTCACGGTCAATTTTTAAACCTTTTACAGTGCCGTAGATGAGGTTGTTTTCAATCAGCTCTCCGTTATTTACAGAGAGATTAACGGTTGCCACGTCCTGTCCCGCATACTCAAAAATTACGGGATATTTTTCATCCGAGAGGAGATAGTGGATATCTGCACTGATTTCCTTGACATACAGCTTTGCTCCTACGGGAATATCCGTGTTAAAAGCTGCTTTGCCGTTTTCATCACAGCTTACAATTTCCAATAAACTGTCTTTAGGAATAACCGAGCCGTCTGCGGCATTTAAATCTTCATCTGCAAAGAGTCCGAACTGCACGGAAAGGATTTCACTATTCATACCGATTCCAAATTTCTCATCCTGTGCTAACACTTTGGCAAGGCTGATTTCTGCCTTTTGACGCTCGTTGCAAAACTCAGCAGAAGTTTCGGTTATACTTATTTCCTGTCCCGCATAGGTCAGTTCTATGGTTTGCGATTCACCATTCAATACCATACCGTAAGGAGCTTTGATTTCACGGATTTCATATTTTCCGAGATACAAAGGCTTGCTTGTTGCTCTACCGTCTTTTTCTGTCGTGATTTCATCTACAACTGCGCCTTTTGCATAGCGGAGCGTACCGTCCAAAGTGTAAACATCCTCGGCGGCGGTGATTTCATAAACTGCACCCTGTAAGCCTTTTGTCTCATACACAGGCTGACATAATCTGTCTGTCTGCGAAACAGTCGAGAACACCTCACCGGTCTTGGCCACGGTGATTGTGCCTTTCTGCGCAATATTATGCTTTTCAACGGTTACAACGGTCTTGCTTCCGTCAACCTTAAACGGCACAGGCGTACTGTCAAGGACATATCCGTAACAGGTGTTCTGTTCAACGATTTCGTAATTGCCGTAAGAAAGCGCTTCGGGAAGCATAAGTTTACCTGTGCTGTCGGTGTAGTAAGTGTCGATATCTATCGGCGTGGGATAATTGATGTGCTGAACGATATATTCGCCTGTATCGGTATTCCTTACCTTAAAACCAATACCAGAAGCAGGAATGATTTTACCTGTTTCTGCATCCTTTTTTACGATTTCAATAAGCGATTTAAAGACTGCGTTGTTGATGAGATAACGGTAGGTTTCGCCGTTTTTACTGATAAACACATCGAACGGCTTCATCATTTCTTTTCCGTCCCAGCCTTTTGTCTGCATGACAGTGTAAATGCCGTAGGGCAGGAGTTTTGTTTCAGCAAAGCCGTTTTCATCGCAGACGAGAATATCTCGCTCAGATTCCTTTGCATTCTCATACGAACCTGACTTTTTGAGATACACTTTAAATTCAGCGCCTTTTTCGGGCGTTTCGATCTGCGTCGAGCCGTCATCGCAGTGCTTAATTACAGCGATTTTTCCTTTCTGTACGGTTTCAAGAGCGTCGAGCGCCGTGCTGTTGTATTCCGCAGTGTAGAGCTTCGCTTCTGCGCCGATGTGTAGGATTTCCGTGTTGACAAGATATCCTTCACTCGGCGTGAGCTCACGCAAAGTCCAATCCGAATCACAGACGTAATATTTGGTAGTGAACTGTCCGTTTTTATCGGTCGTATAAGTGTCAATTAACTGATCGCCTTTGTAAATCCCGTAAACAGCTCCCGCAAGGCTCGCATCACCCTGTTCGGTTACGGTTTCTTTATCACTCTTGGTTACGGTAAGCTGCCATTTTTTAAGGATGTTATTAAAAGATTTATTCGTTACCTTATTCCATTCAATTTCTGCCATCTGCTTTTCGGGAACAACATAGCGAACGGCTGTGTCGATTTCTTCAAGTGTATATCCTGAACCTATCAGAACATCTTTAAAATACGCCTTGCCGCTTTTATCTGCAACAGCATATTCATCTACGACAAGACCGGACAAAGAAGTTCCGAACAAGTGGAATTTTACGCCCTCGTTCAGTCCATCCTCGCTTGTCTTGATAACTGTGAGATTGCCTCGTTTCAGCTTATTGTTAAAATTAACTGTAACCGTTTGTCCTGAAACCACTGTTACACGTCGGATTTCCTGTGGTTCATATTTGTTTTCTGTTTGCTCTGTAACAGTGTAAACACCGGGCATAAGGTTATCAATCTGGATTTGACCACCGTTGACTGTTTTAACTGTCTTATCAATTCCATTGCCCTGAATACGGAAGGACACACCGTCCACCTTACCGTCCTCTGAGGTTTTCACAATTTTAGCAGAACCATAGGATATTTTTAAATTCAAATAGCCTTTTACAGGATCGTTTACCGACTGCGTATAAGTCACCATATCCTGTGAGCCTTTGCCGGGCACATATATGCCGTCTGTCCAAGTAATCAAACCCTTGCGCGAAGAATTTTTCTTTTCCGCTGTAACAGTGATTACATTTTCGGGAGCCGTCTGTGAGGTTACAGTCAGCACATTGCCGTTCACTTGCAGAGAAACATCGGGATTATCTGCTTTGAACGAATACTCTGACAGGACATCATTGCTGTCGTGAAGCACAGAGATATACTGTTTACCGTCCCAAGACATTTCGACAGTTTGCGCTTTGGAAGTTGACCTTGCAAAAAAGCTCGGAACTTTTGAATGATTCTGCACAGACTTTTCAATGCGTGCATAGTGTTCCATGATCTGACTGCGTATAGGGTTATTTGCTCGTATAAATTCCGTTACTCTGTTACAGTTTCCTGTATCCACATGGTGAAAATCATAATTCCTTTCGCCGACAATCGTTTCCCAAATTAAAAGCTGTGTGGCAATGGCATGGGCAAGGTTGTTTGCTCCTTCGGGATTCTGTGTTCTCCACTCGGTTGAAACATTTCCCGTATATCCGTACTGAATAATTCTGCCGATAAAAAGCTTTATACTATCCGAATCAATGGTTTTATTGTATTCGGGAGGGAAATTGTTCCAAAAGCTTTCGTCCTTTTGCGTAAAGGTATCGCCTGTGTGCTGTCCTGTTCCGGGTTCAATACAATAACAAATTTGACCTGTATACGAACCGATTGCCCGAAGCATAAGCTTATCCGTTGCACCGCCTGTATTCCAACCGTTCATATACTGCAAGACCTCGTGACCCCAGCCTGAACGGTTCGCCTCGCCGCTGCGGGGGAATTCCACGATATATACATCTGCCTTTTCACCGACAGCGGCATAAGAAGAAAGCGTTCCGACGGAAAACAGGCTTAAGCAAATGACTGTCATTGTCAAAAACAACGACAATACTTTTTTGAAGTTTTTTCTAATCATATTTTACATTCACCCTTTCTGAATGAAAAAAGCGCACCGCTTTTTTGCGATGCGCTGAATTGGTTTGTTGTTTTGTTTTAAGCGTAGCCGATATAGATTTCATAGGAATTGTCTGCGATCTTTTCCGCCCATATTTACACAGACGTAATATCATCATCCCTTGCATAACGATTCAGTCTGTTTTGAATATCCCGTTCAAGATATTTGCATTGTGTGTTTGCAGGTATGGGATTGTCCCAACAGTCTGTTGCCATGTTGTCAAGCTGCAGACCTACGTTTTGTGCGTAGCGTTTTGCATAGTTAATCCAATAGTCTATATCAAATTTCTGAACAGGCGGTTCTGTCGGCTTTTCCGTTACACTCGGCGGTGTTTCAGGCTGAGCGGTCTGAGTCGGAGCGGTTGTTGGTTTTGTCGGCTCAACAGGCTTTGGCTTTTGCGTTACTGATTCCTTCGACGGTGCAGACGAATCGGAATTTGTTTTCCCTTTTGTTTGCGTATGCGGTTTTGTTAAATCCTCTGCTTTTTCTGTCGGCATACGTGTTTCAGATACGCCGCTTGTAGGATTTTCAGTTTCCACCGAAATCGTTGTTGCCGTTTCTGTGACGGTAACATTTTCATCGGATTCGGTTGCTGATTGACTAACAGCAGACAAATTCTCACTTTCAGCTGAACTCGTTTTTTGCTTTCCGCATCCTGTAAGGCATATTGTCAGTGCAAGTGCTATGATAAAAATATTTTTCATTTTCATGGTGATTCACCTCTGCTTACAGGATACCGACAAAATCGGGAAAAGTCCAGCGAAATTAAAGATTTTTTCAATAATTACATCTCTTGCATGAAATCTTCCGATTCATCTGCGTCTTCAGCTTCATCCGCATCTTCCTGCATATCCAGCTGTTCTTCATATGCGGATACAACAGCGTTGTTTAAAGCGGTACGGGCTTCTGCAGTCAATGCAAATACAGTATCGCTGTACTGCGTTTCGCCTTTGCTGTCCTTGTGGGATCGGCAGGGCATTCGTGCGAACAAGCCGTTTTTGCTATCCATAACCGCAATATCCTTTACGATAAACGCACCGCCGATATTTATGCTGGCGTATGCTTTAATTTTAGCTTCCGGATTCGTCATACGGTCAATCTTTGCCGTAATATTCGGAATTGAATGTTTTTGTTCTTTTTTCTTTGCCATGATGTTTTTCTCCTATTTTTAGTTACATTGAATAAAAGGTGATGCCCATATCGGATTCCACCTCGTCCTGACTGATATCTTCAATTTCTTTGAACCTGTCCATATATTTCACCACCTCGCTCTCGGTTAATGATCTGAAGTTTTCACCGTCATCACCCACAACAAAAAATGTACCTGCAATAACGCTTGCACCGTCCCTGATTCTGCGGTTGCCCTCTAAGCCCTGCAATTTACCTTCTTCATTGCAAATTATGAGCGTTCCGTCACCGTTTCCCACAACCTCAATATATCCGCCGACAGCTTTTTGCAGAGCAGATAATTCGTCATCAATTTTCGTTACATACGGCGCTTTGTGCGGTTCGACCATTACAACGGTTAATTTTTTAGCCATTTAATTCACCGCCTTGCTTCTCAGCCCACTTGACTGATAAATGCACCAAAGCGGCTCTTTGCTGTTCGGGTGAGAGGTTATTCAGAAAATCAAAGAGCGTAACCTCGTCATTTCTGACAACAGGTTGCGCTCCTTTACAGTTATCACATATTTTCTCTCGCCTTACAACAACCGACCTGCCGTCCGCTGTTTCGGTAAACGATAATACATCGTTATACTTAAACCCTACACGCTGTCTGATTTCAAACGGAATCGTAATTCTTCCTCGTTTACCGAGAATACGAAGCATTTGCATCATTCAAAATTCCTCTCTTTCGTCACAGCTGCCATAACAGGGACAGCTTTCACAATTCTCATTACAGTCTGTTTCACTCATAGGGCAGTGTTCGCAGTCGCTGTCGCAGATAAAATCTTCTGTATCTTTTACTGTATTAATAATGATTTTACCGTTACCTGCACTCATTTGAACAACGCTTTCCTCGCTGATACCAGCTTCTTCAAGCATATCTACAGGTATGGAAAACAGAACATATTCGCCTGTGCTCATTTTTGTGTCTTGCATATGATGCACTCCTTTAAAATTTTTTCGTAATCAAAATTTGCATTTTCACACTCTATTTCAAAGAGCGTTAATTGCTGCGGCTTTGCTTTTTCCCGTTCGTACAAATCATAGTTGCCGATAAGCAGTTCCTTGAATTCCTTGCCTGCCTCATAACGCTGCGCCATCGAATGTGTGCGAGCAAAGTCAAACACCGAAAAGCCGTTATACAACTTGCGGATTTCCTCACAGTCGTTGTATGACAGTAAAAATTTGCCTTTTATGCTTTTCAGCGTATCCCGAAGCCTTACATGGTCCTCCCACCCGAATCCAACCTCATACATATCCTCAGTGGAGAAATACGGGGGATCGAGATAGAAAAACGTGTCAGGTCTGTCATAATGTTTAATGAGTGTTTCAAAGTCCTGATTTTCCACAACGACATTTGCCATACGCTCTTGCAACTGCGAAATCAAGCCGAACAGTCTGCGCAAATCAAAAGGCTGTGAGGCATAAGATTTTCCGCTGCTCGAATAACTGAAACGCAGAAGTTTTAAGAACATAGCGGCTCTGCGTATATCGTAATCTGCGGTAATCCTTTTCCGTATTTCTTTGAGTTCTTTTGCTTCGGGAGGAGGGAACAGGGCTTCTGTAAGCCGTAATTCTTCAGGCAGATATTTATCGTCAAACTGCTCGTTTTCAAAGAAACGGCGGACGGCAATAAAATCTTCACGGGAGTTTAAGTGACAGAAGCCAAGCTCCCGAATGGTCGCCATTGTTCTTTCTTTCATACAGCGAAACAGATTGGCTAAATTCCTGTCAAAGTCGTTATACACCTCAAACGGACAGATTTCGGGATTGCCGAGCAGCACGCTTCCCGAACCGCCGAACACATCAACAAATCTTCCGTAGTTCAAAGGAAACAGCGCGTAGAGAATATGGAGTATGGCAGTTTTGTTGCCTACCCGTGATACAGGGGTTTTTATGGTGATCACCTCGCTTTCACACAAGGCGGCACAACCGTTTCGGAACAATAAAAAAAGCGGTATCAACCGTTTGCTCTGAAACGATTGATACCGCCGATAGTTTTTATTCTTTATTCAGTTTTTCTTTTAGGCTTTTAATGGTCTGTTCGTAATAGTTGACTCGGTTTATCTGAAAACAGCAAAGAAGTATAGTTGTAATACAGCCTCCGAGTATCAGACCGATAATCAGCATTGCTATCGCCATTTTACATACCTCCGAATTCCATAGATTCGTCTTCGCATTCATCCAAATCATCGCCGCCCGTAATATTGACATACTCGCCGATAATGCACAGAGCTTCGTCATAACTTCCCGAAGCACGAATACGGTCACGCATTTCGACTGCTTCCTCTGCCATGCCGTTTTGACGCAATATTTTCGAAGCAATTCCCATAAGATTGAATATATTGCCGTCCTCGCCGATCAGCTTGCAGTCGGGCTTTTTCTGTTCCGATGCTTTTTCAGGTATAAACCCGCCGAGCCTGTTGTCAACATAATCGGAAAGCCATTTGCCGCCGAAATTGCTGTGCGTCTGCAATCTCCACATAGCGAGCTTTCCCATATTAAGTTTTACATCTTCTGAGAACGGGAACAAAAGATTGGTGAGACCTTCGTTTTCAAATGCAAGACAGTTTTCTGCTTTGAATTTTGTGCCGTCAAACAAAATATCCGACTTTATGAGCATATCGTTTATTCCGTCTACCCAGTCCTGAAGCTCGCCGCCGCAGCCTTGCAAAATGAGTCCTTCCTGACCGTTCATTCTGCGGAGTTCTTCTGCTCGAATTTTTTTAACACTCATAACTGCATACCTCCGCTTTGCTGTGATTCACCCTGCGTTTCTTCAAATTCGCCTTGCATATATTCTCCGAATGTCATCTCTTCACCCATAAAATTCGGCGCAGTATCTTCGGTAAAGGATATATATCCCTGTTCGCCGAAATCTATCGGTTCATCGGTAATGACAGTGCCTGCGTGATTGACTGTGACCTTCGCCTCAATCGTAGCAAATCTTCCGTCATCACCCTCACAAAGATGATAGCAGAACAAACCTTTCGGAATATCCGCATCGGTTAATCTTTCGTTTGTAAACAGAGTAGGCTTGCCAAAAAGCGAAATCAAGTCATATTCATCATTTTCGATATTGATATATGCGGTTTCCGTTTTGTTCAGCATTAAGTCATAATCTGAAGGATCGTAATCCCAGACACGAAAAGCAAATTCAGTCGCTTCTATTTCACTTTCGGGATAATATTCCTCGGTACATTCACCGTTGCTGTAACACTTTCGCCCGCAATTTACGCCGATATCTTCGTCTGCCCACTCATGCTCAAAGATAATATCGGGATACATTTGGGCTAATTTTTTGATAACGGGATGCGGAGCAGACCAAGCTGTCTGAAAGTGTAAATTACCACTTGCACTATAATCCGTGCCTTCATCATAACCGTAGGCATTCCATTTCGTGCCCCAGTTGTTGGTGCACCATTCGTACCAAGTGGGAGCGCCGCACTTATGAAGATTTTCTACTGACGTAACACCGATATTCCAGATTTTCTTTTCTTCTTCATCGGATATTTCTGCGCTGTGACTGCGTAAATCCTCAAAGAACTCATCATAGGTGCCTTCCTTGTCGCTCTGTTCTTCGGGCATATTTTCAAGATAGGTCTTAACCATTTCAATACCCTTATCTGTACGGGAACCGCTTTCCACATTCAGCGACTCGGGCATCGGGATAATCTTGTTAAAATCCACCGTGCCAAGTCCCAATTCATCATACTGAATTTCTTCAAGCATTTCACGGATTTTCTGTTCATCACCTTTTAATGTGATAATGTTTTTTATATGATTCGGCATTTATTTTCACTCCTGTTCGTAATATATTTCTTTAATTTTCTGGCCTAAAGCAGAAATGACAGGAACGCTTACCGCATTGCCTGCCATTTTGTAAAGCCGTCCGTCTTTGAGTCCGGTGGCTTGTGCTTTATTAAATTGTTCATCGGTAAAACCCTGCAAACGCCAGCATTCTTTCGGCGTAAGCTTACGCACTCTGCCGTAACGGACAATACCGTGTCGGTCCTGAACAGTAAGCGTAAACATAGGCTCATTCGGCTCTTTGATGCGTCTGCCTTGCTGACGAACAGATTCTTTTTCAGGTGTAAGGATAGCCCTTGGTTCGGATTCTATAAAGACACCTGAATGCTCGCCCTTGTGTTTGCTTATACCGCTATCCTGTCTTGCAGTAATGCAGCGTGCTGTATCCGTCAGTTTTGTATCCTCGTTCATATCAATGAAAAAGTACCCTTGTGTATTTCCGGGCGTTACGGTATGCGCAATATTATCACCGACTCTGCCGCGCCTTGAATTAAGGCTTGGATAGGCAAGATCAATGCTGTCGCCTGGATGTGCTATCTGATATCCCGCCTTTGTTTTTACTTTGACAGGCAGCCCGACTTCATACAGACCGCATTTACCGCCGAAACCGCCTGCGCTGCTTGTTAAGGTAATTCCGACTCCGCAGTATGAGTACACACGCTCTCTCTGTGTTCCGGGGATAACTTGAATAACAGGCGTTCTATTTGCTTCTGTGAAAGATAATATTTCTCCGATACATCTGCTTCTAAGATATCCGATAATATACACTCTCTTTCGGGATTGGGGGACTCCGAAATTCTTGCTGTTAAGCACTTGCCATGTGACATCGTACCCCAATTCATCCAGCGTACTGAGGATTGTCGCAAAAGTCCTGCCTTTGTCATGCGAAAGCAAGCCGGGAACATTTTCAAGAAGCAGAAATGATGGTCTTTTAACGGCGGCAATTCGGGCGATCTCAAAAAAGAGAGTGCCTCTTGCGTCATCTTTAAATCCTTTTCGCAGACCTGCGATTGAAAAACTCTGACAGGGAAAGCCCGCGCAAATAAGGTCGATATTAGGCAAGTCTTTCGGGTTGATTTTTCTTGCATCTTCAAAGTACAATTCTCCTTTCGGTTCATATATGGCGTTGTATGCCTGATTTGCATATTTATCTATCTCGCAGTGACCGATGCATTCAAAGCCGCCGACAGCTTCAAGCCCCGAACGGAAACCGCCGATTCCTGCGAACATATCAAAAAATCGGATTGACATAGCAAATCCGACTGCCTTTATTTATATAATTTTCGCCGCCCCTCACATTCCCATGAAAGGAGCATTGTCCTCGTCCATATCTTCATTTTCTTCTGCCAATTCTTCTGCTGTCAATTTGCGGAAATCATCCTCTTCGGGAATGATGGCAAGAGTTCTGCCGTTATCCCAGCGCATATGAATTTGTGCGGCATCGTCAACATGCTCAACTGTTCCTCTCATTCCGCTCGGTATCGGAGCATAGGGATCATCCATACTTAAAAGCAATAATCTCGTGCCCGGCGGATAACACCTTTTCATACGCTCGGCAAATCTTCTTTCTGATTCAAATTTGTTCATTTCTTTACATCTCCTTTTTTGATTTTAAAATGAAAAAAGCCAACCGTTATATTTCAAACGATTGGCTATGTATATATATGAAAAAAGGCAGATAGATTTTTTACTTTCTATCTGCCTGAATATGTTTAATATTTAATTATGTGGGAGTTCAAATCTATACACAAAGGGAAAAACGCTGTTTTACATCTACGAATTTTAACTGTTGAAATTTGCTCATTAGACAGCAAAAAACCTCGGTAACACCGAGGTTTTTGGGGGATACATCTATTTTGTATCCACTTGATGGCGCGCCTGACTGGATTCGAACCAGCCGCCTTCAGAGTCGGAGTCTGACGCTCTATCCAAATGAGCTACAGGCGCATATTAAATAAAACACAAATGCTTTGTGCGGACGAAGCATCTCGGCCGCACGAAGCATTTTTATGTCTCAGACGTTAAATCTGAAAAGAACTATATCTCCGTCCTGCATAACATAGTCCTTGCCCTCGGAGCGTATTTTGCCCTTTTCCTTTGCAGCCTGCATCGAACCGCACGCCATAAGCTCGTCAAAAGAGATAACTTCGGCACGAATAAAGCCGCGCTCAAAATCGGAGTGTATTTTACCTGCCGCCTGGGGAGCCTTGGTACCTTTCTTTATTGTCCACGCTCTGACCTCGGGTTCGCCTGCGGTGAGGTAAGATATGAGTCCGAGCAAGCTGTATGAACGCTGTATAAGCATATCGAGTCCGCCGCTCTCAATGCCGGCGTCCGACAGGAACATTTCCTTTTCCTCTTTTGAGAGAGACGAAATTTCCGCTTCAAGCTCGGCACATATCGGAAGCACTTCGGCACCCTCTGCCTTTGCTATTTCACAGACGGCTTTATATCTCTCGTTATTTTCAATATTCGAGGCAAAATCATCTTCGCTCATATTGCAGGCGTAAATTACGGGCTTTGCGGAAAGCAAACCTATATCCGCCAATATGGCCTTTTCATCGTCGTCCGCCTCCACGGCACGGGCACTGACGCCGTTTTCGAGCTCCGTTTTAAGACGTTTTAAAAACTCGAGTTCCGTAAGAAGGCTCTTATCGCCCTTAGCCGCCTTTGCGGTACGGTCTATGCGGCGGTCAAGAATCTCAAGATCGGAGAGAATGAGCTCAAGATTTATGGTTTCAATGTCTCTTTTCGGGTCAACCGAGCCGCTGACGTGCATTATGTCGTCGTTATCAAAGCATCGTACAACATGTATAACAGCGTCAACCTCGCGGATATGCGACAGAAACTTATTACCGAGGCCCTCACCCTTGGAGGCACCTTTTACAAGACCCGCTATATCGACAAATTCGATTACCGCGGGAGTTATTTTTTTAGGCGAATACATTTTGGCAAGCTCGTCAAGCCTGTAATCGGGCACAGCCACAACGCCTACGTTCGGCTCAATAGTGCAGAACGCATAGTTTGCAACCTCGGCGCCTGCATTGGTTATAGCATTAAAAAGCGTACTCTTGCCTACGTTCGGCAAACCTACGATACCAAGTTTCATTATGAATTTACATCCTTTATTTATAAAATTCCGATATTGCTTCGGACGCCTTACCGTGGTCGCCGCAAAT
>OGXR01000803.1_pt1 | contig 24909 bp, 20 predicted proteins | sample 1576331 | NCBI WGS metagenome assembly OGXR01 (sample SAMEA3541473, study PRJEB24748) | human gut metagenome | biome: human gut; feature: human-associated habitat; material: faeces | place: China | collected 2012 | reverse complement strand
GCCGCATTCTGGTGAACACGCCGTCTGCCCACGGCGGCATCGGCGACCTGTACAATTTCAAGCTGGCTCCCTCCCTGACGCTGGGCTGCGGCTCCTGGGGCGGCAACTCCGTTTCCGAGAACGTGGGCATCAAGCACCTGCTGAACATCAAGACTGTGGCAATTAGGAGGGAGAACATGCTCTGGTTCCGTGCGCCTGAAAAGGTTTATTTCAAGAAGGGCTGCCTGCCCGTGGCTCTGGCCGAGCTGAAAAATTACAAGAAGGCATTCATCGTCACCGACGCCTTCCTGTACCAGAACGGCTACACCAAGCCCGTGGAGGAGAAGCTGGACGCCATGGGAATCACCCACACCACCTTCTACAACGTGGCTCCCGATCCCACCCTTGCCTGTGCCAGAGAGGGCGCGGCGCAGATGGCGGCCTTCAAGCCCGATCTGGTTCTCGCCATCGGCGGCGGCTCCGCCATGGACGCGGGCAAGATCATGTGGGTGCTGTATGAGCATCCCGAGGCGGATTTCCAGGACATGGCCATGCGCTTTGTGGATATCCGCAAGCGTGTCTACACCTTCCCCAAGATGGGCGAAAAGGCGTATTTCGTCGCCATCCCCACCACTGCCGGTACCGGCTCCGAGGTGACCCCCTTCGCCGTCATCACCGATGAAACCACCGGCGTCAAGTACCCGCTGGCGGACTATGAGCTGCTGCCGAAAATGGCCATCGTGGACGCCGACATGATGATGAACGCCCCCAAGGGCCTGACCGCGGCCTCCGGCATCGACGCCGTGACCCACGCCCTGGAAGCCTACGCCTCCATGATGGCCACGGACTACACCGACGGTCTGGCGCTGCGGAGCCTGAAGCTGATTTTCGAGAACCTGCCCTCCGCCTACGAAAACGGCGGGAAGGACCCTAAGGCTCGTGAGAACATGGCAAACGCCGCCTGCATGGCCGGTATGGCCTTTGCCAACGCATTTTTGGGCGTGTGCCACTCCATGGCGCACAAGCTGGGCGCGTTCCACCATCTGCCCCACGGCGTTGCCAATGCCCTGATGATCGACGAGGTTCTGCGGTTCAATGCCGCCGAGGTTCCCGCGAAGATGGGTACCTTCTCCCAGTACGACCATCCCCACACCCTGGCACGGTATGCCGAGGTTGCCGACTACCTGAAGCTTGGCGGCACCACGGACGAGGAGAAGCTGGAAAAACTGATCGCGGCCGTCGACGAGCTGAAGGCCAAAATCGGCATCAGGAAGACCATCCGGGACTACGGCATTGACGAAACCGACTTCCTGACCCGGCTGGACAGCATGGTGGAGCAGGCCTTCGACGACCAATGCACCGGCGCGAACCCCCGGTATCCCCTCATGAGCGAGATCAAGCAGATGTACCTCAACGCCTACTACGGCACCGACGAGACAAAGTAAGGGAGCGTTATTCTTTCCCAAATAACAAGCAAAGAAGCACATCCAGCCCGAGAAATCGGGCTGGATGTGCTTCTTTATTCCTATGGAAAGGATAATATTTTACAAAACGCCTTGAATCTTATGCACAGATATGGTACTATAATCTTGCCAAACAAGTTGAATATTCATTTAGAGTTTAGAGTAGTTCTCCACATAGGGGTGCTATGCCCTTTTCACACCCATTTTTTGAATTTGGTAAAAACGCAAATTCCGTGAAGTGGGTACGTGGGGGTTTACTCTCGCTCTATTTCAACTTGTTTGGCGACAATTGGAGTCTGCGTTTTTCAGTGCGCTGACTTCGGTTGGCGCACTTTTTTATTTCCTACATAAAGAAAGGGGTAAAACACATGAATCCGTTCAAGTCAAATAACATTGTTGCAAAAGTCTTACAGGTATACGCTTATTTGAATGCTGCGGCGGGATTTGTCCTTACTTTGCTGCTTAACGAGGAATTGGATTTGGGTGCTGTGGCGGTATCGATTATTCTTGCGACTGTCCTGCTTGTCAATTTCTTCATTTTCGCTTTGGGCGAAGTAATTGATTTGTTGCAAAATCTCAAGGATAACACGAGCAAAAAAGCGGAAATCCCTGACGAGCTTCCTGATCTTTAAGGAGGGCTAACCATGAGTGAACGATATAGCAAGCTCTTTTCCCTGCCTGAAAACCTTTACGCGGAAGGTTCGCCGGTGATAATTGCTGCGGGGGCTTTGCTGAAGGACAACCAGACCGGGCGGGTCATTGCTCAGCTGAAATTGCGCAACATAAGCTCTAAAGCCATTAAGGCCGCTACGGTTTTCCTGTCACTTATGAACACGGCGGGGAATCCTTTGGGAGAATCTGTCCGTTACGAGTATCTGGATTTGAGCAGCACCAGAGATACGGACTTTGGCAGCAAATCAGCCATTCCACTTCCGGATGCTTCAACCCGCTCTTTTAGTGTTGCTGTGGCGGAAGTTATATTCGCGGACAATTCTGTTTGGAATGCCAATGACGCAACATGGGAACTGCTGAAAAGCCCGGAAGCTCTGACTTCCCGGTTGGACAGCGAAATGGTTAAACAGTTCCGGATAGAATACGGAAGTGGGGCTAAAAATTTCTTTCTGGAGCAGGAAGATTTGTGGTATTGCGTCTGCGGGGCTGTGAATCGCCGGGAGGAAAAGGCGTGCCATTCTTGCCGAAAGGCCACTTGCGACTTGAGGGACATTGATTTGGATGTCCTGAAAGAACACAAGGAACAGCGGCTGATTAGAGAACGGGAACAGGCAGAGAAAGAAGCAACGGAAGCAAAAATTAAAGAAGCTGAGGTAAGAAAAAAGATTGGCAAAATAGCTGCTGTTATCGTCCCTGCTCTGGCATTTATTATTGTTGCTGCGGTTATCATTTCCGGCATGGTTAAGAAGGCAAATGCCTATAAGGATGCTCTGACACTTATGAATAACGAGCAATATGAAGAAGCAACTACGGCATTTACCGCACTTGATGGCTATAAGGATAGTGCGGAGCAAATTCAGTCTGCTAAAAATTCGATTGCGGACATGGAGCGTGCCACTGAGTATGATCGTGCTATTCAACTGCTGGAATCAGGGAAATCAGAAAATGAAAATGAAGCCTATTATCTTTTGATGGAATTGGGCGATTATCAGGACGCAAAAAATCTTTTGACACATTTTACATATGTGTGTATTGCATCCGATAATGCCCGGTACGAATATGACTCAAGCGGTAATTTGGTTGAAAAGGATTATGGTTCCTCTAGTCATCTTTATGAATATGAAAATGGGCATGTAGTTTGGGAAGGTCAATCGAAAGGTGACTGGTCGGCGAAAACATATACTTATTATCCGAATGGAATATTGAAAAGTAAAAGCGGAGCTGTAACATATACGCAGTCGGGCGTAGTTACAAATGAAACTGTTTACTACAACGAGAGAGGGTGGCCCGAGGCAGCCATTTATACGAAAGATGATGAGCCGGATGTGCATAAAACATGGAATTTTACGTATACATTTTCTGATGATGGTTTGATCACTGAATTATTATATTCTTTTCAGGATTATGGAGAAACACAGGTAATAACACAGGCTGTTGACTTTACGGAGTATGGCGGATTTCTATCAGATATTCAATTCAGTAGTCTTAACGACTCGGCTATTTTGTCCATCACAAACGCTAACAAAACTCGCACAGAGGTATATACTCTTGCAAGAGGTTCCTCTTACATGCGGAAAAATTCTGAAGTGAGCTTTGTGTATGATTCGAACGGTAAAATTATATCAAAAACAACACGTTACCCACAAAGCAATCAGGAAATCACAGAGCATTATTCCTATGACGACGAAGGAAATCTGATTGAAGAACGCTCAGACGCGAACGAGAATACGGACAACAGACTTTATTTGACAACATACACCTATGGCTATATTTACACCCCGGATGTTCAATGAAAACAGGAACTTGAGGAGGTGCATTTTATGTCAACGAAAGCCGGAAAGAATGCACTACGAACATGTTTGGCTAAACTGGATAGTTCAGCTAAAATTGATACGCTGTTGTGCTACAAAGTCGGAAACAAAAAGTGTACAGCAGATTATCAGAATAATAATGCAGTTGCAGTTCTTACTCAAAAGGAGAGCAAACGGATACACAACGGTGTCCCCTTCATTGTCAAGTGCTTTATCCATTCTGAAATATATGCAGGGTGGCATTCAGATGTTGGCATAGGGAGTGGCAAATACTGTATAGAAACCAGCAGACTGGCAGAATTTGAAGCCGATACCGACTGCGATTTCAAAGAAATTGTTACAGGGGACAAAGAAATGGACAGAGTGTACCTATTTAGAAAAGAATCTGGCATTAAAGAGTTCTTTGAGAATGTCGTTGGGCTGAAAGAACAGGAAAATACAAAGTAATACCGCAGAAGCCGGGAGCACAGCTCCCAGCTTTATTCCGAAATATTCCCGCTTATGCACAACCGCAGGTTCAAGCCATCGCCTGAACCTGCGGTCATTTTGAAATTATTTCCATCTTTCCTGCCAATACTAAGGAAAAAGAAGCTGATTTCATAGGGTCAATCTGGTCGGACGATCTGCGGATGTTCCGATCATCGACAACCCTTCCACGAAAAATCTGCGGGGCGGCTGCGTATCTTTTGCGACTTTCCTCTTGTTTTTTTCCACATGTGCGGTTATAATAGTCAAAGATAAAAACAAGGAGGTCACTTTCATGGCTGTAAAGATTGAAAAGGATACCATCATCGGGGACGTTCTGGACATCGCGCCCCAGTCCGCGCCCCTGTTCTTCGCCATCGGTATGCACTGCCTGGGCTGCCCCTCTTCCCGGGGCGAGACCGTTGAGGAAGCCTGCATGGTTCACGGTGTGGACTGCGAGCCGTTCCTTGCCCAGCTGAACAATTTCCTGGAAGCCTACGAGGCCAACGAAGCCGCGAAGCAGAACGGATAAAATACCGGCAGCGCCATCCCGGACAAATGCCGGGATGGCTTTTTTCGTATAGAAGGAGGGACGCCCGTGAAAATTCCCCTTTCCAACCGCCTGCTGGCCTGCTGCGGCTATGTCAAGCCCGGCGACCGGGTGGCGGACGTGGGCTGTGACCACGGTTATCTCGGCATTTACCTTCTGAAAAACGGCATTGCCAGCGCCGTTATCGCCTCTGACGTCCGGGAAATGCCCCTGCAAAGCGCCATTCGCAATGCGGAAAAATTCGGCGTGAAGGAGCGCATGGCCTTCTACTTGTCCGACGGCATCCGCGATGTCCCCCGGGAATTTGACTGCATGGTCTGCGCGGGGATGGGGGCGGACACCATGATATCCATTCTGGACGCCGCGCCCTGGCTGAAAAGCGAACGCTACCGCCTGATTCTCCAATGCCAGAGCAAGCGGCCGGAGCTGCGCCGGTATCTGTACCGTCAGGGCTACGCCATCCGCCGGGAGACGCTGGCGAAGGACGGAAAATTCATCTACCCCGTCATGGAGGTGGTCTATGCCCCCGGGGAGACGCTGACCGAGGGCGAATATTACATCACCCCGGCACTGCGCCGCAGCGGCAGCGAGCTGCTCCCGGCCTTCCGGGAGAGCGTCCTTTCCGGCCTTCGCAAGACCGTGGCAGGACTGTCCGGCGGGGACGGGGAAAAATACAGGCACTACAAAGCGATTTTGGAGGAACTGACCGATGACGACCGTAGCTGATATTCTGAAGTACGTAGAAACCCTTGCCCCAACCTACATGAAAATGGACTGGGACAATGTGGGGCTGCTCTGCGGCAGCCGGGAGACCCCCGTTACCAAGGTTCTCGTGGCGCTCGACCCTTTCGAGGGGGTGTGCCGGGAAGCTGCAGAGTGGGGCGCGGAGCTGATCGTCACCCACCACCCGATCATTTTCGACCCGCTTAAATCCGTGACGGAGGAAACGACCGTCGGACGGAGCATCATGACCCTTTGCCGCCACGGCATCAGCGCCGTCAATGCCCACACCAATCTGGACTGCGCCCCGGGGGGCGTCAACGACGTGTTGGCGGCAACACTGGGACTGAAGGACGTGGAGACCATCCCGCCCTTTTTCCGGGATGACCAGGGGCGGCAGTGGGGACTTCTGCGCCGGGGCAGGGTAGAGGAGCAGTCTCTTTCCCAATTCCTGGAAACGGTCAGGAGCAGCCTGAATGCCGAGGGACTGCGCTACGTGGACGGCGGCAAGCCGGTTCGCCTGGTGGCGGTGGGCGGCGGAAGCTGTTCCGACGAGCTGATGAGCGCCTTTGAGGCCGGGTGCGACACCTTCGTCACCGCGGACATCAAGTACAATGACTTCTGGGACGCCCAGGCGCTGGGGATGAATCTGATCGACGCGGGACATTTTGCCACGGAGAACCCCGTCGTGGCCGTGCTGGCGGAGAAAATCGCCGCCGCGTTCCCGGAGGTTCAGGTAAAAATCTCCGAAACCCACCGGGACTGCATGAAATTCCGGTCACGACAATTGCATGAGTAAACAAATTGCGAACGGAATTGCTATCTTTCATTCTCTTTTACATGAGGTTATGCTGTGTATCTGAAATCATTGGAACTGCAAGGCTTTAAGTCCTTTCCGGACAAGACGCTGATCCGGTTCGGCGATGACATTACCGCCATCGTCGGCCCCAACGGCTCCGGAAAATCGAATATTTCCGACGCCATTCTGTGGGTCATGGGCGAACAAAGCTCCAAAACCCTCCGGGGTGCCAAAATGGAAGACGTGATCTTCGGCGGCACCCAGAAGCGCACCGCCGTTGGCTTCGCCGAGGCGACCCTGACGCTGGACAATTCCGACCGGGCGCTGGCCTACGACGCCGACGAGGTGATGGTCACCCGGCGCTACTACCGCTCCGGCGACAGCGAATATTACATCAATAAGCAGTCCGCCCGCCTGCGGGACATCAACGAGATGTTCATGGACACCGGCCTTGGGCGGGAGGGCTACAGCAATATCGGTCAGGGCAGGATCGACGAAATTCTCTCCCTGAAAAGCGGCGACCGCCGGGAGATCTTCGAGGAAGCCGCCGGCATCTCCAAATACCGCCACCGCAAGGAAGAGACGGAGCGGAAGCTGGCCGCCACCGAGGACAATCTGCTGCGCATCGGCGACAAGGTCTCCGAGCTGGAATTGCAGCTGGAACCGCTGAAGCAGCAGTCGGAAAAGGCAAAAAAATATCTGGAACTGAAGGACGAATTAAAGGGCGTGGAGGTGGCCGTGTGGCTGGATACGCTGGACAGACTTTCCGCCGCCGCCAAGAAGGCGGAGGAGGACTATGCGTCCGCGTCCTTCGTTTTGCAGCAGGCGCATGACGATCTGGACGCCCTGTACCGTCAGGCAGACCAGCTGGGGGAAGCCCTGCGCACCCGGGACGGCGAACTGGAAACCGTCCGTCTGAAAGTGAATATGCTGTCCGCTACGCATCAGCAGCTGGACGGGCAGATGGCCGTGCTGCGGGGCAATGTGGAGAACAACAACGCCAACATTTCCCGCATCGAGGAAGAGCTGAAAGGGCAGGAAGACCGCTCCGGCGGCATCGTGTCCCAGATCGACCAGACGAAGGCCAGAATTGGGAAAATCGAAGCGGCACTCACAGAAAAGCGCCGGGAGCTGGACGAATTGCAGCGCAAGCTCACCGCCATGACGGCCAGCGCCCAAGGACTGACCAAGCAGTTTCTGGAGCTGCGGGGAAAGGAATCCTCTCTGGCGGCGGACGTCGCGGGGCGTCAGGCCGACGTGCGGGGTCTGGAAGAGAGCATGGCGCAGACCAAGGAGCGGTTGGAGCAGCTGAATGCCGACCTGTCCGCCGGGGCGGCGAGACAGCAGGAAGCCCAGACCAATCTGGATAATTGCCGCAAGGAGCTGAAAAAAGCCCAGGAGGAAGTGACCGCCGCCAACAACACCATCGCGGGCTACGCCCTCCGGCAGAATACCCGGGTCAAGAGCCGGGACGAATTGCAGGAAAAAATCCGGGACATGACCTCCCGGCGGGATTCCGTGACGGCCAAGGCCAGAGTGTTTCGGGCAATGGAGCGGGATTTTGAAAGCTATAACAAGGCCGTCCGCATGGTGATGCAGGAAGCCCAGCGAGGGGCGCTTCGGAACATCCACGGCCCTGTGTCCCGTCTGATCCGAACCGAGGACAGCTACACGGTGGCCATTGAGATCGCCCTGGGCGCGGCCATGCAGCAGATTGTGGTTGGCACGGAGCAGGACGGCAAGGCGGCCATCGGCTACTTAAAACGCACCGGCGGCGGCCGCGCGACCTTCCTGCCCCTGTCCAACATCCAGGGCAGGAGCCTACAGGAAAACGGGCTGGAAAATTGCCGGGGGTTCGTGGGCATTGCCTCCAATCTGACTGCGTGCGAGGAAACCTACCGGGGCATTGTGGAAAATCTGCTGGGCAGAACGGTGATTGTGTCCGACATGGACGCGGCCATTGCCATGTCCCAGAAGTACCGGGGGCGGTTCAAGATCGTCACCCTGGACGGTCAGGTCATGAACCCCGGCGGCTCCATGACCGGCGGCTCCGTAAATAAGGAAGCGGGCATTCTGTCCCGCGCCAACGAGCTGGAAAAGCTGACGGCACAGGAAAAGAAGCTGGAACAGGAGCTGCTGGTTGCCCAGGCGGATATGCAGGAAGCCCAGCGGCAGTGTGACCAGGTGGAATTCCAGATGAAGGCGGCGCAGGATCAGCTTCGCGGCGCGGAGGATCAGGTGCTGCGCTTGCAGGGGCAGGAAAAGCAGTTTGAAATCTTGCTGAACGCCATCACGGAAGCGGAGACCTCCGCCCGGCGGGAGCGGGACGCTCTGAACGGGCGGGAGACCTCCGACCGGGAGCGCTATGCCGCCCAGCAGGCGAAAATTCAGGTGTACACCCAGCAGCTTGCCGAGACCCGGCAGACGCTGGCACAGCTGGAAGGCAGCCAGACGGAAGCGGCGGAAGCGAACGCCGTCATCACCGGGCAGATGACGGAGCTGAAAACCGCGGAAGCGGCGCTGGAAGCCGAACGGGACACGGCGCTGACCCACATTGCGGACTTGCAGAATCTCCGGGCAGCCATGGAGGGCGACCGGGAGAAGAAGGAAGCCCTGGCAGATGTCATCCGGGAGGACATCCTCCGCTTGGAAGGGGAAATTGCTCAGCTGAAAGTCAAGCAGGAGGAAAACGACGCAGAGTCCGACCGGATGAACGCGCTGCTCCGAAAGACCCAGGAGGACCGGGCGGAAGCGGAAGCCTCCAAGACCCGGGCGGAGCGGGACGCCCAGGAGAAGAACAAGGACATCCTCAACATGGAGCGCGCCTGCGCCTTGCTGGAGCAGAAAAAGGTCACCTCCTCCATGGAGGAAAAGCAGATCGTGGACAAGCTGTGGGATTCCTACGGCCTGACCCCCGGCACCGCCCCGGAGCATCGGGGGCAGATCGAAAACGTCACCGCCGGAAACCGCCATGCGGCGGAGCTGAAACGAAAGATCGCCGCTTTGGGTACGCCCAACCTGGGCGCCATCGAGGAATACGCCCGGGTCAACGAGCGCTACACCTACCTCGCCGGACAGCGGGACGACGTGCTGACCTCCAAGCGGGAGCTGGAAAGCGTCATCCGGGACATTACCAAAGAGATGACCACCATATTTGTTTCGGAATTTGGGAAAATCGACCATTATTTTGGGCAGACTTTTGAAGAAATGTTCGGCGGCGGCAAGGGACAGCTGATTCTGGAAGACCCGGAAAATCCCCTGACCTGCGGCATTGAGATTCGCGTCCAGCCCCCCGGAAAGCAGGTCAAGACCATTACGCTGCTCTCCGGCGGCGAGAAGGCCTTCGTGGCGACGGCGCTGTACTTCGCCATTCTGAAGGTGCGGCCGACGCCCTTCTGTCTGCTGGACGAGATCGACGCGGCGCTGGACGACCGGAACGTGGAGCGGTTTGCAAGCTATCTTCACAATCTGGCGAAGAAGACCCAGTTTATCGTCATCACCCACCGCCGGGGCACCATGGAAGCCTCCGACGTGCTTTACGGCGTGACCATGCAGGAGCAGGGCGTGAGCAAGCTGCTGCGGCTGGATTTGAACCAGATGGAAGAATATTTGGGAATCGTAGAGTAAAGGAGATATTTATGGGCTTTTTTGACAAAATCAAGGCCGGACTGACCAAGACCCGGGAGGCGCTCAGCGGCACCCTGGGCAGCGTATTTTCCGGCTTTTCCGAAATTGACGACGATTTTTACGATGAGTTGGAGGAGAGCCTGATCCTGGCGGACCTGGGCGTGGATACCTCCGTCAAGGCCGTGGAGCGGCTGCGCAGAGCCGTCCGGGAGCAGCACCTGAAAACCACGGAGGAGGCGCGGGAAGCGCTGAAGGAAATTCTCGTGGACATGCTTTCCGTGGGGGACACGGAGCTGAATCTGTCCACCCACCCCAGCGTGATTCTGGTCATCGGCGTCAACGGCGTGGGCAAGACCACCACAATCGGCAAGATCGCAAAGCAGCTGACCGCTCAGGGAAAGAAGGTCATGCTGGTGGCGGGGGACACCTTCCGGGCGGCCGCCGCAGACCAGCTGGAAATCTGGGCGGGCAGAAGCGGTGCGTCCATCGTCCGCCAGCACGAGGGCGCGGACCCGGCCTCCGTGGTGTTTGACGGCATCCAGTCCGCCAAGGCCAGGGACGTGGACGTGATTCTCATCGACACCGCCGGACGGCTGCACAACAAGACGAACCTGATGAACGAGCTGAACAAGATCAGCCGCATTGTGGCGCGGGAGCTGCCCGACGCCGCCAAGGAGGTTCTGCTGGTTCTGGACGGCACCACCGGCCAGAACGGCCTGATTCAGGCAAAGCAGTTCAAAGAAATCGCGGGGGTCACGGCCATCGCCCTGACCAAGCTGGACGGCACCGCCAAGGGCGGCATCGTCATCGCCGTGGCGGACGCGCTGCAAATCCCCGTGAAGTTCGTGGGCGTGGGGGAGCAGGCGGACGACCTGATGCCCTTCAGCGCGAAGGAATTCGTGGAAGCATTGATCTGAGGAAGTATCATGAAAGTAGTTTTGGCAAGCAAAAACAGACATAAATGGGAAGAAATCCGGAAAATCACCGAGAAATTTGATATGGAGCTGGTGATGGAGTCCGACCTGGGCGTGGACATTGACGTGGAGGAAACGGGAACCACCTTTGAGGAAAATTCCTTCCTCAAGGCCAACGCCGTGATGCAGGCCACCGGGCTTCCGGCGCTGGCGGACGATTCCGGCATTGCCGTGGACGCCCTGAACGGGGAACCCGGCATTTACTCCGCCCGGTACGGCTTTGACGACACCCTGGACGACTGGGGCAGATTGCAACTGCTGCTGAAAAACACGGAAGCTGTTCCCGACGGCAAGCGTCAGGCGCAGTTCGTCTGCGTCATCACCATGGTCACCCCCGAGGGCAAGGTGATTCAGGCTCGGGGCGAGGTGCATGGCGAGCTTCTGCGCGCCCCCGCCGGGACGGGCGGCTTCGGCTATGACCCCATTTTCTACTATCCGCCCTTCGGCAAGACCCTGGCGGAGGTGACGCCGGAGGAAAAGAATCAGGTGTCCCACCGGGCGGTTGCGCTGCGGGCATTTTACGACAAACTCAAGGAGGAAGGCTATGCTGACAAGTAAACAGCGCGCCGAGTTCCGGGCGCAGGCGAACAGCCTGGAAACCACCCTGATGGTGGGCAAGGACGGCGTAACGGAGGCGGTTATCGCGGAGGCGGACAAGCTCCTCACCGCCCGGGAGCTGGTAAAGGGCAAGGTGCTGGAAACCGCCCTGATGAGCGCGAGAGAGGTGTCCGACGCCATCTGCGAGGCCACCGGCGCCGACGGCATTTCCTGCGTCGGTTCCAAATTCGTCATCTGGCGGTTCAGCGAAAAATGTCAGGCCGAGCGCAACCAGACCGGCCGCGCCAAGCACAAGGAGACTCCCAAGTCCAAGGCCGACCCCGTTGGCAAGGGCGTCCGCGCCCGCCGTCAGGCCGCCCGTCAGGCGCGGGAGCAGCGCAACCAGTATTTCCGGGAACAGGCCATCGAAAAGTCCATCGAGAGAAGCCGGGAGCGGCAGCAAAGAAAGCAGAAGTAACCCAGACAGTGCCATAGAAAAAACGGTCGCGGAATTTCTCATCCGCGTTTTGCGGGATAAACAGGTACAGGAGCGGTGCAAATGGAACGAATCGGCATTTACGGCGGAACCTTCAATCCCCCCCACATCGGCCATATCCAGGCGGCGAAGCAGGCGGTCGCGGCGCTGAACCTCGACGCTCTTGTGATCATTCCCACGAGTATTGCGCCCCACAAGGCGATTCCCGAGAATTCACCCAGCCCAAGGCAGCGTCTCGAAATGCTGCGCATTGCCGCGGTGGACTGCCCGAAGGCCGAGGTTTCGGACATCGAGCTGAACCGGGGTGGCGTCAGCTACACCTTCCAGACCGTATTGGAGCTGAAGAAGCGCTATCCTGACGCGGAGCGGATTCTGCTGATGGGCAGTGATATGTTCCTGTGCTTCGATCAGTGGAAGCAGCCTGAGGACATCCTGAAAAATGCGGAGCTGGGCGTTTTCTACCGGGGAAACAAGGGAGAAAAAACCGCCGTTGCCGAAAGTAAGGCAAAGCTGGAACAGCGTGGGGCAAAAATCCGGCTGGTGGAAAACGACGTCGTCGATATTTCCTCCACCCAGCTGCGGCGGATGCTGGCGTTTCACTGCGCGGGGCCGTTTCTGTCCCCGGGCGTGGCGGCGTACATTCGGGAACATGGGCTGTACGATGTGAACGCCCAGTGGAAAAACCTCCCCATGGCGGAGTTGGAGCAGGTGGTCGTTCGGCTGCTGAACCCCAACCGGGTGGCGCATGTCTTAGGCTGCCGGGACACGGCGGTGGCGCTGGCCAAGCGCTGGGGCGCGGACGTGACCGACGCTGCCAGAGCCGGCATTCTCCACGACATTACCAAGGCGCTGGACGGGCCGCTGCAGTTGACAGTCTGTGCCGAATATGGTAAAATATTAGGCGAATTTTCAAGAAAATACCCCAGAACCCTCCACGCCCTCACCGGTTCCATGGTGGCGGAGCGGATTTTTGGGGAAAATGAGGCGGTGGTTTTGGCCATCCGCAGCCACACCACGGGAAAAGCAGACATGAATCTGCTGGAAACCATCATTTATGTGGCAGACTATATGGAGCCGAACCGGAGCTTTCCCGGGGTGGAACGGCTTCGGGAGCTGGCGTTTTCCGACCTGACTGCGGCGCTGAAGCTGGGGCTGGAAATGACGCTGGAACATCTGAAGGAGCAGGGAAACGAGGTCTCGCCGGAATCCCGGGACGCGCTGGCGTGGCTCAATCGTCAGGAAACACAAACCATGTAGAAAGGAAGAAGTTATGTTAACCCCAAAAGAAATTGCTTACGAGGTTACCAAGGCGCTGGACGCCAAAAAAGGACAGAACATCAGGCTGCTGAAAATTGACCGGGTCAGCTCTCTTGCGGATTACTTTCTGATCTGCACCGGCACCTCCAACACCCACGTCAAGACGCTCTGCGACTATGCCGAGTACACGCTGGAGCAGCTGGGGGAGCAGATGCTCAGCCGGGAAGGCCACCGGGGCAATTCCTGGGAGCTGCTGGATTACGGCAGCATCGTCGTCCACGTTTTTACCGAGGAAGCCCGGAAGTTCTACGATTTGGAGCGCCTGTGGGCGGACGCGGAGACCGTGGATATCCGGGATATCGTTATCGAAGAGAATTAGTATATATCCGGCTGACCGAAATGCAGCCGGTTTGAGAGGTGTGTTCGGCATGAATTACGATTACGCAGAAATTGAGGCCAAGTGGCACAGGTACTGGCAGGAGCATAATACCTTCTACACCGACGTGTGGGATTTCTCCAAGCCCAAATACTATGTGCTGGATATGTTCCCGTACCCCTCCGGCGTCGGCCTGCACGCAGGTCATCCCGAGGGCTACACAGCGACGGATATCGTCTCCCGTATGAAGCGGATGCAGGGCTACAACGTGCTGCACCCCATGGGCTATGACTCCTTCGGCCTGCCGGCGGAGCAGTACGCCGTGAATACCGGTCATCATCCCAACGGCTTTACCCAGAAGAACATTGAGACCTTCTCCGCACAGCTGAAGGAGCTTGGCTTCGATTACGACTGGTCGAAGATGATCGCCACGTCCGACCCGTCCTTCTATAAGTGGACGCAGTGGATCTTCAAGAAGCTCTATGAGGCGGGCTATGCCAAGCGCATTGAGATGCCCGTGAACTGGTGCGAGGAGCTGGGCACCGTGCTCAGCAACGACGAGGTCATCGACGGCAAGTCCGAGCGGGGCGGCTATCCCGTGGTCAAGAAGAACATGATGCAGTGGGTCATCGACCAGCCCGCCTTCGCGGAGAAGCTGCTGGAAGGGCTCAACGAGATCGACTGGCCGGAATCCACCAAGGAAATCCAGCGCAACTGGATCGGCAAATCCACCGGTGTGGAGGTGGACTTCAAGTTGGTGGGCGGCGGCGAATTCTCCATCTACACCACCTGCATCGAGACCATTTACGGCATTACCTTCATGGTGCTTGCCCCCGACGGCAAGATCGTGCAGAGCCTGATGGATCGGGTGCAGAACAAGGAAGCGGTTCAATCGTACATCGACGAGTCCGTGAAGAAGAGCGACATGGATCGTACCGAGCTGAACAAGACCAAGTCCGGCTGCCGCCTGGAGGGCGTCTACGCCATCAACCCCGTCAACGGCAAGCAGGTGCCTGTGTTTATCGGCGACTTCGTTCTAGCGAGCTACGGCACCGGCGCGGTCATGGCCGTTCCCAGCCACGACCAGCGCGACTTTGAGTACGCCCAGGTGCATAACATCCCCATGGTCCAGGTCATTGACGGCGCGGACGTGTCCGAGCACGCCTTTGAGAAGCAGGATTATCTGGGCAAAGGCTGCAAGCTCATCAACTCCGAGGAGTTCACCGGCCTGACGGTGGAGGAGGCCAAGGAGGCCATCACCTGCAAGCTGGAAAAGGCCGGCGTGGCCAGAAGAAAGGTCAATTACCATTTCCGGGAATGGATCTTCGCCCGTCAGAGATACTGGGGCGAGCCGGTTCCCTGCGTGTACACGGAAGACGGAAAAATCTATTTTGTCCCGGATGACGAGCTGCCGGTGATTCTGCCGGAGCTGGAGGATTACAAGGGACGCAACGGTCAGGCGCCGCTGGAAAATGCCACCGAGTGGAAGAAGTATGACCGTAACGGCATTCACGGCGTCCGGGAGACCTCTACCATGCCCGGAAGCGCCGGTTCCTCCTGGTATTATTTCCGCTATATCGACCCCAAGAACGACAAGGTGTTCTGCGATCCCGAGCTTGCGAAGCACTGGATGCCCGTTGACCTGTACGTGGGCGGCCCGGAGCACGCCGTGGGTCACCTGATGTATTCGAGAATCTGGAATCGCTTCCTGTACGATCAGGGCTTATCTCCCGTGAAGGAGCCGTTTAAGAAGCTGGTGCATCAGGGCATGATCCTGGGCGAGAACGGCATCAAGATGGGCAAGCGTTTCCCGGAGTTCGTGGTGAATCCCAGCGACGTGGTGCGGGAATACGGCGCGGATACCCTGCGGCTGTACGAGATGTTCATGGGACCGCTGGAGGTATCCAAGCCCTGGAGCACCACCGGCGTGGTGGGCGCAAAGAAGTTCATCAACCGCGTGTGGAACTTCTTCACCGAGGAGAAGAACATCACCGACACCGACGACGGCAAGCTTACGAAAATCTATCACCAGACAGTGAAAAAAGTCACCTCGGACTTTGAGGCGCTGGGTTTCAACACGGCCATTGCCCAGATGATGGTGTTCGTCAACGAGGTCTATAAGAACGGCAGCTGCCCCAAGGCTTATGCCGAGGGCTTTATCAAAATGCTTTCCTGCATCACGCCTCACGTGGGCGAGGAAATCTGGCAGCTGCTGGGGCATGACGATACCATTGCCTACGAAAGCTGGCCGACCTATTCCGAGGAAAAGTGCAAGGACGCCGAGGTGAACATTGCGGTGCAGGTCAACGGTAAGATGCGCGGCACCGTGCTGATGGCGGCCGACCTTTCCAACGAGGAAGTGGTAGCAAACGCCGTTGCGGACGAAAAAATTGCCAAGTTCCTGCAGAAGCAGGGCGGTCAGATCGTGAAGACCATCGTGGTCAAGAACAAGCTGGTCAACCTGATCGTCAAGTAATTCGATTTCCTGAATGGTTTCGGATTTTCTTTGGAGTTCCGTATAATTTGTGAATTTTTAGAATTATTCCTTGACAATTCGGGAAAGAACAATTATAATGTATCAAGCCGGTATGGCCCTGAAAGCATCCTGGATTGAGCCGGATGCCATCGGAGGGAGGGAAAACAATGTCTGAAATTCGCGTCAAGGAGAACGAGTCTCTGGAGAGCGCTCTGCGTCGTTTTAAGCGCAGCTGTGCCAAGGAAGGCGTGATCGCTGAGGTCAAGAAGCGCGAGCATTACGTCAGCCCCAGCCTGAAGCGGAAGCAGAAGTCCGAAGCTGCCCGTAAGAACAAGAGAAAGTTCTATTGATCCCTCTTGAAAACAGTTAAAACCGCTCTGGGTGACCAGAGCGGTTTTTAGTTTCTCAAGAAAGGCCAACGGCCTTTCTTGAGAAAGAGGTTGCAGTCTGCTGCGCGCACGCCTTGGCCGCCATAGGCGGCCAACTCGCACACTTCGCAGCCTGAGAGGTATTTTGCGTCAGGTACACGCCCTGACGCAAAATGATTCAAACTTTATTTGCCGCCTGCGGGCGGCAAACTCTGCGAGGCTTTAAATTTCCCTCACAGCCGTCGGCTGTGAGGGAAATTTTTACATCTTCTCCGGGGCGGAGAAGCCGAGAATGTGGATGCAGGTTTCCAGAATGTTTTTGGCAAGACCCAGCAGAGCGATGTGTCCGGCCTTCAGGGTTTCGTCCGCTTCCTTGAGGACGGGAGTCTCGTGGTAGAATTTGTTCACCGCGCCCGCCAGCTCGTAGATGTAGGCGCAGATCAGGTTGGGCGCGGAGGAAGCCAGGGCGGCTTCCAGCGTGGGCTGCAGGCGGGTGATGACGTTCATTAAGTCCTTGGCGAAGGGGTTTGCCGGGGGCTGGATGGGCAGGAGCGCCCAGTCGCCGTATTTCGCCAGAATGGACTTGATACGGACGATGGTGTAGAGAATGTAGGGGCCGGTGTTGCCCTCGAAGGCGGCGAAGCGCTCCAGATCGAAGTTGTAGTCCTTGGTGGGCTGGTTGCTGAGATCGCCGTATTTCAGGGCGGCAAGGGCGATTTTCGCGGTGGTGGCATCCACTTCGGAGGCGTCCACGATTTTGTTTTCCACAACCTTTGCCCGGACGAAGGCCGTCATGTCGGCAATGAGGGTTTCCAGACGGAGCACGCCGCCGTCCCGGGTCTTGAAGGGCTTGCCGTCCTTGCCGTTCATGGTGCCGTGGCCGATATGCTCCAGGGCAGTGGTGTCGGGGACAATGCCGCACTTCCGGGCGGCGCGGAACACCTGCTCAAAGTGCAGCGCCTGCCGTTTGTCGGTGACGTAGAGCATCTTGTCGGGGTGCCAGTCCTGCATCCGCTGAACCATGGTGGCAAGGTCGGTGGTGGCGTAAATGGAGGAGCCGTCGGATTTGACCAGAATGCAGGGGGGAACCTCCTTCTTGTCCGTTTCCTCCGCCACGGGAATGACCCACGCGCCCTCGGAGAGAACAGCATAGCCCTTCTCCTTCATCTCCGCGACCATGGCGGGGATGTAGGGGTCGGCGTCGCTTTCCCCCAGCCACTTTTCAAAGTGGACGTCCAGGCTGTCGTAGATCCGCCGCAGATCGGGCAGGGATACGTTCATGATGTGCTGCCAGATGGCGCGGTAGCCCCGGCGGCCCTGCTGCAATTCAAAGGTCGCGGTGTGGGCGCGCTGGGCAAAGGCTTCGTCCACCTTTTTCCGGGCGGAGGCGGCGGGGTAAAGCTCCTCCAGATCCGACAGGGTGAAGGGCGGTTCGGCGGGATACTCTCCCGTAAAATCCGGGTCAAAATAGGGAAGGTTCGGCTGCCGGTCTTGCAGCTCCGCGATAATCAGACCCATTTGCAGACCCCAGTCCCCCAGATGCACGTCGCCGATGGTGTTGTAGCCGAAGAAGGCGTACAGCCGCTTCATGGCTTCGCCGATGATGGCGGGGCGCAGGTGGCCGATGTGCAGGGGCTTTGCCACGTTGGCGCCGCCGTAGTCCACCACAATGGTCTTGCCCGCGCCGTTTTTTGCAACGCCAAAGTCGGGGGCGGTGCGCATGGCTTCCAGATAGGCTTCCAGGAACGCCCCGGAGAGCTTCAGGTTGATGAAGCCCGGCATGACGGCTTCCACCAGAGAATAGTCGGCGGCGTCCAGCTTCTCCGCCACTGCCTTCGCAATCTGAATGGGGGCGCAGTGGTACTGTTTGGCGGCGGCCAGAGCGCCGTTGCACTGGTATTCGCACAGGTCGGGGCGGTTGGAGACCGTCACCCGGCCGTAGGAGGCGTCGTAGCCCGCGTCGACAAAGGCACGCTCCATTTTTTCGGTGATGATATCAAGAATTTTTTCCATATCTTACTCCATGCTCCTGAGATGAAATTAACCTTGCTGCTTCCGCTCGGCCATCCAGGCGAGGTAATCGTCGTAGGTGCCGTACTTGTCGAGGATGGTGCCGTCCGGCTGGAAGGCAATGACCCGGTTACAGGTAGAGGTCAGCAGCTCGTGGTCGTGGGAGGCCAGCAGCACCACGCCGGGGAAGGCTTCCAGACCCTTGTTCACCGCCTGAATGGACTCCATGTCCAGATGGTTGGTAGGCTGGTCAAGCAGCACCACGTTCGCACCGGAGAGCATCATCCGGCTGAGCATACAGCGCACCTTTTCGCCGCCGGAAAGGACGTTCACGGGCTTGAACACGTCCTCGTTGCTGAACAGCATCCGCCCCAGGAAGCCCCGGAGGTACACGTCGTCCTTCTTGGCGGAATACTGACGCAGCCAGTCCACCAGCTCCATCTGATTCCCGTCAAAATAGGGGGAGTTGTCCTTGGGCAGGTAGCTGCGGATGGTGGACACGCCCCACTTGACGCTGCCCTCGTCCGGCTCCAGCTCGCCCATGAGAATTTTGAACAGGGCGGTCTGCGCCAGCTCGTTTTCGCCTACGAAGGCGATTTTATCTCCCCGGTTCACGGAGAAATACACCTTGTCCAGCAGCTTCACGCCGTCCACGGTGACGGATACGTCCTTCACGGTGAGGACGTCCTTGCCCAGCTCCCGCTCGGCCTGAAAGCCCACGAAGGGATAGCGACGGGTGGAGCAGGGCATTTCCTCCACGGTCAGCTTGTCCAGGAGCTTGCGGCGGGCGGTGGCCTGCTTGGCCTTGGCCTTGTTGGCGGAGAAGCGCTGGATGAACAGCTGCAATTCTTCGATCTTTTCCTGATTGCGCTTGTTCTTGTTGCGCAGCATGGCCTGCACCATCTGGGAGGACTCATACCAGAAGTCGTAGTTGCCCACGTACATTTTGATTTTGCCGTAGTCGATGTCCACGGTGTGGGTGCAGACGGTGTTCAGGAAGTGGCGGTCATGGCTCACCGCGATGACCATGCCGGGGAAATCCAGAAGGAAATCCTCCAGCCAGTTGATGGCTTCGATGTCCAGGTTGTTGGTGGGCTCGTCCAGCATGACGATGTCGGGGTTGCCGAACAGCGCCTGGGCCAGCAGAATTTTCACCTTGAGACGGGGGTCAACGGAGGCCATCTGCTCATAGTGCAGCTCCGTGCCGATGCCAAGACCCTGCAGTAGGCGGGAGGCGTCGGATTCCGCTTCCCAGCCGCCCAGCTCGGCAAATTCGGCTTCCAGGTCGGCAGCCCGCAGGCCGTCCTCGTCGGTGAAGTCCGGCTTTTCGTAGATGGCGTCCTTCTCCTTCATGACCTCGTACAGATGGGCGTTGCCCATGATGACCGTGTCCATGACGGTGTAATCGTCATAGGCGTTCTGGTTCTGCTTCAGAACGGAGACCCGCTTGGTGGGGTCGATGGTGACGGAGCCGTTGGTGGAGTCCAGCTCTCCTGTGAGGATACGCAGGAACGTGGACTTGCCCGCGCCGTTGGCGCCGATGATGCCATAGCAGTTGCCGGGGAGAAATTGCAGGTCAACGTGCTGGAACAGCCACTGACCGCCAAACTGCATACCGAGATTGCTTACTGTAATCATTTCTTACTCCTTAAACCTTTCTCATAGCAGCATACCGCTGCACATAACTATACAGGATAATCATACCACATAATTTGAAATAATCAATCACGATTGCGCCAATTATGAATAAATCGAGAAATTTTTCCGAAAGCCCTTGCTTTTTTCCACAGGCGCGCTATAATATTAGCACTCAAATAGCTAGAGTGCTAAATAAACCAAGGATGTGTATTGATTATGGAAAAGCAGCAATTCAAAGCGGAGTCCCAACGTCTTCTTGACCTGATGATCAACTCCATTTATACCCATAAGGAGATTTTCCTTCGGGAGATCATCTCCAACGCCTCCGACGCCATCGATAAGCTGGCCTATACGGCGCTGACCGACGACAAGGTGGGCATCAACCGGGACGAATTTGCCATCACCATCACCCGTGACCCCGAAAACCGTACCCTGACCGTTTCCGATAACGGCATCGGTATGTCGAAGGACGAAATGATCGAGAACCTCGGTACCATCGCCAAATCCGGCTCTCTGGGCTTCAAGCAGGCCATGGAGAAGAACGAGGACATCGACATCATCGGTCAGTTCGGTGTCGGTTTCTATTCCGCCTTTATGGTGGCTTCCTCCATCACCGTTATCTCCAAGAAGTACGGCGAGGACAAGGCGTGGAAGTGGGTTTCCGACGGCGCGGACGGCTATACCATCGAGGAAACGGAAAAGGATGCCCCTGGCACCGACGTCATCATGACCCTGAAGGCCGATACCGAGGACGAAAAATACTCCGAGTATCTGGAAGAATACGAAATCCGCAGCCTGATCCGCAAGTATTCCGACTACATCCGCTACCCCATCAAGATGGAAGTCACCAAGTCCCGCCCCGTGGAGGAGCCGAAGGACGAGAACGCCGAGGGCGAGGAAAATAAAGCGCCCAAGTACGAGTCCTACACCGAGATGGAGACTTTGAACTCCATGGTGCCTATCTGGCAGCGGGACAAGAAGGACGTTACGGAGGAAGAGTACGAGACCTTCTACCGGGACAAGTTCTTTGACTACAATAAGCCCCTGCGTACCATCCACTACAACGTGGAGGGCAACGTCTCTTTCAAGGCGCTGCTGTATATTCCCGGCAAGGCGCCCTACGATTTCTATACCAAGGATTACAAGCGGGGCTTGCAGCTGTACAGCAGCGGCGTGCTGATTATGGACAACTGCGAGGATTTGCTGCCCGAGCATTTCCGTTTTGTCCGGGGCGTGGTGGACAGCCAGGATCTGTCTTTGAACATCAGCCGTGAAATGCTCCAACACAACCGCCAGCTGACCATCATTGCCCGGAACATCGAAAAAAAGATCAAGTCCGAGCTGAAGGCCATGCTGGAAAACGACCGGGAGAAGTACGAGGAATTCTATGCCGCCTTTGGCCGCCAGCTGAAGTACGGCACCGTCTCCGACTACGGCGCGCACAAGGAAGCGACCCAGGATCTGCTGCTGTTCTACAGCCACAAGGAGGGCAAGCTGATCTCCCTGAAGGAGTACGTGGACGCCATGGCCGAGGGGCAGGAGAAGATTTATTTCGCTCCCGGCGAAAATAAGGAGCGTCTGAGCAAGCTGCCCCAGGTGGAGACTCTGACCAAGCGGGGCTATGACGTGCTGCTGTTCACCGAGGATGTGGACGAGTTTGTCCCCCAGACCCTGATGACCTATATGGAGAAGCCCTTCTGCAATGTTTCTACCGAGGATCTGGGCTTGCAGACTGAGGAAGAAAAGAAACAGGCAGAGGAAAAGGCCGAGGAAATGAAGGGACTGCTGACCTTCGTGAAGGAAACCCTGGGCGACCGGGTCAAGGAGGTCAAGCTGTCCTCCGAGTTGGGCAGCCACCCCGTGTGCATGACCCCTGCTGAGGGCATGAGCTTCGAGATGGAAAAGTATATGAAGCGGGCGAATCCCGAGTTTGCTTTCCCCGTGGGTCGGGTGCTGGAGCTGAACCCCGAGCACGAGGCGGTGCAGGCCATGCAGAAGGCCATGACCGAAGACCCCGAAAAGGCCAAGGACTACGCAAAGCTTCTGTGCTATCAGGCGCAGCTCATGGCGGAGCTGCCGCTGGACGACCCCTATGCCTATACTGAGCTGGTGTGCAGACTGATGAAGTAATCCTGACCGGCAAAGAAAAGGATTGCTTTTGCCGCGTCCGTATGATAAAATATCCCCACCGAAAGAAAGGGAGGGTTTTGTATGTCCTACACATATTCGTATATCAGCGACGCCATGGCGAACGGACTCCTGTCCGGGATTTTCAGCGGCGTTCCCACGACGCTGATCGGCATTGCCACTTATGTATTAAGCGCCCTGGGGCTTTACACCATCGCCAAGCGCCGGGGACTGAACCATCCGTGGCTGGCCTGGATTCCTGTGGCCAGCGCGTGGATCGTGGGTTCGCTTTCCGATCAGTACCGCTATGTGGTCAACGGGGAGAATAAGTCCAAGCGGAAGGTCTTGCTGACGCTGAACATCATTACCACAGTACTGAGCCTGGTGATGGTCGCGTGCGGAATCGGAATGGTGGCGCAGGCGTTGATCGGCGCTGCGGGAGGCATCGACGAGGAGGCCATGGTGCAGGCCGTGATAGGGCCGCTGGTGGGCATGCTGGGGCTGTGCCTGCCCCTGGCGGGCGTCGCCATTGCCTACGCGGTGATCTATTACATGGCGCTGTACGATATCTTCCGGTCTCTTGACCCCAATAACTGTGTGCTGTTTCTGGTGCTCAGCATCGTGTTCAGCGTGACGGAGCCGTTCTTCCTGTTCTTCAACCGAAACAAGGACGGCGGAATGCCCCCCAGACGCCCCGAGCCGGTCTGTATGCCCCCGGAACCGGACTGGTGCGATAACAGCCAGGACACGGGCAATACGGATTTCCTGTAATAAGACAAAAATCCTGCTTTTCTTCGGAAAGGCAGGATTTTTTATGGTGTCGGTGGGATTTTTGAATGTCCGCTTTGTGCGGGCAAATGTTTCTGGTGCGGAACCATCTTTTTCCTGCCAGCCGGTTGACAACCGGGAAAATATCCGGTATACTAGGCAATATGCAATAAAAGATGGCTTTATTATTGGAGGAAATGACAAATGGTTATCAAATGGGATGTGACCATCCCCAAGCTGTCCGGGGATACCCCTCGCAGAGCGTACATCTATCTTCCGGAAAGCTACGACGAAGAACCCGACCGGCGGTATCCCGTCATGTACATGTTCGACGGGCATAACGTTTTCTTTGATGAGGACGCGACCTTCGGCAAGTCCTGGGGCATGAACGACTACATGGAGCGCACCGGAAAGCAGCTCATTATCGTGGGTGTGGAGTGCAACCATCAGGGCAACTGCCGGCTGTCGGAGTATTCCCCCGTGACCTTTGAAAATGCCGAGCTGGGGAAAATCCGGGGCAGGGGCAGCATCACCATGAACTGGATGGTAAACGAACTGAAGCCCTACATCGACGGGCATTTCCGCACCCTGCCCGACCGGAGAAACACCATTCTCGCGGGTTCCTCCATGGGCGGCCTGATGGCACTGTACGGCGCGTCGGCCTACAATTCCGTTTTCCAGCGGGCTGCCTGCCTGTCCCCAAGCCTTTGGGTCGCGCCGGGAAAGGTGATGGAGCTGATCGCCAAGGCGCGTATCCGCCCGGACACGACCATCTACATGGACTACGGGGAAAACGAAATGGCCAACCATGTGGCAAGCCAGGCGGTCATCCCCTCCGCGGTGTATCTGCTGCTGACCAAGGGAGTCAATCTGGCCTTCCGCATTGTCCCCGGCGGCAATCACTCGGAGGCCAGCTGGGAAAAGCAGATTCCCATTTTTATGGAGTGCCTGGGACTTTAATAGAGAGAGCGAGAGGGGAAAGAAATGGAAATTCGCTACGAAAAGCATTGGAGCGGCTGGCTGAACCGGGACATGGAGTTCAAAATCTACGGCAGCTGCGGCAAGCCCGTGATTTTTATTCCCTGTCAGGCGGGGCGGTTCTGGGATTTTGAGTCCTTCCAAATGGTGGACTACTGGGCGCCCTGGATTGAGTCCGGCAAGTGCATGGTCTTCTCCATCGACACCATCGACAATGAAAGCTGGGCAGCCATAGGAGCGGACAACCGCTGGCGCATTGAGAATCACGAAAAGTGGTATCACTACGTGGTGGACGAACTGGTGCCGTATATCCGGCACGTCGCCGGTATGGCCAACGGACACGACCAGGGGATTATGACCTTCGGAGCGTCCATGGGCGCCATGCACGCCGCGAACTTTTACTACCGCCGCCCCGACCTGTTCGACAGCTGCTTCGCCATTTCCGGCCTGTACGACAACAAGGAGTTCTTCGGCGACTACTGCGACGAGCTGGTGTACGCCAACTGCCCCTGCCTGTACTTGCAGAACATGCCCGATAACCACTATTACAAGGCCATCTACAACAGCCAGAAAAGCCTGATCGTCTGCGGTCAGGGCGCATGGGAGGAGCCGCTGCTGGAATCCACCCGCTGGCTGGACACGGTCTGCTGCCGGAAGGGCATCCACACCCGGTTTGAATACTGGGGCTACGACGTTGACCACGACTGGCCGTGGTGGTACAAGATGGTGCAGACCTATCTTCCCTGGTTCTTAGGGTAAAGACATAATACTATTTCTTCATAAAATGATTTCATCATTTTATGAAAGCCGTTTCACGG
>OGXR01000796.1_pt1 | contig 24991 bp, 24 predicted proteins | sample 1576331 | NCBI WGS metagenome assembly OGXR01 (sample SAMEA3541473, study PRJEB24748) | human gut metagenome | biome: human gut; feature: human-associated habitat; material: faeces | place: China | collected 2012 | reverse complement strand
GAGCAGGTTTTGGCTCGTCAGCCGGATGATGGCCTCCGTGGTGTCCAGGTCGGGATATTTGTCCAGCTCATCCATCATGCGCCGGAAGTTCTCCTGGGCCATGTTCAGCATCTGCACCTCGGCCTGGTATGCCCTGGCGTAGCGGCAGACGCTGGCGACGGAGATGCCCACCCCGTTCTCGCCCAGGAAGTCCACGATCTCGGAATAGGTGCTGCCGGACAGGAGCATCTGCTCCACTGTTTCCCGCAGAGCGGGGTCGAGAGCGTCTATTTTACTGTGCTTTCGGTTGCCCGCTTTCTTGCCCATCCCTTACACCTCGATCATATCGTCCTCGATGCCCCCGGCCAGCAGCCGGATGCCCCTGCCCGTCAGCTTGGCCTCCAGCGCCGTGTAGTCCGTGTCGGCCAGGGCCGCCGACTCCTTGGTGGAGATCCGCCGCAGGTGGATGTAGCCCTCCTCGGCCAGGAAGTTCACACTGTCCAGGAACTCGTCCTCGGCGATGCCGTCATCCGCCAGGACGCTCTGCACACCCGTCAGTTTGTTGTACTTCAGCCGCAGGATGTTCACCGTGCGCAGCACCTTGCCGTTGTTGTGGACGAAGCTGCCCGCCCGCAGCGCGCGCTTTTCCAGATTACTCACCCTTCTTATCTCCTTTCATTTCCAGCAATATATCCATGATCCGGTCGAGCTTCCGGTCGGTCTTGGCCTGCTCCCGGAAGAAGTCCTCCTTGGTGATGTAGTCCGCTTTGATCTGCTTAATATCACCCCGGCACTCGTCCAGATCCTTCCGGTGCTCGGCGCGGGGGGTGTAATCAGCCCGGATCTGCTTGATGTCTGCCTGAAGGGATTGAACCGCCCTCTCATAGTCGGACTTCTTCACGCTGTTTTCGCTGATCTCCTTCATCGCCTCGTCCAGCTTGTCGATGCGCCCGAACAGAGATCGCTTCAGCAGATAGACCAGCCCGGCAGTTACAAATCCAAGCAGCAGCACGGCCAGCCACCAGGTACCAGCGTCAAATGTCATAGTGAAAACCCCCGCGCAAAAAAATAGAAGGTACATCGGATTTACACCGATTGTACCTTCTATTTGCGAAGCGGGAAAATAAAGCCCTTTATGAAATTGCTTAAAAGAGGGATTGTTGCCCATCCATGGGTCGGGCGCGGAACTCCCGCATCTTATCTGATACAATACTCCTGATCCGCACTTCTGTCAATCCGTACCTTCCAGCCAGCTCCTTGAAGTTGTACCCGTCGAACTCCTCGCGGATCTGTTCGTCGCGGGCCATCCGCTCCCAGGCGTCCGCTTTGGGGATGTAGATGGAAAGGCCCCCGAACACGGTCACCAGCCGTTTGTAATTGTCCAGGCCGATCAGCTCGGCCACCTGCTGCTGCTCCTCGTCCAGGTCGGACAGCTGCACCCGATCCAGCGCGCTCATCCGTGACCACCACCTCGCTTTGCATTGTTCACATAGCCCTTCAGCACCTCGATCAGCTTGTTGCAGGCCCGGAAGTCCAGCCAGATAAAGGGCTGCTGCGGGGTGGAGTCCATCCGCAGCTCCTTGCGGATGATGCCGCACAGCCGCTCCCCCAGGGAGGCCGTGCTCGGCTCCTTATCCGCCTTGGCCAGCTGGTACATGAGCGCCCACACCTTTCGCTGCTGGCCGTCTGTGGCCCCGCCTGGGCGCTCCGGGTGGGTCTTGGGCTTGTGCCTGGGCAGCGGGGCCGCCCCCTGCCGCTTCTGCAGGTCGGCGATCACCGCCTGCGCCTCCGAGTAGGTCAGGGACTTTACCGAGTCCTTCCCGGTCAGGGCGGACACCAGCGCGTGCAGGTCATCGTCCTCGCTCCCGCGCTCCACAATGCCCAGGGCATTCCCGATGGCGTAGATCTTCCGAATTTGCTGGGCGTTGATGGCTGCCATGCCCGCCCCTCCTTTCTCTTACACTTCCGGCTGCTCGGCTTCCACGCCGACCTTCATGCCTTCCTCCACGATCACGGCGGCCCGGATGATGTCAATGGCCTCCTGCGCCGTGCCCTCCCAGCCTGCGGCCTCCAGCACCTGCGCCAGCCATTCCCAGTTGATGACCTCGGCGGCCAGGAAAGCCCAGTCGCTGGCCTCCTGCTCCGGCAGCCCGGCCACCTTCTCCAGCAGGGCCTTGTCCTTCTCCCAGCGGCCCTTCAGCTTCTTCCGCAGGGTCGCCTGGATCTTGGCGTCGCCGGTGATGGCCTGGATGGTCTCCTCCAGGCTGCCCGTCGTGAAGTTGCCCTGGCAGACCATCGCCAGCAGCCGCTTGCACGGCTCGGTCATCTTGTCCACGGTTTCGGACTTCACGAAGTCCCCGGCCACATTGCCCAGCACCTTCTTCACCATCGTCAGGGAGATGGGCTTCACCGTGGCCGTGTTCGTCACCGTCACCCGGCTGTTCTGCGTCCCCCAATAGCTGATGGAGAGCAGCTTGGTGTCCTTCAGCGCGCCGGTGGCCAGGGTTTCAAACTGGCCCTTCAGCCATTCCATCCGCTGCTTGATGCGGTCGGCCTCCAGCGTCAGGGCGGCGTACTCGTCCACATAGCGCCGCACCTGGTCGGCCCGCTCTTCCATCTTGGTTTTCATCTCCACCAGCGTGTCAGCCAAGTTTCTCGACCTCCTCCCGGATGCCCAGGAAGCACTCCCGGCAGATCTGGAAGCCCTTAAAGGTCACCACCTCATAGGTGCCGTGGCAGATGTTGCAGGTGGGGCGGTGCTTCTGGATCACCAGCCCGCCGTCCCCCGTGGGGGTCAGATCCACGGCGGTGCCGCCTTCCAGCCCCAGCTCGTGCCGAAGGTGCTGCGGGATGGTCAGGGTGCCCTTTTTCCCCATGCGCTTCGATGCGTTTCGCATTGGCTTAACCTCCTTCTGTTCTTGTGATGCCTCGCTCTGCATTTTCACGGGCTGGCGACCGTTCCCCTGGGGGAGCTGCATTAAGGCCGGGGGCCGAAGCCCCCTGCTCATACCTTGACCAGTTCGATGCTCTGGTTGTTGGCGCAGAAGTGTTTCTTCAGCGCCCGAAAGGATGACCACTGCGGGGTGAAGCAGGAATATTGCATGGGGTACTTCTCGCGCAGCTCCTTCTGCCTCCGCTTCGGCAGCCGTTCAAACTCGGCCCGCTGTTTGCCGGAGAGGATGCTGTGCCGCTGCTCCTGCAGGAAGCGGCGGCGCACCTCGCAGTCCTCGGCCATCCACTGGCCCCGGAACTCGCCGCCGATATAGACCATGATCTTGTTTTGATACACGCTCACCCGCTCCAAGATCAGGGTGATGTCGTATCCGTCCACCTTCAGCTCCACCGGATGGAAGAAGTGGGTCAGGGCCTCCTCCGCCTGCTTCCATTCCTCTTTCGTCATCGGGCATCACCTCCCATTCAGCCGTGCGTGGCCTCGAAGTTCTCAATGGCCCATCTGTTCCCGGTTGCATAGACCGCCTGCCGGGTGCGCTCGGCGGGGCCAGCGCCGCGCTGAGGCGGGCCGTCCATCCGCAGCTGCTCCGGCAGCTTCTCCACAACGGACACCACCCTGGCGTCGCCGAACTTCTCCAGATAGGTGGCGATGTCCTCCTTGATGCCGATGGCCTGGCCGGACGGCGCGTTCACCTGGATCGTGATGGTCAGCACTTTCTTCCCCTCCTTCGGCGGGCCTCGTCCTCCAGCCCGCACCGCGACGGGTGGTTTTGGCAGGCGTTGGCGCACCGTCTGTCGCAGTCGGCGCAGCAGCGGCTCGCCTGCACCTTGTCGCAATAGAAGATCGTGCAAAACCGCCCGGTGTAGCTCCGTCCGCCTTTCGGGGCTTTACTCATCGCCGCGCCCTCCCGTCACGCTGCAGCGCGGGCAGCTCTGCGGGATCTCCACCGTGGCCTCGGCTCCGGGGGCAAGGGTGCCGGAGAAAATGACCTGGCCGCACTCCGAGCAGGCGATGCAGATGCCGGGCAGGTCGCCGTCCTCGCTGCCGCCGTCCATGCCGATGAGATAGCTGGCCGGGGCCAGCCGGTGGGGAAGCGGGGTTTCGTGCAGCTGGATCTGCGGCTCCCTGGCCTCTGGATGGGGAAGCGGCTCCAGCCCATACAGCTGTTCCCTGGTTACACCGAACACCTGCTCCAGAGCGACCATCACTTTGCAGGCTGGCTCCCGTTTGCAGCATTCATAAGCCTGAATTGCGTCAAAGCTGCACCTCAGCCTTTCTGCCAGCTCCTCTTGCGTCCAGCCCTTTTCCTTGCGGAGCGTTTGGATATTCTGCGCGAGAATGGTTTTTTCCTTCATCGGTAGCCCTCCTGTTTCTTTTGGAGCCGGATGTCCCGGCCCTTGAACTGCACCGCTGCGTACATCCCCGCCAGGCGGGAATACACCCGGCTGCTGTAAGTTCGCTCGATCTCCTGCAGTCCCAGGTTGGTGTTGATGATCGTGGGCTTGCCCGTGTTCAGGCGGTGGGTGACCAGGTCATAGACCTCCGCCTGCGTGTAACGGGTCACCAGCTCGGTGCCCAGGTCGTCGATGAGCAGCAGCTCCGCTTCCATCAGGGGCCTGAGCCTGGCCCCGTCATTGTCCATATAGGCCTGCCGCGCCGTTTCAAAGAAGCGGTACGCGCTGACGTAGGTGGGCAGGTATCCGCGCTCGGCCACGCGATGGGCGATGCACTGCATCAGAAACGTCTTGCCCAGCCCGCTCTTGCCCATCAGCAGCAGGTCGCGCACCCGGGTATCCGGAAAGCTGTCGGCATAGCGCAGGCAGATATCGCGTCGCGCGGTTCCAAGGGGGAAGACGGCGACGCTTTAATTGGGCAGTTTTTGATGCGTCCCGAGGCCGATGGCTCTTGGACTTACGATTTTGCCGATAATAAACACGGCTTATATTACGATTTTTTGATTGAACGCGATTGCGGTTCCGTCGATCGCGTTGCCGATCCATGGGCGCACGCGGCTGGCGTGAATGGCCGTCGAAGCATGGTCGTCGACTTGCCTCGCACCGATCCCGAAGGTTGGGATGCCGATCGCATGCCGGAAGTGCCGATTGCGCAAACGGTTGTTTGGGAAACGCATGTCGGCGATTTCAGCAACGATCCCGCGGGAGGATTCCCCGAATCCCATCGTGGAAAATATCTTGCGTTCACCGACCTGGGAACGACGTTGGACGGTCATCCTGATTTTCCGACGGGATTGTCGTATCTCAAAAAGCTTGGCATTACCGCGGTGCAGCTGATGCCGATCTACGATTTCGGTTCCGTCGACGAAACGATCTGCAGCCGATACAACTGGGGTTACGATCCCGTCAATTACAACGTTCCTGAAGGATCGTACTCCACGAATCCGTATGACGGGTCCGTGCGCATCCGCGAGGTCAAGCAGATGGTGCAGGCGTTGCATAATGCCGGCATCAAAGTGATTATGGACGTGGTCTACAATCACATGTTCTCGCCCGACAACTGGTTCGAGCGCATCGTGCCCGAATACTTCCTGCGCCGCAAGCCGAACGGGGCGTTGTCGAACGGCTCCGGATGCGGATGCGATATGGCCACGGAACGTGCGATGTTCCGCCGTTTTGTGGTGGAATCCGTGGCGTATTGGGCGAGGGAATACCATCTTGACGGCTTCCGATTCGACCTGATGGGCCTGATCGACGTCGAGACCATGAACGCCGTGCGCGCCGCTTTGGACGAAATCCCCGACCGTGGGCCGAGCATTCTTATGTATGGCGAACCGTGGTCGGCCGGCGCTACCGCGGCTTTGCCGGGCACCGTGCTTGCCGACAAGGCCGGATTGCCGCAGCTTGATAATCGCATCGGGCATTTTTGCGACACCACGCGAGACGCCATCAAGGGGCATGTGTTCTTCTCGGACCGTCCCGGATACGTTAACGGGGGTATGCATGAGAATGCGGCCTCCGTGCGCGACGCGGTGAACGCCTGGCGTGCCAGCAAACAGCCGGAAGGTGTTGCGGGTCAAGTGATCCAGTATGTTTCCGCGCATGACGATCTGACCTTGTGGGACAAGCTTTGCGCGAGTCTTGCCGCGAAATCGCTGGGCAGCGCCGTTAGTGAAGGCGACAACGAGAATTCCGTGGACGTGCCGAAGGCGTTGTATGACGCCGATCTTTCGGAAGCTGGGCTCGCCTCGGCCGGTTCCGCGATTGCCGGGGCCATGGCCACGGTAATGGATGCGAATCGTATGGCGGCGGGCATTGTGCTCACTTCCGCGGGCATTCCGTTCATGCTGTCTGGCGAGGAGTTCGCGCGTACGAAATACGGCAATTCCGATTCGTACGATTCGACGCGCGAGCTGAATTGGCTTGATTGGACTCGTGCCTGGCGCATGCGCGATCTGGTGGAGTATTACACGAAACTGATCGCCTTGCGTAAGAGCTCGGCGGAATGGTTTGACGGCGATCGTGTGATCGTCAGCGTGGAAGGCGACGAACTGGTGTTCCGGGTCGGCGACTACTTGGTGGCGGTGAATCCGGGACGTCATATTGGCGCGATTGACGTTGCCTCGACTGCGGTTGCGCCGGTTTCGGAGTCGTCTCGCGTGTGGTGCGGCATGGGTTCGTCCACAAACGCATCCGCGGCGTGCATCAGTGCGGGAGATGGCGATTATTTGATCGTGCCACCGCATACGTTTGCAATCTGGCGGTTGCGGTAACCTCGTGCATAACGCATGTAACGCATTGGTTTGCAAGGGCAGCGGCTGCAAAGTGGCAATCGCCGCCGCCGGTAAAGCGGCGACGATGCCGATGAAAGGACCTGCTATGGAAAACGTGACGCATACCCCTAAATACGAGGTTGTGTTCTTCGATCTGTATGGAACGCTTATTGACATACGTACCGACGAACAGTGCGACGCGGCCTGGCAGGCCTTGTATGACACCGCTTGCGAGCTTGGAGCGCAATACGATTCGGTTGAGGCACTGCGTGAACGTTTCGAAAAACTTGAGGCGCGCGAAATGCTGCATCAGTCGAATCATGCCATCGTTCGCAATGGGTGGGACGAGTTCGACGTGCTGCCGGTGTACCGCTCGCTGCTCATGAATCGCAACGACGAGGCGGAACGGTTGCTGGCGTTGCCGCAGGCCGCTCAAAAGGCCGCGTGGGCGTTCCGTCAGGGTAGCACCAGCATGATCCGCCTGTATCCGGGTGCGCTGGAAATGATCGAAAAACTGCAGGAAGCCGGCATTGTCGTGGCGCTGCTCAGCAACGCGCAATCCTGCTATACCCGTGCCGAGTTGGAAATGACGGGACTTGCCAGCGTGCTTGACGACGTGATCATCTCCAGCGAGGAAAAGATTCGCAAGCCCGCGCGCGATTTGTATATGCTGGCGCTCGACCGTGAATTCGTTACCGCCAAGCATGCGCTGATGGTGGGCAATGACGAGAAGAACGATATTGTCGGTGCGCGTTCGGCGGGCATCGACGGCGTGTATTTCCGCACGGAGATTTCGCCGGCCGACGATCCGGATGCGTCGAGGTATGCGGTGCGTTCGTTTAAGGGTGCCGATTATGAAGGATTGCTGGATTACGTGCTGAACGCCTGATCTTTCGCATTGCGTGCGTACTGCTCGTGTATTGCGGGGCGTGCGTTGCGTTGCGCGTATTGCGCGGCGTGCGCCACGTTTACGGGGGTCACCTTTCGTAAAGCGTGTAAGGTATGTTGCATACATTTGCAGCATACGTTCGCAGGATTTTTGCAACAATGGCAAGATGATGCGAGTAAAGCTACGTGAAAGCACGAAAGACATAGTGTGAAACAATCGCGTGAAACATGTCGCACAGGGGTTACGTGAAAAACATATTGCGCGGAATGCTGTGCAAGCGCGTGAGACGCGAAGCTCCGCATATGGCAGCGATGCCGCAACGCGATACCGCGGCGTAATGTCGTGACGTGGCACAGTGTGCGCAGACGATTACGTGCGCGCATGATTGCTTGCGCGATGGAATCGAGGAAAACTCGAGGAGGACTTATGGAAGGCTACACCGAAAACGGCGCCGGAACCGACGTCACCGACCAGATCGGCTTTGCGGGCATGCGCCGCAAGAAAAAGCAGCGCCGCGGATTGAGCGTATTCCAGCTCAAGGTAATCGGCGCGGTGGCGCTGGTGCTTTCCGCCGGCAGTACCACGCTGGTGCCACTGATTTTCGGATCCGACACGAGCAACATGACGTCGCTTACGGCCATGGTGCTATGCGAAGTGGTGTCGTGGTTCGCCGCGCCGATCTACGCGTGGCTGCTGGTGCAAGGCTTCCAGCAGACGCGCAATCGCGTGGCATACGGCGTGCAGCTGCTGTTGTTGGCACTAATCGCCGAAGTGCCGTACGATCTCGCCACTTCGGGCAAGCCGTTCGATTTCGGCTCGCAGAATCCGGTGTTCGGCCTGTTCATCGCCTTCGCCATGCTCGCAGCAATGAAATGGGTGGCGCAGCGCTACCAAGGTGCCATGCTCGTGATCTCCGACATTGTGCTGGTAGTGGTTGCCGTATTGTGGGATCTGCTGTTGCGTGTCGGACTGCGCCAGCATCTGATGAGCCTGGGTGCGGTGACGCTTGGTTTCGTGCTGATTTTCTGGCTGATGCGCTCGCGTGAAAACACCATGATGTTCACGGCCGGTCTGTTCGGTGCGGTGATGATGATTGCGCCTGGCGTCGGTGTTGCATTCGTGCACTACTACAATGGCAAACTCGGATACAAACATTCATGGACTAAGTGGATGTTCTATGCCTTCTATCCGGTAATTTTGCTGATTTGCGCGGCTGTCGCATGAAATTTGATCATATTGCGAGAGTTTTGACAACGTTCGCACTATAATGAACACAGATTGAGAGAGCGTCGTCGCTCCAAATACCACCCGTTCCACTGTTGGCAGGGGTGCGATGATGCTGTGAGCTGCAAAGGGGCTGACATGGACAAGGCTGGCATTCGTGAGGTGGCCAAGGCCGCAGGAGTGTCGATTTCGACGGTTTCGCGCGCGTTCACGCGTCCGGAGCTCGTTTCCGAGCGTACCAGGCGCAAGGTGCTCGACACCGCGGACCGGTTGGATTTTAATATCTCCCGTTCCGCGACGGCACTGAAGTCAGGGCAAACGTACCGTGTCGCCATGCTGATGAATGAGGAAATCACCAGCTGGTTCAATATGGAAGTATTCGCTGGAATCAATTCCGTCATGCATGATGCCGGATACGACATCTCTCTGTTCCAGCATGTCGATACCGGTGAGAACAGGCGTGACTTCTTTACGAATCTTCCGGTGCGACGCAACGTCGACGCCGTGTTCGTAACGTCGTTCGGCGTCGAACCGGAGGAAATCCAGCAGCTGCAACGTATTCATGTGCCGATCATCGGCATCAACACGCCATCGCAGGAAGGCTTCGACGCAACGATCTCCATCGACGATGAAGACGGCATGTTCTCGTCCGCGCAGCATCTAATCAATCTTGGGCACAAAAACATTGTGTACGTGTGCTCCGATGCAGTCGATTCGATCAATTCGTCGATCGATGCGCGCGGGCAGGGCTTCATTCGCGCATGCAAGACCATGGAGGGCACGCACGATTTCAAGTGGCGCGTGCTTTCCGTGCCGCGCGGCAAAACGTTCGCCGATTCGGCGTTGACCGCGCTGCTTGCGTTGGATGAGTTCCCCGACGGCATTTGCTGCCAGACCGATATGATGGCGATTCCGCTCGTGCTGCGCCTTGACCGGTATGGGCATCGCACGCCGCGCGACTATTCGATCATCGGCTTCGACGATTCCGCATATGCCGACACCGTGAACCTGACGACCATGCGTCAGGATCCGTTCGCCATGGGTCGTGCCGCGGCGCGGAAGGCCGTGAAGCTGATTGCGGGGGAGACTCTCGAAAATCCGTATGAGGTGGTGCGTGCCCAGCTTGTGCTCCGCGGCACCGACTCCGTCTACGGCGGAGATCGCTGATTTTTCTGCCACTCTTCTTCATGCCTCCGTACTTGCCGTTTTGATTCACGCCGACAATACGGGGGTATTTTGCATATACTGCCAGCTGCCGCCGTCTGCGCAACGCTGCTGGTGGTGTCTGCACAAGTTCCGTTGCGTGTCTTGGGCGTCGTAGACGACGGTGACTCGCTTTTTGCCGACCGCGTCGAGGTGCGATCCGGAGTGGATTTTCCGGTTTCGCTCGGGTACTTGCCGTCTTCGTAGGATGCGGGGCTTGCAACCATCATCATAGTTCATTTCGCAACCTTGGTTGTCACGGCTCGATCCCTTACGCGCCCTTGTCTCATATGTAGCTGTTGGAGAGTGTGCGAGCCCTGAAAATTTATCCCTGTGGTCGGAGGTTTTGCCGCCTGTTGCGAGGTTATGAGATTTCCATGGTTGATTTGTGATTGTTGATTGTAACGAGTGTGGATGGGCGGCGGGGACGGGGAAATTGGGGTGTGGTACACGGGTGTACTAGGGGGTATTTTCATGAAAATATCTGCAATGAATGAAACGGTTTGCAATCATTTGTTTCGCGACACGCCGTGGAGGGTATCGGTTAGATTAACAAAGACTGATCGCAGGGGTAACCTCGGCGTTTTTGCGAACGATTTCAAACTCCAGTTGGCAGAACGGATTGGACGCTTCGGTACTGGAAAATAAAGGTTTTACCACCTTTATATCGGGGGGGGGGGGGTATTTTTGTTTCAGTGATTTTCATGAATGCAAAGGTTATCATTTTGAGCCGTACCCACAAGGTGCGGGAGAGAGAAAAAGGTTGAGTGGCGTAGTTGCCACTCCTGTAGATGGCATATTGCAAAGGATGTCGTGTTAGAGTCGGAATGTCTGAGGGGGGTCTGATTCGTGCAGTTAGGGGACATGATGAAGAGATTGCTCAGAGGCGGAGCGAGGAGCTCGGCGCCACAGCATTACTCGGGAGCGCGAGTGGTATCTGCCCGCGCCTTCTCTCATGCCCGCTCCCTGACCGCCGCCGCAGTCGCAGTTGCCATGATGGCCACCGTAGCCGTCACCGCCTTCATCCCCACCTACAGCGCCAATGCCGAAGGTGCGGCAGGAGACAATGGCGGTATCTGCACCCCGCAATCCATAACCTTGGGCACTGATACGGGTCACAGTACGGAAGATACCGGCGTCGCCACATATGTGGGCGGCGACATGTACGTTGGCAAGAAGACCGGCGGAAACATGCTAGATGTTAACGGTCCAAGCGGGTCGTATGCTGTGGAAGCCGAAGGCCTAACCGCGGTCAAAGGAAAGCTTTTGATGCACCCGCTTAAAGGTGCGTGGGCCACGTATTTCACCGATGCGGACGGTGCTAAGAACGGCTATGTAAAGGATTACCGGGGTTTCCGCTTCGGTGTCGTGGGCTTTGGCGGTCAGTATCGTCCTAAAGATGGTTCTGTTGTGCTGGACGTTAAAGGTGACAGCAACGATTCGAGCATTGGCTGGGTTAAGGGCACTCAAGCTTGGGGAAATGCTGGCTGGGTTGGCAAGAACAAGAACACTGAGCCGTCCTACTCCGCAAATATCGCGGGCGATAGCACCACGGTATATGGTGGTTCTTCGAATCAGATTTTGGGAAATGGATCAAAGAACACCGACACCAATCGGTACGACTCCAGGAACTCCGTCTATGTGCCAGGCGGCATGGAGGGTACTGTCAGCTGGAAACAGACTGATGAGACGATCGGCTCGACTAATGAAAAGTTCTCGGACTTTGACACATATATCAAGAAGTTGTCAAACGACTTGTCTTCCCTGAAGGGGTTCGGAAGCGTATATGTTACCACTGCGACATATTCTTCGGACAGCTATAACAATTTGAAGCGTACGAAATATGACGTCAATGAGTACGACAACGGTAGCTATACTTTTACGATTAACAACGTCAATGAGAAGGTAATTAAGTTTCAGGGTGACGGGAAAGCCTCTATGCAGGTGTTCAACCTTCCCGCAAGCTTTCTCAATGATTCTTCGAGCTATACGGGTGTCAGTTTCGACTTTTCCGGTATTCCCGATAGCGCTTCCGTGGTCATTAATGTGACCGGAAAGAACGTGGATTTCCATAACGGTTGGCGTTTCTGGTGGACTGATGAAAGCGGTACCAAGCGTGAGCTTGGTGGTTCTTATGCGGACTCGGAGTATGCTAAGCGTGCGCAGCAGATCATGTGGAATTTTGCTGACGCTACAAATGTGGTTATCCATGGTGGCCAAGGTAGTGGCACTACGACGCGTAGGGACGCAAACTCCAATCTGGAAAAAGCTGATGGCGTATGGGATAAGTCGTTTGCCATGGAGACTAAGGATGATCCTGCCGCTGGCATGCTCGGCAGCATCCTCGTGCCGAATGGCAGCTTCGAATCTCACGTGAGCACCAACGGTCGTGTATGGGTTGGCGGGGATTTCTCCATGTACAATCCGGATGCGGTTGGCAATACTAATAACGGTACTTTCTACAAGTTCCTCAACTACGAGCGCAGCTACTCGGCTTCCGCGCTTGATATGGATCAGGAACGCCACAACCTGCCGTGGAACGGCTCGTACTCTACCCAGTGCGCGGTCATTCAGATCAACAAGGTAGACAACAACGACAATGCCTTGGCTGGCACCACGTGGGGTGTGTACAAGACTTACGCAGATGCCGCGAACGGTGGCGAGGCGATTACGACGGTTACTGACGGTAATGCGCTGTCTGACAAAGACGGTGTTGATAACGGCACCATTCAGGTCGGCAATCTCAAGACCAACAGCAACTACTACCTGAAGGAACTTGGAGCGCCAAAAGGCTATCAGATTTCCAGCAAGGTGTACCGCATCACTGCGGGCGACCAAGGCTCTCTCGTACAAGATGTTTACGAGAGCGCAGACGGAACCAATTGGACTCCGGTTTCTGACAACAAGATTGTGAACTATCCGCAGTCCGCGTCGATTTCCTGGACGAAGAATGGTGAAGATGATAAACCGTTGGCAGATTCCAGTTGGGAAATCACTGCTAACGATGGCAGAACTTACATCGTTGAAGACAATATGGTGCAGGTTTCCAGCGTCACCATTCTGAAGGATGGCGTTGATGCTGGTGATTCGCTGAGTATTACTCAGAATAGTTCGGCTACTTTGACCGCGCAGGTGCAGCCTGCGAATGCGGCACAGGATGTGAAGTGGGAGTCAAGCGATTCCGCTGTCGCAACCGTTAGCGATGGAACGGTGACCGGCATTGCCCCAGGTACTGCTGTGATTACGGTCAAGCCTGTTGGCGACGATTCAATCAGCGATTCCATAACGGTCACCGTCACTGCGGTTCAGGTGACATCTCTGACGGTGAAAACCGGTAATATGGATGTGGCGAACAATGCATCGTTCAGCTTGTCAAAGGGAAACTATCAGCGGTTCACTGCCACTGTTGATCCCGCTAATACGGCGGTTTCATGGACGTCGAGCGCTGAGAGCGTTGCGACGGTGGACAACGACGGCAAAGTCACCGCCGTTGCTTCAGGTACGGCGACGATTACCGCAAAAGCAGGAAGCCTTTCCGTTTCGTTCACTGTTACCGTGCCTAAGGATACGCATTATACGGTCATTTACTTTAATAATCCTGGCAAATGGAGCACCCCATACCTGTGGTACAGCCTTGACGGCACGGATGGCTCTTGGCGCGAGGCGGCAATGACCAGGGACTATAGCAGTAATAATTGCGGCGACTGGAGCTATGTCAAAATTCAGAATGATGACCGGAAGCAGATCACTTTCAAGTTCAAGAGCGGTTCTGATAACGGAACTGCGTCTTGGGATGGGCCGAGTGGTGGTGGAAACTATGTCGCGGACTACAGTGCGGTGATTACCGTACAGAAGTCGAGCGGCCTGAATACCTCCGCGAATGTGTATGCCACAGCTCCGAGTGGTTGCGCGGCAAACGTTTCTGCAAAGAACGTTGAAGCCAAGGTGTCTGCCGCTGTGTATTACGAGCAGGGCGCTGCTGACGTAGTGCTCGCAAACGAGACTGTTGCACGTACGACTGCCTGCATGAAGTCTGAGCCGAACGGCGACCAGCTTGGCGTAATGTGCGATATCAACGCTGACGCGGGCAAGTTCGAGGTCAAGGATCTGGCGGACGGCACGTACAAGCTGAAAGAGCATGAAGCGCCAACCGGATACACCAAGACAGACGTTTGGTACACATTCGTAATTAGCGACGGTCAAGTCACAACCGTGACGAGGCATGAGAACGCGGATGATGCTACGGGCACAACTGTTGGCGCCATTGAGATTGTGTTCACGGATACTCGCACCAAGGTGACGTGGAATAAGATCGATGGCACCGACAAGGCGAAAATTGCAGGATCGTCTTGGACGATTGCTTCCGGCAAGGTAAGCGATGGTTCGTTCACGGCGAATGGCGGAACGCCGATCACAGTGACCGATTGCACATCATCATGCGTTGCCAATGGCATGGGTGATGAAAACGCCGATCCAGGTGCGTTCACTGTTTCCGGTCTGCCGGTCAACACGAACGGCGAGATCTACCAGCTTCAGGAAGCCCGCAACCCGACTGCCCACGCAGGCACACCTACGTACTACTTCCGGTTGACTGATTCGAACGGAGACGTCACCTTGTACAAGGACCCTGCCCTTACCGTCGCGGCCAGCAATATCATCGAGAACCCTCGTGTGCTCGGTGAAGTGAGCTGGTCAAAGGTCAGCTCGGAAAATGATTCCTTGCTGCTTGCCGGATCGGAATGGAAAGTCACCCAGACCAGCGAGTTCAAGTACGGAAACGATGGCGTAAACGGCACGTTTGAAAAGCTCGCCACTTCTAAAGAGTACTTCGTGACTGACTGCATGGATGCGTGCTCGAGCGAAGGCTTTGCGGACGAAGATTCCAGTGCCGGTAAGTTCAAACTGACGGGTTTGCCTTGGGGTGAATACACGTTGGAAGAGAACAAGGCTCCCGACGGGTACAACCTCGGCGGTGTTGTCTACAAGTTCACCATCGGTCCAAGTTCGTATAACGGCTCCGCATGGAGCGTTGCGCTCACTGTCGACGGCGCAACCGGTCCCGCTGACAACAAGATTGAGAATCAGCCGGGAGTGGTGTTGCCGGGGACGGGCGGCGACGGAAATATGAAGACTTTGGCTACGGGATTGCTTGTGGCCATGGCATCCGTTGCGACGGCCGGACTGGCCCTGAAAGTCAGGAGGCGTCGGCAATGAACACGTCTAGAAGAGGAGGGGATGGTCCGTAAAACAAACGACCACTGCCTTCTGGTCAATAACTCAATAACTGAAAAATAATTGAAAACGTTGGAAAACAACGAAGATTTCAACAAGTTTATGGAAAAAGGAAAGAAAGGGAGAACAATGAATAAGGTTCTCAAAGGCCTCGTCGCTGTGGCAGCATCCGCAGCCATGGCCGTCGCCGGTATGTTCGGCGCAGGCACCGCAATGGCAGCGAACACGTACCAGATTACTGTGCCGGCCGAAGATACGCACACCTACTCTGTGTATCAGATTTTCACCGGTTCTTTGAGCACGGACGGTACTCTGGGTGACGTCACCGCTGGCAAGAACTTCAATGAAAATAATGGTGCTGGCGAGGGAAACGCTAATTTGACTGCCGCCGAAGCTGCCGTCAAGATCGCTGCGCTTGAGAGCACTGCTGATGACACTACGAAGTTGGCAACCATTTCCAAGTTCGTTGATCTGAGCGGTGCTGCTTTCGGCTCGGTCTCCAAGGACGCCTCTCTTGATGCTGCCGCAGGTTACTACCTGCTGAAGGACAGCACCGCCGTGACTGGTGACGATGCTTCCACCCTGTTCATCGTGCGGGTCAATGGTCCGGTGACTGTGAACCGTAAGGCTGACAAGCCGACCTTTGAAAAGAAGGTCAAGGACATCAACGACTCCACTGACAGTGCCGCAACTGACTGGCAGGATTCCGCCGACTACGACGTGAATGACAATGTTCCGTTCCAGCTGACCGCCACCCTGCCGACCGATCCGGCTGATTTCGCCGCATACAAGACCTACAAGCTGGTCTTCCACGATACTCAGTCCGCAGGTCTGACCTTCAATAGCGAATCCGTGGTTGTCAAGTATGAAGGCAAGCAGCTTAACGCTGACTCCTACACTCTCAACACGGCTACTACCGATAATCACACCTTCGACCTCACCATTGCTGATGCAAAGTCCGTCAAGGGCACTGATAGCAAGGCAATCACCGTTGCTGCTGGCGGCAAGTTCACCGTCGAATACACTTCCACGCTGAATGAGAACGCTAAGATTGGTGCCGAGGGCAATCCGAACGAGGCCTCCCTTGAGTTCTCCAACAACCCGAATGTTGGCGGCGAAGGCGAAACCGGCGAAACCCCTACGGATAAGGTCATCGTGTTCACCTACGAGCTGGACATCACCAAGACCTTCAGCGACAACGGCAACCCGGCTGTGAATGACCTGCCGAAGTTCAAGCTCTATAAGTACAACAACGATACGAGCGCTTACGACACTGATCTCGGCGAAGTGACCGTCACCAAGGGCACGGACGGCAAGTACACCACCTCCTACAAGCGCATCGACGACGGCAAGTACAAGCTCGTGGAAACCCACACTCCGGCAGGCTACAACACCGCAGCGGCTAAGCTCTTCGAAATCACTGCAGAGCATGACGTTGATGCTGCTGATCCGAAGCTGATCTCGCTCAAGATCGATTCGACTGCTGGCGATACGACCACCGGTGTTGTCGCCACCACCATCGTGAACCAGAAGGGCTCCAACCTGCCATCCACCGGTGGCATGGGTACGGTGATGCTGTATGTGGCTGGTGCGGCAGTGTTCGTGCTCGCTGGCGCAACCCTGGTCATGGCACTGCGTCGCCGCAACGCCTGATCTCACAGATCACAGTCAACATAACTGAAAATCAAAAACCATAACTGAAAATAACCACACATGAAACCGCTGTTGCCATGCACTTACCTCCGCATGGCAACAGCGGAATCATCACAATCAACATAATTTAAAAATAATTGAATAATAATTGAACAATAACTAAACCCACATATGTCAGGCTGGATTGCCTCAAATCCCTTGTAAACTGCCTAAACTAACGAGAATTCAGCCTGACTCCCTAATTTTCCAAGTCGCAAGTTGGGGGCGACTTGATATTTCTAGCTTTCACAGAAAGAACCACAGAAGAGGGGCTGGCAATGAAGGAACACACGATCGCAAGCCGCATCGTCGCAACATGCTGCGCAGCTGCCGTCGCATGTGCCGCCGCAATCTGTGCACTCACCACTCGCGATGCGGTTGCGGCGCCAACAGACTCTGCCAGCGGCAGCATCGCCATTACGTATCAACACAAAAGCAATGACGGGGCTGACTCTAATGCGGGAGGCGCTTCCGATTCTGGAATCGCTGGAACGGGCGAGTTCGCCATTCCGGGAGCAACCTTCCGCCTATACAAAGTCGGGCAAGTCTCGTCCGGCGCAAACTTCGAACCCGTCGCACCATTCACCGACTCCACCGCATACCCGATCGACTGGTCGAAAGTAACCGGATATGACGCGCAAGTGTACCGCGACGTGGCCAACACGCTCGCCGGACTCATCGCGGCGAACGGGGCAAGCGAATCCGCAGCCGTGGACTCGGGCGAAACCGACAAAGCCGGGCGACTCACGTTCGCCGGCGTGGAAGACGGGCTGTATCTGGTCGTGTCCGATAGCGTGAAAGTCGAAGGCGCTGCTGGCGCGGCTGCTGTTGGCGGAACGGCCGACGAAGACTCCTACTGGCAGTGCGCTTCCGCCAACATGCTCGTCGCCATGCCGCAAGACGGCGTCTCCAACGGATCACGCGAACTCGCCATCGAACCAAAAACCGAATGCTCCACCCAACTCAAGCCGACCCTGGAACGCACCGTGCGCAAAGTGTGGAACGATCGCAATGACTCCGACGGCAAGCGCCCCGAAGCCATCACCGTGAAATTATTGCGTGACGGCGTGGTATTCGAAGAAGTGAAACTCAACGATTCCAACAAGTGGGCACATTCGTGGACGGGACTTTCCTCCGCACACCAGTGGGCGGTGGTCGAAGCTTCCGTACCCAGCGGGTACACCACCCTCTCTGACGTGGAAGGCGACACCACCACCATCACCAACACGCACACGCCACCCGAAACCCCGCCCGCACACACCGGCTCGGCGGTACAGAGCGTGGCCTGGATGGCAGCCGCCATCTGCGCCGCAGCATTGGTACTCTTAGGCGTAGTGAGGATCGCGAGAAAGCGGGAAGGCAAGCAGTAGCGTGAAACGGCGGTATAACGGAAGCGAATCGGGAGAACCGGACGCTGAAGCGCGCCGAAATGCCGGTGATACCTCTGCAGAGTTTTTTGAATCTTTTGAAATTTCGGAAGTTTCTGAACCTGCGGGAACTGCTGAATCTTCAGAATCATCTGAATCTTTGAAAACTTCAAAATCTTCAAAAACTGCAGAACAATCGAAGAAACCGAAGAAAAAGTCGAACGCGCTGCTCGACGTATTAATCGCAATATCCGCAATATTCATGATCGGCGCGATCTGCCTCATCGCATACCCAACATTCAGCGACTGGTGGAACCGCATGCACCAGTCGTACGCCGTGGCAAGCTACGTGGAACAAACCGAAGATCTCTCCGGCGAAGAAAAACAGCACATGCTCGACGCGGCGCACGCCTACAACGAGGCGCTCGCGGCGAACGGCGACCGCTGGCACCTTACCGACGAACAGCGGCAAACATATGAAAACACGCTCGACATAACCGGTACCGGCATCATGGGATACGTGACCATACCGCGCATCAAAGTGAAGCTGCCCGTCTACCATGGCACCAGCGAAGGCGTGCTGCAAATCGCGGCAGGGCATTTGGCGGGAACGTCACTGCCCGTAGGCGGCGAAACCACGCATGCGGTGATTTCCGGGCATACCGGACTGCCCAGCGCGAAACTGCTCACCGGTCTCGACGAACTGCAAAAAGGCGACACGTTCGCATTCCACGTGCTCGACGAAACCTACACGTACCAGGTTGACCAAATTTCCGTAGTGCTGCCGAGCGACATCAGCAAACTCAACATCGAATCCGGCAAAGACTATGCGACGCTGATCACATGCACGCCATACGGGGTGAACTCGCACAGGCTGCTCGTGCGCGGGCATCGCATACCGAACCCGAAGGTGCCGGACGCGACCACGTACGACGAGCCGGGGTATATGACGGCTGTGGCGGCTGTGGTTGTGGGGCTGCTGGTGCTGATTGTTGGGTGCGCTCTCGTGTGGCTGGCCGGGCTGTGGCGGCGCTCCTGGATTGTGCGGCACGGTCGCGTGGCCGGTGCGTGTGCGTCTGGTGCTGGAGCGCGCCACTCGTCCGGCGTGCGGAGGTAGTGCGGCTGGCTGAGGTGTCTGAGGTGCGCTACTCGTCCGGCGCGCGGTAGTGCCGCTGGATTTTGCTGGGGCCTTGGCTGCCTCGTTTCCCCGACTTTTGGCTTGTTCCTCCGGCTTTTGTTACCGTGGTGGGTTATTTTGGGTTACAAAATGTGGGTGAGGTGTATGGGTCGCGACGCACGTATGGCTGCGTGCTGCGATTGGCGATGTGATGTGGTCGGTTGCAGTGCTCGGCTAGTGTGCAGTTGCTGTTGGGGGCCTCCCCTTTTGCTCACGTCTTGTGTTTTGGGCTTGTTTTGTTTGGTCGTGAGCAAATGGGGGTATGATTCAGGCGGTTTTTGGCGGTTTTTGGCGCTTTTTACACCCCTTTTTGCTCACGACTTGCGATTCTGCCGATTTTGTCGCGATCGTGAGCAGAAGGGGGTATGGGCGATGGCTTGTCGTGCGGGTGCTGGGCGCGGCGTCGGACGGGTTGTGGAATTCGGCGGGTGACGGCATGCGATTGGTGGGTAGTATCGGGCCGTGAAGGAGACCGATATGAGGAATGAAGTTGGGCGCGGGGTGACCGAAATGGATGCGGCTGGCGATACGGTTGGTGCTGTGCCCTACGTCATAACGATATGGCATCATCTACAATAAGAAGCTGCTGCAGAAGTACTTCGATTCTTCCTGGGCAAGCATTAAGTCGGTTGACAGCATCAACAATTTCAAGACAACTGAAGACAGTTGCCGATGAAATACAAGCACATAAGGATGAGATGGGCGTGAAAGGTGCGTTCACCTCCGCCGGCTTCGACACCAGCTCCATCAAACGTTTCGGTGATCAGCTGGCGCATATCTCCGTCTACTATGAGTATCGCGATCAGGGTGTCACGCAAATGCCGGCCACTATTTCCGACAAGTACGTATCGAACTTCAAGAACATTTTCGACCTGTACATCAACGACGCCACGATTCCGAAGACGCAGCTCGCCAGTGCCACCATGGACGACGCCAACTCCGAGTTCGCACTGGGTGAGGCCGTGTTCTTGCAGAATGGCTCTTGGGCTATTCGCAGATTCGCGATCAAGAGGTCGCCGATGAAGATATGGGCGTATTGCCAATCTATATGGGTGTGAAGGGTGAGGAGAATGCAGGCCTGACCGTGAGCTTCCTGTACTTTGCGATGAACAAGAACGCCTCTGAAAAAGATCAGAAGGCCACCAAGCAGTTCCTTGACTACATCCTGAACGATGATGAGGCACGTGACATCATCACGAATGAGGCGGGTTTCGAAACACCGTTTAAGTCGTATGCGAAGGCCGGCTACCAGACCAAGAACCCGATTCATCGCGCCAACGATGCCTATGCCAAGGCAGATAAGTACGATATTGTGATCTATCCGTTGCCAAGCACTCAGTGGGTGTTGACGCTGGGCAACGCAATGTTGGAATATGCGCAGGAGACCGGTACATGGGACACCGTGCATGATGCATTTGTGGATGGTTGGGCGTCTGAATATAAGACCACTCATTGAGCGCAATAGAGTCTCATCGAATGCGCAAACGGGACTTGGCGGATAAACCTCCAAGCCCCGTTTGCGCATTACGATATAGGACTAGTCAGGTTGAGCTTCACCGGGACCGCGAAGATTTGCCACGCTGAACCTCACTGTAATGCGTATGTGTTCATCTGGCTTGTTGCAGGGCCTTTAACCACTACACTCAAACCCTCTTTGCTGAAGGGGGCGCATACCATAGGCAGGCTGAAGGGCCGGAGTGCCGATGATGAGTAGGTCATCCTGCAGGGTCTTGGTGAATTGCTGGTCGGATTCCAGTCGTGATGTCATGACTATCTGCGTGTCGTGGTTTTCGAAAATGCCATCTTCCTGCCATTCCGGACAGAATTAGAGATTCGATGATGATGCCGATGCGCCAAGGTCACTCTGAATGGTGATTTCGGATTCATAGCCGGTTGGGCAGTCAGTTACAGCATATGTGCCATAGAGAACCCTTTGGCGAGGTAGTAGTGGCTTGGTCAGTCGATGAATGCGGTGGTTTCATGCATCATGAGTTGTGCCTGTAGTGTTTCATGCAGCGGTTTCGGTGTTTTTCCGGACATGACACTCAGCATCTTACGTGCGGCGTTTTCACCCATGTTGAACGGATCCTGATGCAACGTGGTCAGGCCGATCTTTGCGGCAAGTGGTACGTCGTCGAATCCGATGACCGAGAGCTCTTGAGGGACGGCGTGCCCGTACTGGCACAACTTATAGATGACAGGCAATGCCAGCTCGTCACTTTCGCAATACAGTGCGGTGGGGGCGGGGTCCATGGTCAGCAATGAATTGAGAATAGTGTTGGTGGCGTCTTCATAGTTGCGGATTGCGATGCGTTCCACCGTCATCTTTCGCTTTTCGGCAGTTTCCATCAGCCCATGCAGACGCGCTTCTGCGCTGAAGACCATGTTCTGGTTATTGTCATTTGATGTCTCGTGCGCATAAGCGATACGTCGGTGGCCCATGGAGAACAAGTGCTCCACAGCAACATGCATGGCCTGACGGTCGTCGATACTCACCGTGGCATTGAATCCGTTGATTGATGGAATGTTGATGCCGACGATCGGTACCTTCATGTTCGAAAGTTTTTCGACCTCTTCGGGCACGATGTTGAAGGAGTTTACGATGACCGCGTCGACGTTGCGGCGTACCGGCAACGTTGCGAAGAACTCATGGCGGTCGTGCGCGTCGGCCATCTCGAAGATGGAAATGTCATATCCGGCCGGGTGCAGCACGGAATCCAATCCGGCATAGGTATTGGAATTGAACCAAGTCGAAATCGGATCGCTCATCAACAGCGCGACGCGGAACGATTGACCGGTTTTCAGTGCGGCCGCTGAGCGGGAGATGCGGTAGTCAAGTTTTTCCGCGGCTGTCATCACTTTGCTGCGAGTCTCCGGCAACACCAGATTCGGTTTGGCGAATGTGCGAGAGACGGTCGAAATCGATACTCCCGCTTCGGCGGCCACGGCTTGGATGCTCGCTTTCATAGAGAATCCTCCACTGACGAACGACATTGCTGTCATGACAACTGCTAGAGACACGTTAACATAAGTGTTTGCAACGGTTGACGTGCGTGTTCTGCGGATATGAAGAAAAGGGGTGCCGACGAAAATTCCGACAGCACCCCTCATGCGATGAAGTTAATCAGCCTTTGACCGCGCCGGCCATCACGCCCTTGATGATGTACTTCTGGCAGCACAGGTAGAATATGATGATCGGCACAATCGCTACCACCAAGCAGGCCATCATGGCGCCCAGCGCGTGATTGGCCTGACCGACCAGACCGACAACTTCTACACCATCGCCAACACCCTCGGCCTTGCCTCCACCTCCGACGATCAGAAGTCGCTCTCCAACGACGCCAAGACCGAAGTGAAGCTCACCGACGGCAAGTATGTGGCCGAATCCACCGGATTCAACGGCGACGCAGTGCTCTCCTATGAGCTTAAGGACAAGTCCGGCAACGTTCTCGCCGCTTCCGACAGCTCCACTCCGGTTTCCGGCGTGCGCGTCAAGACCGCTCAGACCACCAGCATCGCGCTCGACAAAGTTGCTGAAGGCAACGAGTACACGCTCCCCGTCACCGGCCGCCGGTCCGGCAAGACCGTGACCGTCGACTTCCAAGCTCCGGCCCGCGATTCCTCAGATGAGAAGCCGGGTGACGGTAAGAATGACGTGATCGCTTCCGGCAAGGTGAGCAACAATCCGAAGTCCGGTGTGCTCGGCAACACCGGTGCCGCGATCACCATCGCCGCACTTGCGATCGCCATGCTGGCCGCAATCGCGATGATCGTCAAGACCGCCAAGATCAGCCGCTGAAAAATCTGGGAATCTGAAGATGGAAATCGGAAGAATTCTGAAATTCTAAGAATTCTGGAAATCTGAGAGTCATAACTGAAGATAACAACTGAAGATTACGGATAAGATCCGGATCGCACTCATTACAGTGTGGTCCGGATCTTGTATATTTCGTGTAATCCGTGCAAATCCAAATTGAGATGGGGCGTCCAAAGCAACGGTCGCTGTGAGACAATATTGCTCGAGGTGTCTATCTCAAAAATGAGATATTCATCTCGAGATATCTATCTCTCGAAACCGAGGGCAAATCCCTCGAAACCGAAGTATCAACAGAGCGAAGGAGCATTCGTGCGTATTTACAATCTGACGGATAATGACGATGCCGCGATCGTCGCGCAGCAGGGCATTTTCCAGGTCATGGAATGGAAGCGCGACTTTTCCGTGACCTACGGCAGCGCCATGGACGCCTACTATGCGTCCGAAATGAACGTGCGCCGCCGCCAGCTGGTCTGCAATCTCAATGGCAAGACCGGTGCGGTTGTGCAGGCGGGCGCCATGCAGTGGACCGTCGGCCATGTCGAAGTGACGACCGGTGTGAAGGGCGTTGGCGATTTCATCGGCAAGCTGGCGCGTGGAGCGGTCACCAACGAGTCCGCGGTCAAGCCGGAATATCACGGCAACGGCGTGGTTGTGCTCGAACCGACCTACCGCCATGTGCTGCTGCTCGATCCGAGCCAGATGGGCGGTGCCATCACCGTGAACGACGGCCTGTTCTACGCTTGCGAAACCACGATTCAGCAGCGTGCGGTTATGGTTTCGCGTCCGAGCGCGATGATGGCCGGCGGCGAGGGCCTGTTCAACCTGTCGCTGATGGGACAGGGAACGGTTGCGTTGGAATCGCCGGTGCCCGCTTCCGAAATCGTGACCGTCGATTTGGAGAACGACGAGCTGAAGGTGGACGGCAATTTCGCGATCGCGTGGACGAACGGCCTGCAGTTCACGGTCGAGCGTTCCACGAAGACGCTGATCGGTTCGGCTGCGAGCGGCGAGGGCTTGGTCAACGTGTACCGCGGTACGGGTCGTGTGCTTCTTGCGCCGGTCGCCGCCAATCTGGCTAATCCGAACGCGGGTTCCGGTGCGGCCTGATTTGGCCTGATATTGATCGCTGATAGCTGATAGGTGGCGATTCGTCAACGAAAGGCAGTTGAAACGTTGACGGATTGCGCTCGCGTCCTGCCGATGGTGAGACGGCAGGTTTTGTTGAGATTGCGATTTTCGGCTGCTTTTCAATGGTGATCGCGCCTTGAAGTCGTGTCTTGAGATTGCGTCTGAAGTTGCGCTTGAGATTGCGTCTGATAAAAAGTTGAGCAAAGGGAGCTCAACTTTTTTGTAGATTTGGGAATAATCGCTTGCGATTCAAAGTTGAGTGGTGTAGGCTCAAGTTTTGGAAAGTCCGGGAGGCGGCAAACCGAAACTCGGGCGAAAGAACGAATAGAACAGAAAACGCATAGCGAACCTATCTACAAAGGAGACAAGTTATGGGACGCGCAGTTGGCATCGATCTGGGTACTACTAATTCCTGCATCGCAACTCTTGAAGGTGGCCAGCCCACCGTTATCGTGAACGCTGAAGGCGCTCGCACCACGCCGTCCGTCGTGGCATTCAGCAAGTCCGGCGAGATCCTCGTCGGCGAAGTCGCCAAGCGTCAGGCCGTGACCAACGTCGACCGCACCATCAGCTCCGTCAAGCGCCACATGGGCACCGACTGGA
>OGXR01000789.1_pt1 | contig 25065 bp, 22 predicted proteins | sample 1576331 | NCBI WGS metagenome assembly OGXR01 (sample SAMEA3541473, study PRJEB24748) | human gut metagenome | biome: human gut; feature: human-associated habitat; material: faeces | place: China | collected 2012 | reverse complement strand
CAGTACAAGAAAAACGATAAATCGAAATGATGTAAATGCCATACCGCTTTACTCCTCCATAATTCTTATTGATTAGTCCTCCTGCAATCTCTGCACCAATGCCCAGATTGCTTCTACAGAGTTAAAGTTTTCGGGAACAATTTCATCTGCGCCGATTTCGATATCGTATTCATCGCACAGCTCGCCTACCAGAGAAACAATATCGAAGGAATCCAGCTCGCCGCTGTCAACCAATTCCTTGTTCTCCTCAAAATCTACGTCAGGTCTCAGTTCTGCCAGAATTTTCAGTAATGTTTCCATGTTTCATTTCCTTTCTTTCTCTTACTTTTTCATCATCACCGGAGCGATTCTGCCGTCCGGCAAAAAGCCCGATGCTTCATACATCCTTAACGCAGAAGGGTTATCCTCCCGCACCCAAAGCTGAAATTTTGCAGCCTCATCTCTCTCTATGACAAGCCAATCCTGCACCAGACCGCTTCCAATGCCCTTTCCTCTGCCATCCGGCGCAACCGCAATCTGCCAGAGGACGGATACCTTCTTTTCTCTGCCGAAGCGCAGAAAACCAAGAAGCTTCTCCCCCTCCCTTGCCGCAAGCACACGGTTTTCACGGATATCCTGCCGCAGGGTGTCCAAATCGGGCAAAGCCGAGGTATACGGCTCAAAGGACTGCTGCATCAACGCGAGAATTGTTTCCGCTTCTTCTTCTTTTGCAAAGGAAGGTACGCGTTCTGTTTTTTCCACATTCCTTGCGGAAAGAAAGAGCCGCTTTCGCTGCAAATAGCGCGCAAAGCCGATTTCCTCCCATTCCGCCAAATCAGGCGGTGCTTTCGTCACGCCGACCTGCTCCAGAAGTACAGGCTTGTCAAACACAGGGATTTGTTCCGCCTTTCTCCCCTGCTCCAGAAAGAAATACAGGTCAATCTGCTTTTCCTTTTCATGGAACAGATAACAGCCGCCGTCAAATTTCAGTTCGGAAAGCCACTGCAACTGCGGAAGGAATTCCTCCGCCGCAGCGTAAAAATTTGTCCGCATTCCTTTGGAACGATACTGAGCAATTGCATCTGCCCAGTTTTTTCCATCAGGTATTTTGCTTATCGTTATCATAATACTCCTTTAAAGCCAATCTGTCTATCTTTCCATTCAAAGTCTGGGGAATTTTTTCCAATTTTAACATCAGATTCGGGAACATATATTTCGGCACCTTATCGCGCAGGCATTTCAGAATATATGCCTGTGTCGTTTCCTCCGTGCCGCAGTAGAACAGCAGAATCCGCTGTGTTCCTTCGTCATAAAGGCAAACGCCCGTTTCAATCCCCTCAATGGAATTGACAGCTGTTTCAATCTCGCCCAGCTCAATACGGTGTCCCATGTGCTTAATCTGATGATCCTTCCTTGCCAGAAAGACGATTTCGCCCCGTTCATTATATTTCGCAATATCTCCCGTTTTATAAATTTTTTCGGGATAATACGGATTCAAAGGGTTCTGGATAAAGGCTTCTGCCGTTTTTTCGGGGTTATTATAATAGCCAAGCGCAAGGCATCTGCCACGCACGCAAAGCTCACCGCTTTCCCCCTCTGCCACAAGCCTGTCCCCATTCAAAATGAATACATCCGTATTGCGGCAGCCATAGCCGATTGGCAGAGGCTCATCATCCGCAAATTCCCTGTCTACAATATAGTAGGTACAGTCCACCGTTGTTTCCGTCGGACCATAGATATTCGCAAACATGGCATCGGGATATTTTTCTCTCCACTGATTGAACTGCTTGGTCGGCATTGCCTCGCCGCAGAACATAATCTTCTTCAGATAGGAGGGTTGGAAATTCTCCAGCGCCCCTGTATTCACCACAATACACAGTGCAGAAGGCACCCAGTCGATATAGTTAATCTGCTTTTCCTCCAGATATTCCAGAAGCTTTTTCGGGAAGGAAAAAAGCATCTTCGGGATAATTTCCATTTGTGCGCCCGTTTTCAGCACCGCATACAAATCCTTTACAGAGGAATCAAAATAAAACGGTGCCTGATTGCCGATGATTTCCGCATCGGAAATGGAAAACGCTTCTGTGTACCATTCCGTCAGATTCACAACAGCTTGGTGGCTGATGACAACGCCCTTGGGTACCCCTGTTGAGCCGCTGGTAAAAAGCGCATACAGAGGGTCTGTATCAATCACAGAGCGGCGGATTTTCCGCAAAAGTGCATCATCAATTTCCGTTTCCAGAAGCTCCTCCAGAACGATGATTTCCCCCTCGTTGCCCAGATGATTTGCCGCCTTTCGGCTTTTTTCATCAATCAGAAGCACCTGTGGCTTGAGCGTATGCAGAATAGAAAGCACGCGCTCCTTCGGCATAGTCACATCAATGGGCGTATAGAAATTGCCGCTGTAGACCGCACCCAGAAACGCCGCCACAGAAACGGGCGTTTTCTGCATCATCACCGCGATTGGGCAGCTTCTGCCGCCGAAGCGTGTCAGGTATGTACCGATGCGCTTTGCCGTCTCCTCCAACTCTGCAAAGGTAATCGTCCCCTCCGCACCGGAAAAAGCGATTTTATCAGGCAGGCGTTTCGCCGTCTTCTCCAGATATTCCAGTATATTTCGAATCATATTCATTCCTCGATTCTTATTCCATATTAAATCAAGTTTGAGTATAGCATCTGAAAATTCCTTCGTCAAGAATGAGAACACAAAATCCGTCTTCTGTTTCCCCGAAAGAAAATTATGCCTTTTCTCGCAATAAAAAGCCCTCCCAAAAACAAAAAGCCCTCTTATACGGGGATATAAAAGGGCCTTTCCTTGTATCATCATTGCTTCGTCTTTCGCATGGTTAGGAATTCTTAAAGACTTTGCATAACAATACCGATGCAATCGCTTTGCTTTGCATTCACGCCATAAGCAAAGTTTGAAAATATTTTACCATAGGTTTCTTAAAAAAACAACCACTTTTTCTTTTCCTTGTTTTCCTAGTATTTTGCTTGCATAAAGACTGCTTTTCTGCTATGCTGAGTATAAACAGAAACCATTCGGAGAAATTTCCCCGATAAAATAGCAAAAGGAAACAAATGGAAACAAGGAAACAAAAGGAGAGGTACCATGTCTATCGAAAAAGTAAGAGCATATCTGAAGAATATGAACTGCCCCAAGGAGCTTATTGAATTTGAGCAATCCAGCGCAACCGTTGAGCTGGCGGCACAGGCAGCAGGCGTTATCCCTGCACGCATCACAAAAACGCTTTGTCTGATGAGCAAGGAGGGCCCCATCGTTATCTGTGTTGCAGGCGATACCAAGATTGATAACCGCAAATTCAAGGATACCTTTGGTCTAAAGGCAAAAATGCTCTCTCCTGAAGAAACCCTAGAAGCAACCGGTCATGCTGTCGGCGGTGTCTGTCCCTTCGCATTGCCCGAAGGCACAAAGGCTTATGCCGATATCTCTATGAAGCGCTTTGATACCGTATTCCCTGCGGCAGGCAGCAGCAATTCCGCAATCGAGCTGACCTGCGATGAGCTTTATCATTACGGCAACTGCGTAGAATGGGTCGATATCTGCAAGGGCTGGCAGGAAGAAGCGTAACATCATACCCACCGAAATCATACGAAAGACGAGCGAGGTGACCTTATGAAGATTTCAACAAGAGGCCGTTACGGCATCCGTCTGATGCTTGCACTGGCTTTGAATTACAACAATGGCACGATTCCCTTAAAGACAATCGCCAAGGATCAGGGTATTTCCGAAAAATATCTGGAGCAGATTATCAACCCACTGACCAAGTCCGGTCTGGTAAAAAGCTTCCGTGGCGCACAGGGCGGCTATACGCTGACCAATCCTCCCGAAGCAACCACCGTCGGCGAGATACTGCGTGTGCTGGAAGGCTCTCTGTCCCCTGTGGACTGTGTTGACCATCCCAACTGCGCCAATTCCGACCACTGCGTTTCCCTTTCCATCTGGAAGAAAATGAAGGTGGCACTGGATGAGGTTGTAGATAACATCACTCTGGCAGATATGGCGGCAGAATATGCCGAAAAAAATCCCGATGTGGCAGCAAAGTTCCGCTGTAACGGCTGAAAACATCAAAGCTTCATCAAAAATAAAATGCTGTTTGCAGATTTTCCTTTGCAGACAGCATTTTTTAATTCCTCTTTTATAATAATTTAAGCTCCTATAATAATTTAAACTCCTCCCAGCCGTCCTTTTTCAGCACCAGAACAGAGTCAAAGCCTATCTCCTTCGCCGCCTGCGCAACCTCGGCAAAACGGAAGCCAAGAGAAGCCCCATCATGGCTGTCACTGGAAAGCAGTATTTTCCCCCTTCGCTCCTTCAAATCACGCAGAAGCTGCAAGGAGGGATACGGCTCCGTCCGCAGACCGCGATACATACCGCCGGTATTGATTTCAAACGGCCTTCCTGTTTCCAAAAGGGCATCCATTGCGGAAAGTGCCGCCGTTCTGTAGCGTTTATCCATGGGGTCAAAGTAACGGCTGCCCTCGTTGAATTTCGTCACAAGGTCAAAATGTCCGATAAAGGTCGCATTTGTTCGGGAGACCACCTCCGCCTCTATCTCAAAGAACCGCTTCGTCAGCGCATATACATCACCGCCGAAGCCCTCGCGGATGCCCTGCTCCAGCACCTCAGGGCTTTCGTCCACGCAGTAATACATCCCGTTCTTCTCCACATAATGCACAGAGCCAATCACATAATCAAAGCCCTCTGTCGGAGCAGTCGAACAAGCATCCTGCTCCACGCCGCAGAGAATTTCAATCTTATCCTGATACTTTTCCGCAAGGGCGCGCACCTCCGCCTGATATTTCGGCACATCCTCCGGACGCATGCACCAGACCTCCTGATCCTCCGGGCGGAAATCATTGAACCCATGCCCCGAAAAGCCAAGGCGCGTAAAGCCCTTCGCAATCGCCGCCTGCACCATCTGCTCCGCCGTTTCCTTCCCGTCGCAATAGGTGGTGTGGGTATGAAAATTCATGTTCGGAAATCTCATTTTGTCATCTTCTCCTGCTTTACCTTATGGTCAATGATGTGTCTTTTTGCCAGCTCCTTGCGGATATCCGCAAGGGAAATCCCCTGCTCTGTCATCAGCACCATCACATGATATGTCAAATCCGCAATTTCATAAATCGTTTCGGCTCTGTCCTCCGCCTTTGCCGCAATGATAACCTCGGTACATTCCTCGCCGACCTTTTTCAGAATCTTATCCAAGCCCTTTTCAAAAAGGTAGGTCGTATAAGAGCCTTCGGGCTTTTCCTTTTTTCTGCCCTCCAGCATTTCCATCAAGCCATCCACCGAGAAGGACTGATACGCAGGATTCAGATACACCAAATCGGAAAAGCAGGATTCTGTCCCCAGATGGCAGGCAGGGCCTTCCTTCACAACCTCAACCGTCAGCGCGTCCCTGTCGCAGTCCGCCGTAATGGAGACGATATGCTGCACATTGCCGCTCGTTTCGCCCTTGCGCCAAAGCTCCTGACGAGAGCGCGACCAGAAGCAGGTTCTGCCCTCCTTCATGCTGATGGCAAGGCTTTCCTTGTTCATATATGCCACGGTCAAAACCTTTTTGCTGTAGGTATCCACTACAACCGCAGGAATCAACCCTTTTTCATCAAAACGCAATTCATCTATGTTTACCACGGTTTTCTCTCCCTTCCTTCTCTTATCTGCGGACGATAATGCCCTCCGCCGCAAGCCGTTCCTTCAATGCAGAAATTTCCACCTCACCGAAATGGAAGATGGATGCCGCAAGCCCTGCATCAATATCGGGGATTTCTCTGAACAGCGTCACAAAATCCTCGATACAGCCTGCGCCGCCCGATGCAATCACAGGCACATTCACCAAAGCGCAGACCTCCTTCAGCAGCTCTAAATCAAACCCCTGCTTCACGCCGTCCGTATCAATGCTGTTGACAACCACCTCGCCTGCGCCCATTTCGACGCAGCGCGCAATCCAAGGCAATGCCTCCATGCCGGTGTTTTCTCTGCCGCCCTTGGCAAATACCATGAATTTCCCATCCACGCGCTTCACATCCACAGAAAGCACCACACACTGATTGCCGTATTTCTGCGCCGCCTCGCGAATCAAATCAGGGTTTCTGATTGCGCCGCTGTTCACGCTCACCTTATCCGCGCCACATTTCAGCACGCGGTCAAAATCCGCAAGGGTATTGATGCCGCCGCCAACCGTCAGCGGAATGAAGATATTCTGTGCCACCTCTGTCAGGATATCGGTGAACAGCGCTCTGCCCTCCGCCGATGCCGTAATGTCATAAAAAACCAATTCATCCGCACCGCAGTCACTGTAATATTTCCCTAGCTCCACAGGAGAGGAAACATCCGAAAGCCCTTCAAATTTGACCCCCTTGACTACTCTGCCATCCTTGACATCCAGACAGGGGATGATTCTTTTTGTAATCATTCGTTTCCCTCCTTTGTGAGTGTCACGGCAGCCGCGAGGTCAATATTGCCCGTATAAAGTGCCTTGCCGAGAATCGCGCCATAAAGCTTCATCTCCGCAAGTTTTTTCACATCATCCAGCGTAGTTACGCCGCCGCTTGCAACGATATCCACCTTGCATTTTTCGGAAAGCTGTCGATATAATTCCAGATTCGTGCCGGAAAGCAGACCATCCTTGGAAATATCCGTGCAGATAATCGTTTTTACGCCGATTTTCTGCAGCTTTTCGCAGAAGGCAAAGCAGCTTTCCTCGGAAACCTCTGTCCATCCCTTGATGGCAACCCTTCCATCCTTGATATCTACGCCGACCGCGATTTTCTCACCGTATTTCCGCACCATTTCCTCCAGAAAGGCAGGGTTCTGCACTGCCGCTGTCCCCAGAATCACGCGAAACACGCCTGCATCCAGATAGGTCTTGATGACTTCCTCGGAACGGATGCCGCCGCCGACCTCAACCAGAAGCCCACTCTCCTTCACAATCGTGCGGATGGTTTCCAGATTAGGCGTACCGCCGTCCTTCGCGCCCTCCAAATCAACCACATGGAGATATTTCGCCCCTGCCGCCGCAAAGGAGCGCGCCACTGCCGCAGGATTCTCGCTGTATATCGTTTTCTGTGCATAATCGCCCTTCACCAGACGCACCGCACAGCCGTCAATCAAATCAATCGCAGGAAATAATTCCATAGAATTTTTCCCCCTTTCTTACAATTCGCAAAATGCCTTTAGAATCTGCAAGCCGACCTCGCCGCTTTTTTCGGGATGAAACTGCGTGCCGTATACATTGCCGCGCTCCACCGCCGCTGTCAGCTCTGCGCCGTATTCCGTTCTCGCAGAAACAAAGGCATCACAATCCACGCCCGCGTAGGAATGAACGAAATAGACACAGTCGCCCTCGTTGATGTATTGAAACAGCTTGGACTTTTCCTTCTCCTTCGGGAAAATCAGCCGATTCCACCCAATATGCGGCACCTTCAGCCCTTCCCCAATCATGGGCGCAATGGGCTTTACACTGCCGCCAATCAAGCCTAAGCCTGCATGCTCGCCATATTCGTAGCTTTTTTCCAGAAGCATCTGCATCCCTAAGCAAATGCCAAGCAAGGGTTTGCCGTTTGCCGCCTCCTCCAGAACAACCTGCTCCATGCCGCTTTCACGCAGCTTCCGAATCGCATCCGCAAACGCACCCACGCCGGGCAGGATGATTCTATCCGCCGCCTTGATTTTGGCAATATCATTTGTGACCTCCGCGTCTGCCCCGATGAATTTCAGAGAGCTTTGCAGGGAAAACAGATTCCCCACGCCATAATCAATAATCGCAATCATCAAAGCACCCCCTTCGTGGATGGAATTTCATCCGCATAATCCTTCTGCACCGCGACTGCCTTCGCTAAGGCGCGCGCCGTTGCCTTGAAGGCTCCTTCTATAATGTGGTGGGAATTTTTTCCTCTGAATTGTAAGAGATGCAGATTCAGCTTTGCATTTCGCACAAAGGCAATGAAAAATTCCTCCACCAGCTCTGTATCAAACGTGCCAACCCTTTCCGTCGGAATTTCCAGACCATATTCCAGATGACTTCTGCCGCCAAGGTCAACCGCCGCCAGAAGCAGTGCTTCATCCATCGGCAGAGTGATGTCCCCGTAACGGGCAATTCCTCTGCCCTCGCCCAGAGCATCGGCAAACGCCTGTCCCAGACAAATCCCGATATCCTCTACGGAATGGTGGTCATCCACCTCAATATCGCCCTTGCAGACCACATCCAAATCAAATCTGCCATGCTTTGCGAAAAGCGTCAGCATGTGGTCAAGAAAGCCAACGCCTGTGTTCACACTGCTCCTTCCCGACCCATCCAGCAAAAGGGAAAGGCAAATATCTGTTTCCGCGGTTTTTCTGATAATCTCGCTTTGTCTCATGTCAATCCCCTTTCTGCTCCTGCAAAATCTCCGCTGTTTTCGCAAATAAAACCTCCATCTGTTCGGGCGTGCCGATGGTAATGCGCAGGAAGTCCTCAATTTTTTCCTTGCCCCAGAAGCGCACTAGAACACCTTTTTTCTTCAATTCCTCATAAAGCACCCTGCCGCTGACGGCGTTGCTTTTTGCAAAAATAAAATTCGCCTTGGAATCCAGAACGGTAAAGCCCATCTCGCGGAGTTTTTGAGTCGTCATATCTCTGGTTGCCGCAATTTTCTTCGCATTTTCCACATAATAAGCATTGCTTTCCACCGCCGCTTCGCCTGCAAGCAGTGTCAAACGGTTGATATTATAGGGATTCGTGGAATACTTGATTTTTTCCAGATCCGCAATGATGCCTGCATCTGCAATGGCAAAGCCCAATCTTGCCCCTGCCATGGAGCGCGATTTACTATAGGTCTGTACCACAAGCAGGTTATCGTATTTCCGAATCAAATCCACACAGCTAGTGCCGCCGAAATCAATATACGCCTCATCAATCAGCACAATCCGGTTCGGGTTCGTTTTCAGAATTTCCTCAATCTCCGCAAGGGAAATTTCCATCCCTGTGGGCGCATTGGGGTTCGCAATCACAACCATTCTGTCGATATTGCAGTAATCCCGATAATCCACGCCAAAATCCTCTTTCAGAGGGATTTTCACACAGTCCACATGATAAAGGTCGGCATAAACAGGATAAAAACCATAGCTGATTTCGGGGAATGCCGCCCCTCTTTCGCTGTCGCAAAACGCCATGAAGGCGAAATTCAGAATATCATCCGAGCCGTTGGAAAGGAAGATATTTTCTGCTTTCACACCATAAAGCGCCGCCAGCTTTTCCTTCAGCACCCTGCCTGTCGGGTCGGGGTAAAGGTTCAGCCTGCTGACCTCCTCGGCAGAAATCGCCGCCACCACCGCAGGCGAGGGCGGATAGGGCGATTCATTCGTATTCAGCTTTACATACTGCTGATCCTGTGGCTGTTCGCCGGGTGTATATGCCTCCAAGCCCGTAAAACGAGGACTCATAAATCTGCTCATTGGATAACCCCCTTATCTTTTCGCACCAGAGCGGAACGGGCATGTGCCTCCAAGCCCTCTCTTCTGGCAAAGAAACCGATTTTCTCTGCCTCCGCCGTCAGTGCCTCTTTTGTATAGTAAGTAAAGGAAGAACGCTTCACAAAATCATCCACGCCCAAGGGAGAGGAAAACCGCGCCGTACCGCTTGTCGGCAGGGTATGGTTCGGCCCTGCGAAATAATCTCCCAAGGCTTCGGGTGCGTTTCTTCCAAGGAAAATCGAGCCGGCATGGCGGATATCCGCCAAATAACGAAACGGCTCATCCACCGAAACCTCCAGATGCTCCGGTGCAATTTCATTGGAAACCGCGATGGCTTCCGCGATATCCTTTACCAGAATAATCTTTCCGTTATTGTCAATGGATGCTCTTGCGATTTCCGTTCTGGGGAGCAGTGCAATCTGCCGTTCCAGCTCTGCCGTTACCGCCTGTGCCAAGGCTTCGCTTTCCGTCACCAGAACCGCCGAAGCCATTTTGTCATGCTCCGCCTGCGAAAGCAAATCCGCCGCAATGATTTCCGCATCGGAATTGCCATCTGCAATCACAAGAATTTCGCTCGGCCCTGCAATCATATCAATCGAAACCTGCCCGAACACCTGCTTTTTCGCTTCTGCAACAAAGGCATTGCCGGGGCCTACGATTTTATCCACACGAGGGATGCTTTCCGTGCCATACGCAAGCGCCGCAACCGCCTGTGCGCCGCCGATTCTGAAAATACGGTCAACCCCTGCGATTTCCGCCGCCGCAATGATATCGGGGTTTAATTTCCCATCCTTCGCCGGCGTTACCATGCAAACCTCCTTGACCCCTGCTATCTTTGCAGGAATACAATCCATCAGCACCGTAGAGGGATAGCTTGCCGTCCCCCCGGGGACATAAAGTCCCACTCTGTCCAGAGGAATAATTTTCTGCCCAAGCACAACACCCTCGCGCTCCGTCAGCACAAAATCCATCCGTTTCTGCTTTTCATGGAAGGCACGAATATGCGCCGCCGCTTCCTTTAAAACCTCCAGAAACGCCGCGTCCGCCTGTGCATACGCCGCCGCCCGTTCCTCCTCGGAAACCTCAAACACCGCAGGTGCCGCGCCATCGAATTGCTCTGCATAGCGTTTCAGTGCCGCATCGCCGCCTTTGCGTACCTCTGCGATAATCTCCGAAACCACGTCCGCCACATTCGTTTTTTCTTCCTCTCTTGCAAAAATTTCTTCTATTTTAATGTCTTTGTAAGCATAGGTTCGAATCATGCCTTCACCTCATTTCTTCTTATTAGTCCTTTTTTTCCAGATTCTCCGCAATCCTGTCGCACAGCTCGCGAATCCTTGCATTATTGAATTTATAGCTGACCTTATTCGCAATCAGCCTTGCGCTGATTGGCACAACCGTTTCAATCACCTCAAGATTATTCTCTCGGAGGGTTGTTCCCGTTTCCACGATATCTACAATGACATCACTCATTTTCAGAATCGGGGCAATTTCAATCGAGCCATGTAATTCGATAATATCAATTTCTCTGCTCTGCTTTCTGTAAAATTCTCTTGCGATATTGGGGAATTTTGTTGCCACACGCAGGGTATGTCCCCCATCGGGGCGTTCTCCCTTCACGCCTGCCACCGCCATGCGGCATTTGCCCATGCCTAAATCCAAGAGCTCATACACATCCGAGGACTGCTCCAGAAGAATATCCTTCCCGACTACACCGATATCCGCCGCGCCGCGTTCCACATAAACCGCCACATCCGAGGGCTTTACCCAGAAATACCGCACGCCGTTTTCCTCGTTTTCAAAAATCAGCTTTCTGCCGCCCTCATGAATGGAAGGACAGCCATAGCCGATTGCCTCAAAAATATCATACGCCTTTTCGCCCAATCTGCCCTTCGGCAGTGCGATGTTAATCCAGTTCCGCAACGATTTCAAGCCCCCTATCCTTCATGCAAAGCAGCTGCTTATATTTCACGTTTCCCGTATTTTTTCTCTGTACCAGAACGCTCTGCCCGTTATCGGTCAGCATCTGCGCCGCCTGCGCCAGAGCCGCCACATCCGCGCCCTCCTCATAAAGCAGGAGTGTATCCACATCGTATTCCTTTTCCTTGGAATCAAAGCGTTCCAACAAATCCAGATAAACCGCAAAGCCGATGGCATCCGCATCCTTACCCAATTTCCGCAGCAGGTTGTCATATCTGCCGCCGCTGAGAATACTGCTGGGCACACCGTTGATAAAGCCCTGAAAAATGATGCCCGTATAGTAATCCATATCGTTCACGATGGAAAAATCGAGGTTCACTTTTTCCTCATTGCCGCCGATTTTCAGACACCGCAGGATATTTTCCAGCTCCTGCACCGCCTGCTCCATTTTTTCATTACAGCAAAGCGCCTTCGCCTGCGGCAGGGTTTCCTCCAGACTGCCATACAGACTCGCCAGTCCCTCCAATCTCTCAGTCAAATCCGCCGCAACGCCGTTTTCCTTACAAACTGCGCGAATCCCGTGAATATTCTTCTCGCTGATGCAATCGAGGATTCTATCCTGCTGTGCATAAGGCAAAGCAACCTCCTCCATCAGCCCTGCCACAAAGCCCATGTGAGAAACGTCCAGTATGTAAGCGTCGCTGATGGTTTTCAGGCTTTTCTGCGCCAGTAAAAGCACCTCAAGCGTGGCGTATGCATCCACCTCGCCGATATATTCCAAGCCAACCTGCATGATTTCCTTGTATTCACCTGCGCCCTTTCTGGCACGATATACATTTTCGTTATAATACACGCGTTCTGCCGTATCTCGGCTTCCCTTCGTATTCTTCACGATAGAAAGGGTCACATCCGGCTTGAGTGCCAAAAGCTTGCCGTCCAGTCCCGTAAAGGTCAGGATGGCTTCGCTGTGCAGAAAGCTTCTGTTCTCCGCATAAAAATCATATTCCTCAAATTTACTCATCTTAAATTTTCGATAGCCATATTGTTCAAACAAGGCACGCAGGCTGAAGCTGACCTGCTCCTCTTTTTTCAAAAGCATTTCCTCCGGTTTCATTCAAATTCCACACCCTTTCTGTTCTGAAAATAGTGTATCGCATTTTAACGCTTTAGTCAAGTAGAACGCTAAAGCATATCCATCAAATTTTACAATATAGTCTACACGTTTTTGTGCATTCTGTCCAGTGGGCATTTGTCTTTTTCTGCTTTTTCTGCAATAAAATAGGCTGTTTCTACCTATTTAATAGCAGAAGCAGCCTATTTGCCGAATCTATATCCGAAGAGCCCTTTTATTTCTCCAATTCCCGAATCAGGTTTACCATCTCAATCGCGCTGACCGCACAATCGTAGCCCTTGTTACCTGCCTTTGTGCCGGCACGTTCAATCGCCTGTTCGATGTTTTCCGTTGTCAGCACGCCAAACATCACAGGAATGCCTGTTTCCAGAGAAACCGCCGCAATCCCCTTGGAAACCTCGTTGCAGACAAAATCATAATGGCTGGTGGAGCCACGAATCACTGCGCCTAAGCAAATCACAGCATCATATTTGCCGCTTTTCGCCATTTTGGATGCAATCAGGGGAATTTCAAATGCGCCGGGCACCCATGCCACGTTGACATCCTCTTCCGCCACATCATGCCGCACCAGACCGTCCATCGCGCCGCTCAACAGCTTTGCTGTGATAAATTCGTTGAATCTTGCCGCTACAATACCGATTTTAATCTGCTTCGATACCAGTTTACCTTCAAATGTTTTCATTTTTATTCCCTCTTTTCTTTCATTTTTTCTTTTATATTTCAGATTCTTTAATATTTCAGATAATGCCCCATGCGTTCCTGTTTTGTTTTCAGATAGAATAAATCATGTGTTGTTGCATCCATCTGGATCGGCACGCGCTCTGTAATTTCAATCCCAAATTCCTCAAGCTGATATACCTTATCGGGATTGTTAGTCAAAAGACGCATGCTTTTTACGCCCAATTCGCGCAGAATCTGTGCGCCGATATAGTATTCTCTCTGGTCGCCCTTGAAGCCAAGGGAAAGATTCGCTTCCAAGGTATCCATACCCTGCTCCTGCAATTCATAGGCGCGCAGCTTATTGATTAAGCCGATGCCGCGCCCCTCCTGCCGCATATAAAGCAGGATGCCGCGCCCTTCCTTTTCAATCTGCGTCATAGCAGCGGCAAACTGCTGTCCGCAGTCGCACCGCAGGGAGCCGAAGGTATCCCCTGTCAGGCACTCGGAATGAACTCTGCAAAGCACATCCTTGCCATCACCGATATCGCCCTTTACCAGTGCTACATGATGCTCGCCATTCAGCAGATTGACGAAGCCATACGCCATAAAATCACCGTATTTCGTGGGCATTTTAACAGCTGCCTTCTGTTCTACCAGCTTTTCATGGCATTTGCGGTAATTCTGCAAATCCCGAATGGTAATGAATTTGATATTCCATTGCTTTGCCAGCTTCATCAGCTCAGGCGTACGCATCATGGTACCATCCTCACGCATGATTTCGCAGCACAGCCCACATTCCTTCAAGCCTGCCAGTCTGCATAAATCAACGGTTGCTTCGGTATGCCCTTCCCGTTCCAGAACGCCGTTTTTCTTTGCCAGGAGAGGGAACATGTGACCCGGTCTGCGGAAATCCTCAGGCTTTGCATCATCCGAAACGCAGGCAAGCGCTGTGATGGAGCGTTCTGCCGCAGAAATGCCTGTTGTGGTTGCCACATGGTCGATGGAAACCGTAAATGCTGTTTCGTGATTATCCGTATTCTGCTGTACCATCTGCGGAATCCGCAATTTCCGCACATATTCCTCAGACATAGGCATACAAATCAAGCCCTTGCCATAGCATGCCATGAAGTTGATGTTTTCTGTGGTTGCAAATTCTGCCGCGCAGATGAAATCCCCTTCGTTTTCCCTATCGGGATCATCTGTTACCAAAATGATTTTGCCGTTGCGCAATTCCTCCAGCGCTTCCTCTACTGTGTTAAACTGCATGATGTATTCTCCTCCTTAAAATCCGTATTTCGATAAAAAATCCATTGTAATTGTATTTTTCGGCTGCTGCTCTGCTTTCGGACAAATCAGCTTTTCTACATATTTTCCAATGATATCCGTTTCCAGATTTACCAAATAGCCGTCTATGCGGTTCTTCAAAATGGTTTGGCTGACCGTATGCGGAATGGCAGAAATGGAAAACTCGCTTTCTCCGACCTCCGCCACTGTCAGGCTAATGCCGTCAATGGTTATGGAGCCCTTTTCAACGATATATCGCATCAGCTCCGCCTTCGCCTGTATGGTATACCAAATGGCTGTATCATCCCGACGCACGCGGATCACCTTTCCCACACCATCTACATGGCCTGCAACGATATGCCCGCCAAAGCGTCCGTCTGCCGCCATGGCTCTTTCCAGATTCACAGGCGTTCCCATTGTCAGCCCTGCCAGAGAGGAACGGTTCAGCGTTTCGTGCATCACATCTGCGGAAAAGCCATGCGAAAACAGCTCCGTTACTGTCAGGCAAATGCCGTTGACCGCAATGCTGTCACCGATTTTGGTTCCCTCCAAAACCGTATCCGCATGAATGGTCAAGACCGCAGAATGCTGTCCGTGCTTGATTCTCTCAACCCTTCCGATTTCCTCAACAATTCCCGTGAACATCTCTGCTCACCTCGCTCTCTATCAGAAAATCCTCTCCCAGAGGAATGATTTTGCTGTTCTTTAAATAAAATGCCTCTGCCGGCGTTGCAACGCCCTGCCCCTCGATAGGGGTTTTTGCCGTCCGTCCGCCGAATAATTTCGGTGCGATATATGCCTGTACCTTTTGCACAATGCCTTCCTCCAATGCTGTCCAATGGAGTGTACCGCCGCCCTCTATCAGAATGCTGTCAATTTCCTGCTCCCCTAATTTTTGCATCAATTCCTGCAAATCAACATGCCCGTTTTTTTCGTTCACCTGTAGGATTTGACAGCCTGCCGCCAGATATGCCTCCTGTTTTTCCCTATCCGCACAGCAGGTTGCAAGGATGGTCGGTATTTCCTTCGCCGTTGCAACAATTTGCGTATCCAACGGTGTGCGAAGGTGTGTATCGCAAATAATGCGAATCGGGTTTTTTCCGCCCTCCATCCTGCAATTTAACATAGGGTTATCTGCCAATACCGTTCCCACACCCACCATAATTGCAGTATATTTATGCCTTTGCTCTTGCACATGTGCTCTTGCCGTTTCCGATGTAATCCATTTAGATGCACCTGTGTAGGTTGCAATTTTTCCGTCCATCGTCATCGCATATTTCATTACCACAAAGGGACGCTTTGTTTGAATATAGTGGAAAAACACCTCATTCAAGCGATCACATTCCTCCTCCAGCATGTGCTCCGTTACCTCTATGCCATGCTCTCGCAAAATCCGAATTCCCTTTCCTGCCACAAGCGGATTGGGGTCTGCCGAACCGACCACCACGCGCCGAATGCCTGCCTCCAGAATGGCATCTACACAGGGCGGCTGTCTGCCCTGATGGCAGCAAGGCTCTAATGTGACATAAAGCGTCGCTCCCTGCGGCGATTTTTTGCAATTTGCCAATGCGTTTCGCTCTGCATGCGGCTCACCGCATTTTTCATGCCACCCCTGACCGATGATTTCACCATCCTTCACAAGCACTGCCCCTACCATCGGGTTCGGTGCCGTCCATCCGAGCCCATTTTTCGCAAGCATGAGTGCAAGCTCCATATATTCTGAATCCTTCATAGAATCCCTCCAGACAGATTTCAAAAATACAAAATAAAAAATGCTCCGAACAGAATCGCTCAGAGCATCAGAAACACACACCAAAAGACTCCCTGTGCCCAAATAAGAAAAGCTCCGGAATGTTCAAAAACAATCCAGAGCAGATATCTCAAAAAGACACAGAAAAGAAACACTTTTCCTACGTTCATCCATCTTCTTTCATCCAGACTATACTGTCGGCTTCGGAGTTTCACCGAATCATGCCTTGCGGCTCGTGGGCTATACCACCGGTAGGGACTTTCACCCTGCCCTGAAGATTCTATTTATTTACGAGACCAGTATATGCGTTTGTCAGAGATTTGTCAAGCTATTTTTTGCAAAACATATCAAAATTCTCTGTCCACGAGAAAATTTCAGCAAAAAAAGAACACGGCTTTTCTCGTAAAAATCCACCGTGTCCCTTTTTATTTTTCCGTTACCGAAATGTTGATTGTGTGCGATGTGCCGTCCGCCTCGCCTTGGAAAAGTGCCTGTATTTCGCCCAGCTTGCCGACCTGCTCCAGAAAATCTGCATAATTTGCCGCAGGAATCACCGCCTGAATCACATCATCCGCACTGCTTCCCTCATAACCGCCGGCTTCCTCTATGCTCTTACGAATTGCCTGCAAGGCTGTCTCCTTTTCCGCCACCTGAAGTGTCATGCTGTCCGTTGCACTGCTGTCCGCAGCGCGTGTGCCGCTCACCAATGTCTCGCTGTCCATCGCATTTTCCGCTTCACTTGCATATAAAGCTGCTTTCGGCATGGTTGCCGCTCCCTCCGACCGAAAAGACTTTGCCGTTTCCTTCGGAGTTGTTTCCTTCGGAGTTGCTTCTTTGGGTGTAGTTTCTTTTGGTGCCGTTTTCTGCGAAACAGGTTTTTTTACTTTCTTTGTTTCCTGCTCAGAAAAATCCTCCTTGGTATCGGATTTTTCCGCCGCATTGTTCTCTGTCGCGCTGTCCGCCGCAATCTGTTCTGCCGCTTCCTCGCCCGTATCCGCCGTCAGCGCAGTATTCTCAAACAGAATCTGCTCTATCTCCTCGTTCTGGTTCTGCCGCATTTCCAGCATCCCCCTCGTGCCGCCTGCCACCACAACCACAAGCACCGCCGCCGCGATCATGCTCATCTGCTTCCAGCCATGCTTCTTCTTTGCAGGGAAAGGCACAATCTTGCGTTCCGCCTGCAGCTTCTGCATCAGCTCTGTATGATAGCCTTCAGGGAGTTCCTCGTCAGGAAGGCTCGCCAAAGCGTTTTTGATTTCCTTCTGCTGCGCCAGCTCTTCTCTGCAAGCCGCACAGCCTTCCAAATGCGTTTCGATTTCTGCTGTTTCCTCTGCCGTGGTTTTGTTTTCCAAATACGCCCAGAGCAGCTCTTTCACTTTATCACAATTCATTGCCTTCCCTCCTTTCCTCTCTTATGACGAATAAAATGTGCATCTTGTTCCCGTAATTTTAAAATTTCCTGCTTTAATTGATTTCGCCCACGGGAAATACGACTCTTCACCGTTCCCAGCGTAAGCTCCAGAATCTCCGCAATTTCCTCGTAGGAAAGCCCCTTGATATCCCGCAGGATAACCGCCACCTTATGCTCCGGCGAAAGGCTCTCCAGTGCCTGTAAAATCTCGCTTTTCTGCTCCTCTCGAAGCATGCTTTCCTCCGGTGTTTCGCCCGCATCCGCAACCTGCCGCTGCATGCTGCCTTCCTCGCTTTCCAGCTCTTCCTCTAACGAAAAGCTCTGCCTGCCCTTCCGCTTTCGCATTTCATCAATGCAGGTATTCGCCGTAATGCGGTAAATCCAGGTAGAAAACTGCGACCGCTCGTCAAAATTCCCGATATTCCGATACGCCTTCAGAAACACCTCCTGCGAAATATCCTTCGCATCCTCGCTGTGGTTCATCATGCGCAGTGCCACGTTATAAACGATCTTTTCATGCTGTATAATGAGTTCCTCAAAGGCGTGCATGTCCCCCTGCTTCGCCCTCTTGACCAATCGTGCCTCGTTCTGGTCGGTCATAAACGGTTCACCTCCGTAGGCCGTGCCGATTCTCTCTTTTTCCAATTTTTTTCAAATCACTGCCGAATATGAAAAAAGAGACGAATCATATTCGTCTCTTAAACTGCCATCGAGGCGACAGGATTTGAACCTGCGACCTCTACATCCCTAAGGTATACAAAGAGCCTCGATTTTACCCGTAAATTCAACGTTTTCTCAATATTTCTGACTATATACGGACTTATCCTGCCTTATTCCGCATTCGCCAGATATTCGTCCAGCTTTGAAACTTCCTTCTTTTTGTATGTTTTGCTCAAATGTGTGTAAATCTCCAGCGTAGTCTGAATGTCAGCATGCCCCATCAGCTCCTTCGCCGTCACCACATCCACCCCCGCCATATAAAGGATAGATGCGTAGGTGTGCCGCAGCTGGTGCGCCGTGAAGCCTTCAATCACCATCGGTACGCCCTTCGGGTCATGTACGCTTGTCCTGCTTCCGTATGCGGAAAAATCTCCGTATCGGAAATTTAATTGTGTCATGTAGCTCTGCCACATCCGCCGGAAAGAGTTTTCGCTCATCATGCAGCCCTTGGCATCCGGCACAACATAAAGGCTTACCACCTTCTTCTGCTTCTCTTCCAGCAAAAAATTTTTCAAAATATGCGGCATTGTAATCGTGCGAACGCTGTTCTCCGATTTTGCCCCATCCTTCAAAATAAATTTCCCGTTGATACATTCTACTGTTTTCGTGATGGAAATTGTGCCGGCAGCAAAATCAATGTCATTCCACATCAGCGGCACCAGCTCCCCGCGCCGAAGCCCCGCATAAAGCATAATCATGGCCGCCGCCTGGGCTCTGTGCGGCATCTCGCGGATCCATCTCTGTTCTTCCTCCGTCAGAATCCGTTTCGGCTCCTTCTTCTGTAGCGCAGAAATTTCCACATCCGCAATCGGGTTAAATTCTACCACTCTGTTTGAAATTGCCATGCGGTAAACCCCGTTCGCCGCCCGCTTCATTTCAATTAAAAGCGCCTTAGAGGAAGGCTTCCCTGTGTTCGGGTTCTCCTTTGCCCAGCTGTCAATGATTCTTTGAAAATCAATGGGGTATAGCTTTTCTAAAGGATACTGATAAAGCGGTTCAAATTTCATAAGTGCATAGCCGTAATTTGCAAGCCGCCCTGCGGAAACATTTTTTGATTCCTTCATCCTCAAAAACAGCTCCGCCCATTCGCCAAAGGTTTTTCTCTCTGCCTTGATGTCAAAGCCCCTGCTGAGCTTTACCTTCAAAAGGCACTCTTTTTCTTCCAGTTCCTTCTGTGTTCGTCCGTAAAGTGTCTTGATGATTCTTTTTCCGTTTTCGTCTGTTCCGAGATAAATCTGGGACTGATATCTCCCGTCAGCACGTTTTGTCAATTTTCTTTTTGCCATTGCCGTTCATCCTTTCAATGTAAAAACGCCAACAGCAACAACCAAGAAAATATAAAGTTGATTTCCCTCTTATTGTATCATGCACCCCCCTTCTCTGCAATTAGAAATTTTTCCAATAAAAAAGAGCGCAGCGCGCCCTGCTTTTGCGTATTCAAGTCAGCTTTTCTCTCAAAAAAACCTGTAAAATCAATGCTTTCCGCGCATTTCCTTTGTGCCCCTCAAGTCAGCCCCTCCGCCCGTTTATATCCCATTGATAGATCCTTTATTTTCATTTTCCCCATGAAAAATTGCAACTACACTTCGCATTTTCTCCCCAACTTATCACAAATCAGCATTTTCTGACAACTTCCCAAAAAAAATGAGGAGCAGCGCATCAAATGCACCACTCCCTGCAAAACCTTTCGGTTTTCAATCTCTCGCCCCGCAATGCCGCATCGGGGCATATTCAATTTAAAGGAGATAGGGTTTCTTCGCAGCTGCCGGAATCGAACCGACGCACTCACTTGTGCCCACTCTCTTGCTGCGTTAGTGCCGGGTTGCCCCGGCAAGGGGAAAAAATGCTGCTCCACAGCGTAATGAGAAAGAAACCTGACAACTTTCTGTCTCGGCATTGCCATTATAGCATGTTTCGCAGAAGGGGGTGTAAAGAAAAACCCCCTTTTCTGCAAAATTTCTGCCATTTTGTCGAAGTCGGCAAAATGGTTTCCTCTTTCGGGGAAAAATTTTTTACCACTTTACCGTATATCCGCCGCTAAATGCAAAGTTGTCCTTCACTGTCTGCACCTGCTCATTGCTGTATCCGCACTCATACATCCAATTCACAAAGGCCTGCTTCTTTTCCTTGGACTTCATGCCGGAATCGTCCAGCTCCTGCAGCTTGTTTTTCACGCTCAAATAAGCATCCATCCCAAGCCCTGCCGCAGAAAGTGCTCGCACCCTGTTCCGCTCCTTCTCCCTGTCGTCCTTTTTCACGGTTTTGTAAAGGTATAAATATTCCTTTTCCGCATCGGAAAGTGCCGCATTTTTCAAGGTCTCTCTCTTTGGTGCGACTTGCCGCCCAAATTCACTCATGCGGCTCATGCAATCCGCAAGCCTCCACCGGTTCCCGCTGTCTTTGAAATGGTCAAGAACCTCTCTCTCCTTGTCCCCTGCAACCATGTCATAATAAAGGATACCCTTCTGCTCCTCATTCAAAAGGCTTGCCCGCAGGACAGTCATTTTCGAGGATTTCTTTTCCCCGCTGCGCACATGGTTCACTTCATCAAAGGCAAGCGTATTCTTCGCTCCTGCCGCCACCAGCTTTTTGTATGTCTCCGTCTGCTTCTCTCCAAGCTGCATGCTCTTGTCCTTCATGTAGGCCTTTCCGCCGTCTGTCGCCCATTTGCCGAATAAAAGTGCCTGCGCCCAGTTCGCCTTCTTGTCCTTGTCCACCGCAAACTGCAGCCGCTCTCCCTTGTTTGTCTGCGTGTAGCTGCCGCCCTTTCGCATCATGTTAAGTCCCTTTATGGTCTTGTTCAGCTGTCCGCCCGCAACAGGCAGCATCATGTAGGTGGCAAGCGGAGAAATCGCCTCCTTGTTGATTTCCTGCAACGCCTTCCCCCATCTCTCCTCGCCTCGCATTGCGTCCGCAAAGTGCTTTCCGGCTTCAATCGGGTGTGGTGCCGCAGATTTCAACGGAATACGTCCCCCGCCAAAAAATAACCCACCGACAAAGGGCGTGTTATCGGCCAGCTCATCCGCCACCCCTTGAATCACGGCAGAGGGGGCTTTTTTCTCCCTCTGTTCCGTCAGCTGCACGCCGTCCCCCTTTATGGCATCCCCCAGAATGTCCCAGGTGTTCCGCATGCTTTCCCCCGTTGCATTGCCGTAAGCCTCGTTTGCCATCCCAAGGGGGTCAAATGCACTTCTCCTGCCTGTGATTTTCTCATAAAGATCGTTAAACATGTATGCCCCAATCACAATGCCCATGTAGGAGCGCATCTTGCGGTAAATCGTCTTTTCCTCGTGCGGAATGTCCTTAATCATGTTGCGGTATTGGTTGTTTACCTCAAGCTGAAACATCGTCAGCGGCTTCAATGCCTTGGAGCTGAACGCCGTCGGCATGCTGCCCTTGCTTCTTCCGGCAAAAAGGTTTCTGGCAAAGGTGTCTGCCTCCTTGATGGCCGCCGCCTCTCCCAGCCCGTTCTTCATGTTGTCATAATATCTTGCTCGCCATACTGCCTGTGTCGAAAAGGTGTCCGCCGCCTCCATCCATTGCAGAGGGTTCAGATTGCCGCCTGCCGTCTCCAATCTTTGCAGCCAGTTCTTGTAGGTGCGCTCCGTGCCGCCTCTGGTCACAAGGAAGGCGCTCTTTTTTGTCAGCTCGTCCATTTCCCCATTCTTCATGTAAAGCAGTGCTTCTCCCAGCCCCTTGAGCTGGCTGGTCGTTCTCGTTCTGCCTAAGCCCTGCGTAATGGGGATAATGTTCGTCAAGGCACTGCCGATGTTTCCGGCAACCATGTTTCCCGCAACCCTGTTGCTGATGCCGGTTACCGCCTTGTAATATTTTCTCCCCAGAAGTGTTTTTTCAACCGAACGGTCAATGCTGCTTTTCTTTCCGGCAAGCAGGTTTGCGTATTCGTCCAAATTTTGCACATAGTTCTGCAGCTTGTGGTTCTTTGCGTTCTGTTTATAGATTTCGGCAATCTTCTTGTTCCTATCCTCTATGGAGAGGCTCTTGTTCTTGTAGATTTCGTCAATCTGCTTCTTCACGCTCTCCTCGGAAAAGCTGTATCGCATGTAGTCGGAAAGCGCACGCACATTGCCGATGTCCTCCGTGTGGTAGATGATGTTGGAAACTCCGTCGATGTATTGGTCAAAGATACGCAAAGCGTCATAGTCGGTAGCCTTCCCCTTTCTTTGCAGCACATTTCCGCTCCATTGCGTTCTCGGCTTGAAGTCCTCCGTTCTTCCGGCAATGTCCATCGGCAGCGCGCTTGTCGTCATGTCAATTTTGAAGAGGCTCGCCGTTTTCTGCAAGGGGTCCTTCGGGTCGTTGAATTTCGCATGGGGGAAATAGTTCGGAATGTAGCCAATCGGGTCATATCCCTCCTTGATGCGTGCTTCGTTCAGCATCGGCCACAGTTCCTTGTAAAGCTGCCGCAGCTCTGCAATCCCTTTGTTGATTCTCTCCAGCTGCTCGCCGCTCAGGCTCTCCCGCACCATGCCGATTTGCCCCGCCAATTCCTGATACGCTTTGGATTTGCCGAATTCAGCCTTGATTTCCTGCAGCTCGTATTCCTTTTCTCCCAGCCAGTGTATCAGTGTGCTTTCGCTGATTTTGTTCTCCGCAACATCCGGCAGCTGAATGGGGATGTTCTTCCTTGTGTCGATGCCCAGTGCGTTCAGCCTCTTTGCATAATCGTTGACCATCAGCACACGCTTTCTCTCGTTTTCGTGTATCGGTGCAAAAACTGTGTCAATCACTCTGTCGGCGGTTTCTCTGTCCGGTGCAATGTCGTAAAGGTTTCTCTCCTGCGTTTCCGTTGCATATTGCAGGCCAAGCGCCTTGTCCTTCCAGCCCTTTTTCCCGTCTGTCGCAAGGGTAATCTCCCCCACGGCATCGGCAGCCTTCCGCTGTCTCCGCTCGGAAAGGAATTTCTTGTAACCGCCGATTTTCTTGTCCATCTCCGCCAGTGCCTTTCCGCTTTCGTATCTTTGCTCCAGCATGCCGAATCTGTCCCCGGTAAGCCGCTTTAAGCCCTCTGCGGAAAGTTTGCCGTCAATGGCATTTTGCAAAAGCGCTTCCTCGTCCTGTGTCAGCTCTGCGTTCAGTGCCTTCCATTCCAGGTTCTCCTTTTCCAATTCCTTCTGCAGGCGGTATCTCTCCTTGTGCCAGCCCTGCACCTGCTCTGCGCTTGCCCTCGCGTAGTCTACCTGCCCCGCAAGGTTGGAAATGAAGTCATCCATGTCCGCCAGTGTAATTTCCTTGTAAGCCTCATGCACGTCCATCCCGTCCGTCAGGTTCTGCAAAATGCGCTGCAGCGTCTCTCTGGTCTGCTGCTTCTCGCCTTTCTGCAAGAGCTCACCCGCTGTGGCAATCTTGTAAATCTGCTTAAATTGCCCTGTCGTGCTTTCTATGCTTCTGGGGAAATAAAAAGGAAATTCCTTGGAAAGCCCTGCATAAACCTCGGAAATGTTGCCGTCTCTCTTGATGGATGCCTTTGCCAGCTTTCCCTTGAGCTGCCCTCTCTGTTTGTGAATCTGTGCAATGTCCGCCGCTGTGTCCGTATCAATCAGAAGCTCTGTTTGCCGCAGCCGCTGAAATATCGCAGAAACCTCATCTGCCGTATTCTTCCTGCTCTTTTCTTCCACCAGTGCAAGCAGGTGTCTCCTCTCCTTCTTGCTGAGATTCCCTTCCTGTGCCGCCTTTTGCAGAATCTCGCCAATCTGTTTTTCCCCTTCCTCGTCGGTAATCCCGAAGCTGTCTCGGATATCTGCCCTTGCCTTAGCAATCAGGTCTGCCTTCGTCTGCATTGCCTCCTGCTGTGCCATGGTCTTGCCGATTTCGTTCATCTCTCGGTCAAAGTCCGCATTCGCTTTGGTAACATCCTTTAGCTCGTAGTTGGCTTCGTCCGCAATCCTTTGCAGCTCCTTCTTTCGCCAGTCCTTGTTCTGCAGTTGGAAATATCTTTCCTCCAGCTGCTTCACTTCCTCCGGTGTCATCTTCTCCGCCAGCACGTTTCGGTTCTCCGCCATGCTCTCTGCCGCCGCCTGAATCGTCTCCTCTCTGGCAGTGTTCATAGCCTTTCCTGCCGCATCTGTTCCCTTGACACCCTCCGCCGCCTTTGGTATAATATCGGTAGAGAATTGTGCAGTTGCGCTTTTGGACGTAACGGAGGGGCTTGTTACATCTCCGGGCAGCACGTTCTCTTTTTTTATTTTCGGCTTTTGCATGAATGTCCCTATGACTTCCATCCTTTTTTTCTTTGTATTCGGTACCGCCTCCACAACATAGTATGTGCCATTGATGCGTTTTTTGAATACCACCTTTTGAGAAAGCTTCCCGTTGCTGTCTGTAAATCCGGCAGCTCTTTTTTTTGCCAAAGCAACGTCATCGTAATTGTCCAGAATATATTGCACCTTTGCAATATCCTTAGGATTTGCCATACTTTTGTCATGAATACCATCTGCGCCATGCCTTTTGTTTACATGGTCAAATGCGTTTGGCTTCAGATTATTTCCATATCCACTAATATCAAAGCCAACCAGATTGCTGACATCCTTTGCCATTCTTTCATTTACAGGAGAGAGTGCATAGTCGATTTTTTTGTCATTCGGATTGTTTTTTAGATATTCCATGTGCTCTAAAATCCCATCGTCAACATCTGCCATCTGATAGCCCATTTTTTCAAAATCAACCCCGCCGGTTCCATCGTCTCGGCCGTTGCGACGCAGGTGTACAAG
>OGXR01000784.1_pt1 | contig 25155 bp, 22 predicted proteins | sample 1576331 | NCBI WGS metagenome assembly OGXR01 (sample SAMEA3541473, study PRJEB24748) | human gut metagenome | biome: human gut; feature: human-associated habitat; material: faeces | place: China | collected 2012 | reverse complement strand
AATTATAACTACTTCTTTCTCCATTGATGCATATTGCCTTAGGTTCGCTACAATTAAAAATCTTCCTTGCTTATCTATTTCGCATTCTGTAGCACCTGATAGAAAAAATCTTACAAAATCTCTTGCATTTTTGTTAGTTAGTGGTAAAGTTTTTAATTTTTCTTCAAAGTTTGTCCATTCTTGTTTTGAAAAGCCGAATAAGCATCCATCTAAACCTTTTGTTATGATAAACTTTTCTCCAATATCTTCTCTTAGCTTTGATGGCATTATTAATCTGCCTTTAGCATCTAGAGAATGTTCATATTCACCAATGAGCACTTATCCTCACCTCTCATTCATTTTTTCACCACTTTTTACCACTTCTCTCCACTTAATTAGAATTTTAATACAACATATTATAAATTGCAATAGTTTTTTTAATTTTTTTAAAAATTTTTTTATGTTTTTTAGTTATAAATTAACAGTTTCAATATTCAAAAATTTTAGATGTAAAAAAGTTTATAAAACAGAAAATAAATTTTACGCAAAAATACTTTTTTTGTAAAATAATGTCATTTTCGTTTTTTATTCATATTATGAAAATAAGGGGTGAGCATTATGCTTTTTGACATTATCATTTTAGCCTTTTCCTCTAGTGTAGATTCCTTCGGTATAGGAATTACATATGGGCTAAGAAAAACCATATTAACTATTTCATCAAAGTTTATTTTGTTTGTAATTTCACTAATTGTTACTTTTTGCTCTGTTTTTATAGGTAGAAATTTGAGTTATATATTTACTCCAGAAATTACAAAACTAATTGGTTCTCTTATATTAATAGTAATGGGACTTATTATCATTTTTCAAATACTTACTTGTAAAAAAAAAATACTTCATTAAATACCATTAGTTATGAATCTCAAAAGCAATGTCTAGAAAAAAAAGTTTATCAATTTTTCATTAAATTTTTAGGTATTACAATTCAGATTATTAAAGATCCAATTTCTTCGGATTTTGATTTTTCTTGTAAAATTGATACTAAAGAAGCTATATACCTGGGTATTGCACTATCTATCGATTCATTTTGTATTGGTATTGGTAGTAGTATTTTAGGAGCTAATTCATTATTATTTCCTATACTTGTTGCATTGTTTCAATTCATTTTTCTTTCTATTGGAACTGCTTTCGGAAAAAAAATAAATAAAGCTTCTAAAATTCCAAATAATATTTGGAATCTCATCTCTGGTGTTTTGCTAATTGTTATTGGAGTTAGCAGAATAATCTAAATATTTCTGTATTATTTTGCATATTAAAAAGGAGCCAAATTGCTCCTTTTATTTATCTCCTTTTCGATTTACTTAATTTAAACTGTTCCAGTTAATATTATTTTCTTTAATAATAGAAGATCTATTATATTTAATTTATCATCTTTACTATCTAAGTTTGCAGCTTTAAATGCGTCTCCATTAAGTCCCCATATTGACGTTTGTTCTAATAAAATATGCCTTTTTAATAATAACAAATCTATTATATTTACTTTTTCGTCAAAGTTAATATCTCCTCTTTTTACTTCTCCAGATGTCAAACACAAAGTTTTCTTATTTTCTAACATATCTGTAAGAATAACACTAGCATTCTGATTTTTATCAAAAGTTTTATATATGTATAATTCTTGTATACTATATGGTGTAACCTTAGAATATGAACTATAAATATTTCTGATATCTTTGTCCACATTAGTATCATTCTTCATTTGGCTTACATATCTCCATCCGTCAAGATACCACTTTTCATAATTACCTCTATCATCTTGCATCTTTAATGCTCTATTTGACTTAACCACTATTGTAACTTTTTCATTTGTTTTATCTTGATTATACTTTATATAACTTGTGGAAAATGCACTTGCATTTTTAACTATTTTTCCAAAATTTTCTTTATTTTCTTCACTTGGTTTAAATATACAACCGTTTCTTAGTTCATTATTCGTAGCTGCACTAGGTCTCATATCCGTATTGTATGTATTTATTTTTACAAAATTAGTATATCTAACATGATCAGTTGAAATTCCTAAATCTGTAATTTTGTCTCCATCTTTATTTACACTATTTTTATCTAATATAGAATAATATATTCCAGCTACTTTTTTTACATTATTTGCATAATTGTTATCATTTTTATCTCCCACTTCCGACTCATCATTAATAATGTAATGATCTGTATAAAAAATTGTATCATCTCCAAAGGTTTCTAAAAAAGAACCCTCATAGTGCTTTTTAAAAGTTTTAGAATCATCTCCACTAATACTAAGATCATAATTGTGCACTCTATCTGTATGATTTGTAAGATATTGCGTGCTATCGCACACAATATCTCCAGAGCTTGTTTTAGCATTATCTGAAACATAGTATGCATCATCTGCTTGAATCCATTCGTCATCAAGAGTTCTAGCAATCCACCTTTGTACAGCTCCATATGGATCCGTTTTTGTATACATTGAATATTTATATATATCATTATTTTCATTTTTTGCAATATACCCACATAACATACTATGTTTTTTATAATATAAATTTTCAGTTCCATCAATATTCTCTTTGCTAAATCCCTTAAAATTTATTTTTTTAAATTCACTAAATTTTAAATTTTTATTATTAACATCTTTCTTATCATCTTCACTTCCAAAATCAACTACCTCAGCTATGTAAGTATCATAAATAGTATAATTTGGTTCATACCATGGGCACTTTATTTGAATAGCTTTATTGTTATTGTCTAACATATACTCTTTTTTTGTTTTTATTGAAATACTTATATATTTTCCGTCTGAGCTATACAGTCTTCCAAGTGATAAATCAATTGTATTGCCATTTTTTTCATCAACAAATAGGTCATTTTCATTTTTTTGTAAAAGTTTATTGTCCATATTATAAAGATTTCCAAACTCGTCTTTTGTGTATAATACCTCATCATTTGTATATTTTATTGAATTTTTTGTATAACTTTGAGCATATTGAACTCTATCATTCTCTATTATAGGTTTTTCTTTCACTAAAACTCCTAAATTCGAGTTAATATTCAAATTTAAATACTCTTGAGATGTTGTATCTAACCCATTATCTTTTAGAATATTTTCTTCTCCTTTTAAATAGTAAATTATTCCTCCATCTTCTGTAAATCTTGCAGTAGAAACTAATATATATGTTTTATTTTCATCTTGAAACCATTTAGGTGACCAAGTTGTGGAAGTGAGCCTCCATTTATTATTTTGTATACTAGAAGGCTCATATCTATATGCATATGAATATTCTGTATCATCTGTCCAGTTAACTAAATCAGTACTTTTAAATACATTAAATGCTACATTTCCACTAGTACTACCACCCTTTGTAGTAGCCATATAGAAAACTCCGTCTTTATACATCATATTTGGGTCTCTGCCAATTATCCCTGTTTCACCAATATATGTAAAGTTTTTGCCATCATTTGTAACATATAATCCTAAATTACTATCTACTGTTTTATTAATGTCTCCATTTTCATTTTGTTCTATCTTATTAGAAAAAAATACTCCTATAGCCAGATTTTCACTCTTCCAGAAGTCTTCATTCAGTCTCATTTTTTTTATTTCTGTATCTGAATTTACTATCTCTGAATCAGCATATATTGTATAATCATTTAATAGCCTATACATATTCAGTATTAACATTATGACTATAACAAAAATTTTAATAATTAGCCTTCTTTCTTTCACATATAAGCACCTCCAATCACAGTAATTAGTATTTTACAATTAACTAAAATTTTTATTTTCCCAATATTCCTATTACTTAGGATGATTTAGGATGAAGTTATAAAACACTTCATCCTAGATTATCTTTTCATTTTGTTTTGTTATAATTTCTATTTTTTATTTTTTTATGTATCATATAAGAAATAATTAAAATTACTATACTTAATATACAACATAAAATTATAATATATATTTTATTTGGTAATTTATTGTCTATTATTTTGCCATTTGCCAGGGCAATTTGTGAATTATCTATAAATTGTGTTTCTTCTTGATTTTTAGTTTGTTCCAAAGTATTTATCTCATCTTTTTCAAGTTGTAACTCTTTTTCTTCACTAGATGATTTATTTTCTTGAATATCCTGATCTTCTATTGGTTCAAGTTCAAGATATGAATCATCATCAACTTCTTTTACCTCTTCATCATTATGATTAATAGTTACATCATATTCTATGTCTTCCAAATTACCACTTTTGCCATCTAGATTTGTATATGTTATATTTTGTATTACAATCTTAGTTCCAAGCTCACTAATTTCTGAAAGATTCAACTTATCATCTATAGAAAATTTAATACATGCTAATACTTCAGGCTCTTCTCCAAATTTTCCTTCTGCAGTTTTATCTACTGTAAAAGAATTATTTCCTTCATTGGTAACTGTAAAAAGATTACCCGCATCTATTCCTACATATGTTAAATTATAGTTATCAAATACAATATTTCCGCTTAAATTTGTAATAGATGATGCCTTTAATGTTAATACAATGCTTTTTTCTTCTTCATCTATTATCAAATAGTGATTAAAGTCACTTATATCATCTGCTCTTACAATACATATTCTTGTAATAATTAATAATATAACAAATAAACTAACTATTAACTTTTTTTGCATATCAAAATTATCTCCTTCATTTGATTTTTATTTCAAAAATTTAATAATATCCAAGCGTTTTTGCTATACTAAGTCATCTTTTAAAACATTAAAATGCTTTATATTTTTATTTCCTGAAGCATCAACAACTGTAATTATATACTCTCCTGGATTTTTAGGTTCATATGTAAATACATAGTCTGATTTTATAGGAGTTGTAAAATTCTTTTTACTTGTTCCTCCTCCTATTCTTTCTAATATGTATTCTTTTATTCCTGAATTGCTACCATCAGTTAAGTGAAAATTAATTTTTCCATCTTTTATTGTTCCAACATCAACTGTAGGTGCTGTATTATCAACTTTTATTTGAAGCTCTTTTTCAGCACTACTATGTGGATTTCGTAAATAAATTGTTCCCTGTGGTATTATAACTTTTAGATCTCCAGTATTTATTCCATTTCCACTCGTTCTTTCCAATGTTAATAAATATGCTCTATCTGATGTACCATACTTTTCAAGTTTTATAGTTATTCCTTCTGTATTTTTACCTTCTAGCTTTATATTTTTGATATAATCATCATAAAGTTTAGTTTTAACATTAGATACTATTTTATATGTTACCTTATCACCAACATTGCTTAAATTTATATTTCCTGTTTGTTTATAATAAGTTTCACCACTCATAACATTTCTTGTAGAAAACTGAACTTCTGGATAATAGTAGTAATATTTTTCATTTCCAAGTGAATCTTTAGTAATTAATGTTATCATTTCACCAGTTCTAGTTACTAATTTTATTGGCTCTGTATATTTTCTGAATTGGCCTTCTTGTATAGGATTTTTTATATCATTTCCCTTTATCCACTTATAATAAACTTGACCAATTCCTCCAGTAATTGATGCATTTACCGTCGTTTCACTTCCATTTTGAGTTACCTTTCCTTTTGCAGTAGGTGCTGTATTATACACATATATTGACGAATAAGTATTAGTTCCTTTCTTAGATACGTTTCCAACTGTATCCTTTAAGAAACCTTCTGCAAAGTAGAATGAAACTTTACCATTACTACTTCCTGCTGTTATAGTAACATTGTATGTAGTATCATTAATCTTAGTAAATTGTACTTTACTTTTACTTACACCACTTCCGCTAAGAATCATTTTACTTTTATCAATAGTTACTTTTTCATTTGTAATTATTTGCATTGTAACATGATTCTTTTTGGCATTTTGACTTGTTATATATCTATAATTACCGTTTTTTACATGATTTGTACTTATAACTTTAAATGATTTAAAATATGGTTTAATAGTATCTATGTTTTTTATTGTTATTCCGTTAGATTTAGCAATATTATCATTATTATCTTTAACATAAATATAATATGTTCCATTTTTTGTTATAGTTTCACTCATTGTTTTGCTCTTCGAGATACTTTCATCATTATTTATATAATAGAATTTTACATTTTGATAATTTGGTTCTGTTGTAATAGCATATGATCTAACTCCTGCTCCAGAATCGGAACATTTAAAACTTAAAGTTACTTTTTGCGCTGGAGCTGTTGTACTTAACTTTATATTTTCAATTTCAGGTGGAGTACTGTCTATGCTATTTACTGTTATAGCATTACTACGAGTATAATTTCCTTTAGAATCCACTAAGTAAAGATAATATGTACCATTTTTAGTAATGTTTTCTGTAAAGTTTACACTTTTATATGTTGTACTATGGTCTTGTGCAATATAATAAGCTCTACCACCATATGTTGGGCTTGTAGAAACTATGTAATATTTTATTCCATATGTTCCCATATTTCCACTTATTCTTAACGTTGCTTCAGATGCAGTTTGCTTTTCAATTTTAAATGTACTTATAGTAGGCTTTGTAATTTTAACCGTTTGTGGTTTGTTATTGCTATTACTATTACCACTACTATTAGCATTGTTTGTTGGTTTAGGATTTGATAAAGTCTTTTCGTCTGTGTAATAACGATACTTAGTTCCATTCTTTATGTAATATATTAAAATACGATAATTAATTTTACTGTTATTTCCAAATACTGTATTCAAACTATACATATTTTGTATACACTTTGCACCTAATGCTTGTTTAGAATCAATAATCGTCTTCCATTTTCCACTTTCTTTTCTTTGAACAATAAATTTAGCAATTGATGTTGTATTTGAATGAAGTACTTTCATATATAATTTTGCATTGTTCTTGTCGGCCGATAGTGTTGGAGGTTGTTGTTGTGCTTCACCTCGTATATAATATGTAAAATCTCCTATATCACCTTTATTTTTATAGGATTTTTCATATTCAGTTTGTGATGATACTTGAGTTTGTGAGTTATTGTTACCATTATTTAAACCACCACTTGAACTACTATTTGTTTTTAAATTACAGCTTTTCTCTAAAAAAGATTCCTTATCATTTTGATTTTTTGCATCTACTTTATATGTACCTGACTCTGAAATTTTTATTGTACCACTAACACTTGTTTTATGTTCACTTGCACTATAATTTCCTCGTGCAAGAATTTTTCCACTTGGGCTCTTTACACTATAAGATTTGAGACCACTTGAAGTATTACTATTGATTGAGTATGTCAATTGTCTTTGTGTAGTATTTATTTTCGCTGATACAATTGGCCTCATTTCTCTCTTATCTAGATATTCTATAATTGTATTACTTGGAAATGCATTAGATTCAACTTTTGCATCTCTAGGTATATATGCCTTTGTTAAATTTTTGCATCCGATAAAAGCCTCTGATTTTATTGTCTTTACTCCTTCTGGTATTGTTATTTCTTTTAAACTTGTACAATTTGCAAAGGCTCTTCTTGATATAGTATCTACTGTACTCGGAATTTTAACACTCGATAAGCTACTACACCCTTCAAATACATTGTTTTCTATCTTTGTTATTCCTTTGGCTAATTCTATTGAAGTTAACTTTTTACACTCTTGAAAAGCCCCATCTTCTATTATTACATTTGGTATGTATAATGAATCCATTACTCCACTATTACTAAATGCATAACTTCCTATTTTAGTTAAATTAGTTGCATCTTTAAGATTTAATGTAAATCCTTCGTTTGATCTATAATTTTCAAATCCAACTACTGAAATTCCTTTTACAGGCATTTCTACATTTGCAAAAGTATCAAAGTCCCCAGCAAATAATCCGTGAGTTCTACTTTTTACAGCTACCATTATTGTTTTGGGTATATTAAGCGTATCCATAGATTCATCTTGGCTAAGTATCGCATACATATCATTTATTTTATATACAATAGAATCAAAGTTCACACTTTGTTCAATTGTATAAGAATATCCAAATCCTGAATTTTTTCCAACTGCATCTACACCACTTGCTATATAAGCACCATTTTTCACATTCAGTAATTTGTCTGTGTCGTCTGCATAGCTTGTACTTATTCCGAAAACAGAAATTATAATTTCCATTAAAAGAATAGAAACTATTAAGATGGAAATTTTTTTAATTGTATATTTCTCCCATTTCATATTTATCACCCTTCCTTTTATATTTTATTTCTAAATTCATTATAGCTTTTACATTTCTATTGTCAATATCAGGTTTTGCCCTTCATCTTCAAGCCTATTAATTTCATATACGGATTTACAAACTTATGGTTTTTTTACATTTTTATTACATTTTTAGAACAAAATTTATATTCTATTTGGATTTTCTAATTTCACCTACGGAAATAATTATTTTTTAAATTATTTTATAATGTATAAATTACATTGCACTAAAAAAATGGAGGTAGATTTTTTATCTATACCCCCATTTTTCACACTAACTATTTAGCTCAGAAAGCTTAACAGGAAGTGTATCGCCTTTTTCATAATGTTGCCACTTAACAACATTATATTGTTTTCCTGCATAATTAACCATAACATTGTAGTGACTATCGTCAACTTTTGTGCAATTTAATACTTCAACTAACATTGAAGGAGCATCTAGCTCATCATCTTCCACTTCTATAAACCGTCCACTTTCAACTTTCTCTTTGCGTTCAATAATGAAGTACTCTTCTTCTTTTTCAGAACAGAAAACTTCAACTTGGTATGATTGTGTATCAGGATTATATTGAACATTTTGTACCCTTGCCTCCAGTGAATTTGAATCAGATTTCACTGTTTGGGATGTAGCTGGTTCCATTGTTACTTTGGTCGATTTTAATGTGGGTTCTGTAGTCGGTGCTGTAGCACATGCTGTCAGCGTTGTAAGTATTATACTTGCGAATACAACAATAATGGCCTTTTTCATAAAGCATCCTCCTTAAATTGACTTGGAGGTTCTGTACCCCCAAGATTGTATAAATATTTTGGGCGTACAAATAATTTTTATAATTCTATTATATCACTTTTTTATGTGAATTGCAAGTATTTTTATTCTGGTATTTTTTCGTTTGTGCCTATTTTAGTTTGCTTTATTTTACACTATCCTATTAGGAACTACATTTTCAGACATTTTATTACATTTCCTTTACATTTTTGTAATATTTGTAATAAATTTTTCTCTAACTCTTGGAAATGAAGTAATCATATGTTAAAAAACATAAATAAAAAGACCTCTAAACTATTTTCTAGCTTAAAAGTCTTTTACTTGTTATTAATGTTTATTCTCTTTCTTTTTCTTTAAAACAGCTATTATACCTAATGCTATTATACAACCTACGATAATAACTCCAACAACAATATATAAAATTCTAGTTTGACCTGTTTGTGGTATATTATTATTTTCTTTTATTGTTTCCTGTTTTGTTTCATTCTTTTGCTCATCTTTTGGTTCGTCTTTTGGCTCATCCTGCTTTTTATCATTAACTATTTTTATAGTAATTATTCTATCACCTTGAGAAAGCAAATTCTTACCGTCATTAGAAGTAATCTGTTTTAATTTTATTTGTGTTTCCATATCGCTTAAATTAGATTTTAATTTAAACTTTATCATTCCAATACCTTCTGCTTCTTTTACTCCAGATGAAATATTAGTAAATAAAACTTTTCCATACTTTTCACTTGTCTTACTGCTATTATACTCATATTCCCATTTATTTTTATTTATAAATTCGATACTTTCAAAAACATTTTCATCGTATTCTAGGTCTGCTTCGATTACATTTATGCCATATGTTCCTGCATTAATTTCACTAATATTCATGTCAACATATACTTCTTCGCCTGGTTTATAAATTTCTTTTTCAGCCTTTGCATCAAATTTGAATGAACTTGCATATACAAAGGCATTATTTAGAACAATTAAACTTAACATTATACCAAAAATAAATATCTTTTTTATCTTCGTATTCATCTTTTGTTCTCACTCCTTATCTACTCTTTTATTTATACTATAATTTTATATTATAACTAAATAATATTCAACTATACTTTTCTTATTATTTATCTCTAGTGTCTCTAATCACTACGGAAAATAGAAGTATATGCTTTTTTACAAAATTATTATTTTTTTATTACAATTATTATGAACTTAATTTCATAGATAATAACTTACTAATTCCGCTTTCTTCCATTGTAATACCGTAAACTGTATCTGCTGCCTCCATTGTGCCTTTACGATGTGTAATTACTAAAAATTGAGTGCTATTACTAAACTTTTTCAAATATTCAGCATATCTATATACATTTACGTCGTCTAATGCTGCTTCTATTTCGTCTAAAACACAAAATGGAGCAGGATTTATTTTTAATATTGCAAATAATAGAGCTATTGCTGTAAATGCCTTTTCTCCTCCAGATAAAAGCATCATATTTTGAAGTTTTTTCCCTGGTGGTTGCACTTTAATATCTATGCCGCATTCTAATATGTCGTTTTCGTCGTTTAAGATAAGTTCTGCCTTTCCTCCACCAAATAACTCAACAAATACTTCTCCAAAGTTCTTATTGATTTGCTTGAATTTTTCACTAAATTGATTCTTCATAGTTTCTGTCATGCTTTGTATTACTTTTCTAAGTTTTCCTGCTGTGTTATCTAAATCTAGTCTTTGCTCGCACATAAAGTCATATCTTTCCTTTGTTTTCTTATATTCTTCAATTGAATCGATATTAATACTTCCTAAATCTCTTATTTGATTTCTTATACTCTTAACTTCCTTTCCTGCAAGGGCTATATTTTCAGGTCTTGGATATTCTTCTGCATTATTCGGAGTTATTTCATATTCCTCCCACAATTTATTTATAATTTCTTCTAAACTTTGCTCTGTATTTGTTTTCTTTACATTCATTTTAACACATTGCTCTTTAATATCTTCAATAACATTAAACTGCTGTGTAATTTCTTTTTCAAGGTTTGATAATTTTTGATTCTTTTGTGTTCGAATTTCTTTTAATTCATCTATTTTACCTGTGCTATTTTGAACACTTAATTTTACTTCTTCAATCTCATTTTCAAACTTTATAATTTCTTCTTTTAACATTTTGTTTTCTTGTCTCATTTGTTCTGTTTGCTCTATTTTATTATTAATGCTTGACTTTTGAAGATCAATATCTTGGTTTATTCTATTTATCATTTCTTCAATTGATAACCCACTTTCATCAAATGAAGATACAGATATTTTTAAATTTGTAATATCAAAATTTAAGTCATCAACATATTTTTGGTTATCTTTATTGTACTGTGCAAATTCTGTTATTTGTTTATTGTATTCCTCAATTTGGCTTTCTAAGTTTGCAATTTCGTTTTTAAGACTTTCTTTTCTACTTTCAAACTCTTTTATTGTATCATCTACTTTTTGAATTTCTTCTTTTTGCATTTTAAGGTTTTTCTCTAAATTTTCGATTTTTTCTTCAACTGAAATCATTTTTTGTTTTTCAGTTGCATAAGTAATTTCTATTTCTTTTAAATACTGCTCCAAATCCTCTGCTCTTTTTATAATACTTTGAATAGAGTTTATATAATTCTCTTTTTCTTTTTCTAATTTTTCTTTCTTTTCTTCTAGATTACTTATTTCCTTTTGTAAATCCTCTATTTCTCTACTTCTACCTAATAAGTTGACAGTTTTACTTGGTACAGATCCTCCTGTAATTGCTCCAGATGGATTAATAATATCACCTTTTAAAGTAACTATTCTAAATGAATAATTATTTCCTTTTGCAAGGTTAATTGCTGAATTCATTTCATCTACAACTACAGTTCTTCCTAAAAGATTTAATATAATTTGTTCATATTTCTTATTATATTTAACTAAGTCTGAAGCAATTCCAATAACACCATTTGATTTTAATTTTACTTTGTCTAATTTTTTCCCTTTTACAGATGCTATCGGTAAAAATGATGCTCTTCCCAAATTGTTATTTCTTAAATATTCTATTAATTTTTTTGCATCTTGTTCTGTGTCTGTAACTATATTTTGCATACTTGCACCTAAACACATTTCAATTGCTGTTTCATATTTTTTATCCACCGAGATTAAGTTTGCAAGTACTCCATGCATACCTTTATTTAAACTATTATCTTTTTCACAGGCTATTAATAAAGATTTAACACTTTTTATATATCCGTCTTTTTCTTTTTCTGTTTCAATTAGAAACTTCCTTTTTGAGTCTTTTATTCTTATATCATTACTTATTTGATTAATTAAAGTTTCATATTCTTCTTGCTTTTTACTACATTCTTGCTTTGAAGCCTCTATTTCATTTTTTTCTTTTATTACATTATTTCTTTTTGTTTCCATTTCATAAAATGTTTTTGAAATTTCTTGCTTATCCATTCTTATAGAATCTAATTCAGATATAACTTGAATATTTTGTGTTTTTAAAACTTCTTTTCTTTTTATTAGATTTTCTTCATTTGTTTTAATTGCTGTTTGCTCAGAAGATTTTTCGTATTTTTCATCTACTGATTTTTCTAGGTTTTTCTTTTTTTCTTCAATCTCTAATTCTTTACTTGACATTTTTGAAGTTAATTTATTTAATTCTTCTTCTTTTTCTTGTAATTCCTTTTGAAACTTTTCTTTATTTATTAACAAGTTTTCTTGTTTTTCTTTTTTTCCACTTTTTTCTTCTTCTAACTCTTTTATTCTTTTTTCAACTTCTTGTTTTTCTTCATCAAGTCTTTTAATATTTGCATTGTTGTTAACAATTTTCTCTTTAGATATACCTATATTCAAATTAATCTTTTCAATTTTATTGCTACTTTCAAAACCAATATTTTGTAATTCTTCTATTTGCATTGTTATATTATCAACTGCAGTTTTCAAGTCTTCTTTGCTTTTTTGCAGATTATCTAGTTTATCTGTTTCATCATTTCTTTGGGCTTCCATTATTTCAATATCTTTTATTAGTTTTTCTAACTTTTGTCTATATTCTTCTATGTTATATACAAAAAGACCAACTTCTATGTTTTTTAGTTCATCTCTTAAGCTTAAAAATTGTTTTGCTTTTTCTGATTGTATCTTTAGTGGTTCAATATTGCTTTCTATTTCTGCAATAATATCATTAATTCTTAATAGATTTAATTTTGTTTGTTCTAATTTTTTCTCAGATTCAGCTTTTCTTGTTCTGTATTTTACAATTCCTGCTGCTTCTTCAAAGATATGTCTTCTATCTTCTGATTTATTGCTTAAAATTTCATCTATTTTTCCTTGTCCAATAATAGAGTATCCATCTTTTCCAATACCTGTATCCATAAATAATTCAAGAACATCTTTTAATCTACATGGTACTTTATTTATAAGGTAGCCTGTTTCACCACTTCTATATATTTTTCTAGTTACAGTAACTTCTGAATATTCAATTGGAAGTTTTCCATCTGAATTATCTATAACAATTGAGGCTTCTGCAAACCCTAAAGATTTTCTATTTTGTGTTCCTGAAAAAATAATATCTTCTGATTTAGCTCCTCTTAGTGATTTCATACTTTGTTCACCTAATACCCATCTAATACTATCAGAAATATTACTCTTTCCTGAACCATTTGGTCCAATTACACTTGTAATTCCTGGTTTAAATTCTAATATAGTTTTTTCTGCAAATGATTTAAACCCTTGTAATTCTAATCTTTTTAAGTACATTTTTTCACACCTTATCCCTATTTTTTTATTTTAAATAATATTTTCATCTTTTAAAAGTTCTAAGCTACTATCTAATTCAAAAATATTTTCCTTGCTTATATTTTCATAGTAACCTTTTAAATCTAAATTATCACTAATTTTCTTCAAAGAATATAGCGGTATTTGGTATTTATCGCATAAAATTGCAATTGAATGTAACTCCATATCAAATGCCACATGTTCTGTTATATCTGTTTCTATAACAAAGCATTCCGCTGAATAACATTCTACTCTTTCTATATCTTTATTTTTTAAACTTTCTAACTTTTGACTTCCGGGCATCTAACATCACATATTTTTCTTCACCTGGGATTTCCCACTCATAATTATAACATCTTGTAATATTTACCCATTTACCCACTGGTATATCTGTAGAGCCTGCATATCCAATATTAATTATTAAATCTGGCTTTTTATTTACACATAAAAATTCTGCTACACTAATAGCAGTTCTTTGTTTTCCAATTCCTGATATTAATAGATTTATATTTTCATTTTTATATATATTTTCATCAGTTTTTATTAAATTTAATTTATTTGCAATAGATTTTGCTTCTTTTTCCATTGCACAAACAATTAGTATATTTTTCATTTTTAACATTTCCTTTTTCTTTACTTTTGTTTATTTTATTATATTTCCTTCAAAATATCAAGAGTGAAAAATAATGGTTTTAAAACCATATAATTAGTTTAAAATATTTTCTTTTCCATCACTAAATATAGAATATATCTTATTTGTATAGAATATATTTTGAATATTGTAGGTGATAATTTGAGAAAGAAAAGCTTATTTTTTATAAATGGTATACTACTTACCTTTACATCTCTTATTCTGCGCTTAATAGGAATGAGTTTTAGTATTTACATATCTAATAAAATCGGTAGTAAAGCTACTGGCGTTTTTGAAATTGTAATGTCAATTTACATGTTTTTTGTTACATTTGCTTTATCTGGAATAAATTTAGCATGTACAAGGGTAGTAACTGAAGATATTGCAAATGGAAGCAATGAAAATGTAAAAGCTACTGTGAAAAAATGCTTGCTTTATTCTCTTTTTTTTGGAAGTATTTCAAGTTTAGCTATATGCATTTTAGCTCCATTTCTTTCAAATGTAATTTTGCATAACCAGGTATCATGCCTTCCTTTTTATGCTATTTCAATATCACTTCCATTTGTTGCAATGTCTTCTTGTATAAACGGCTATTTTTCTGCTGTGAGACATGTAGCCAAAAGTGCATTTGTACAAATTCTAGAACAAATAATAAAAATCTTTTCTATATCATTTTTAATAAGCAGATTTATGCCTTCAACTGTTGACTTTACTATTATTTCGCTTGTGCTTGGTGATTCATTATCTGAAATTATTTCCTTTTTAATTTTATATTTTTTATATAGATTAGAAAAAAGAAAGCTTATAGATTATAGGTATAGCCCTAGCAAATTATCAAAAAAAATACTTAGTATCAGCATGCCAGTTGCAATAACTTCATATATAAAGTCTGGATTGTCTAGTCTAAAGCAAATATTAATTCCTATTAGTTTAGAAAAATACGGACTTGGATGCTCAGATGCCTTATCTTTTTATGGTATGATAAATGGAATGGCATTTCCTGTTATTCTATTTCCAAATTTATTAATTATGGCATTTTCAGGACTACTTATTCCAGAGTTTTCTTATTCTAATGCTAAAAATGAAAAAAATAGAATAAAATATATGCTTACAAAAGCATTTAAATATACTCTAATATTCTCTTTTATTGTTGTAATTATATTAGTACTTTTTTCTAAATATATAAGCAAATCTCTTTTTAATGAAGTAGAATTGTCGAAATATATTATATATTTAGCACCACTTGTTATTTTCATGTATCTAGATAATGTTATTGATAGCATGCTAAAGGGTTTAAATAAACAAACAAAAGTAATGAAAATAAATATTATAGATTTATTAACAACTATATTCTTTATACTTTTTCTTTTACCTGTTGGAGGAGAAATAGGCTATATAATTATTTTATATATAAGTGAAATTTTAAACTGTTTGCTAAGCTTAAGATCACTGCTTAAAACCTAGATTTTAATATTTTAAAATTAACGACATTCAAAAAATTAGATACAACATAAATTTATATTGTATCTAATTTTCATTTAACTATTAAGTAAAGTTTTATTTTCATATTTTAAATTTATAATCCAAAGCTAATTCCTAGTGCACTATTAATTTTATTCATAATATTTTCATCTTCAATATGTCCTATCTTTTCTTTTAATCTGCTTTTATCGATGGTTCTTATTTGCTCTGCAAGTACAACAGAATCAGCTTTTAGTCCACAATCTTTTGGTTTTATTTCAATATGAGTAGGCAATTTGTTTTTTCCTATTTGCGAAGTAACTGCTGCTGCAATTACTGTGGGACTGTGTTTATTTCCAACATCGTTTTGTATAATTACCACTGGTCGTATGCCTCCTTGTTCTGAACCAATTACAGGACTTAGATCTGCATAAAACATGTCTCCTCTTTTGACTACCATTTTTCTCAACTCCTATATATATTTGTATATCTATTCGTCATTTATATATTTTAAATATTAGTTTTAAGATAAACGATAGTCTCTACTAAACTTATAAATCATTTGAATTTAAATTTTCTAACTTAAATGCTAATACTTCTTCTTTGCTTAAACTATCAAATTTTATCTCATTATATAATATGTAAATTAATGTTTTATTGTTCTTATCTTGTATTAACATTTTAGTTGGTTTATTTGTGTTTTTATCAATGTATAATTTTTTGCAAGAAGTGTAGTTATTTGCGTCTTTAACTTTAGTTTCCATTATATATTCCCCATTTTCTTCTTTAATACCTTTTTGACTACTATTTTTGTAATCATTTATAAAACTAGAAAGCCATAAAGCATTTTCAGTCATATATTGATAATTCTCCAAAATAGTACTTAAGCCAAGTTTAGAGTTTTTTATTTCTAATTTTCCATCTTGCAGGGTTGTTTGAACTCCTTGTATATTACTTGGTTCTAATACTTCTTGTTTTGCACCATTTTCTTTGCTATATTTCTGACTTAGTTTATATTTATTTTCATTTTTATTACTTTGTACTGTTACTTCTATTTTAGCCTCATAAGAACTAATATTCAAAATATATTCCTCTACTCCTCCGAGCAGATTTATTAATTATATTATTTCCTATTTTTAAATTTTTATAATTACATTTTACAAAAAATGCAATTACAATTAAAATTAATACTATAAACAAAATTAATATAATACTTTTCTTTTTCATTTTATTTCTATAACCATCCTTTCCTTTATAACACTAAAAAAAGAATAGTTTTATACTATTCTTCTTTTAAATTTATATGCATTCTGTTTTAAAGTATTCTATTAGACAATCCTTAACCTCTTTTTCTGAGTTTAATGTATTAATTTTTTCTCTAAATTTACTTGCATCTTTTAAACTTTTAACATAACATGCTAAGTGTTTTCTCATTTCTTTAACTGCTATGTTTTCTCCTTTTTCTTTTACTGCTAAACTTAAATGTTCTAATATAATTTCTAATCTTTCTTCTTTATTTGGAAATTCTTTATTATATGTACCAAACTCTAAAAAATCCGAAATTTGTTTAAAAATCCATGGATTTCCCATCGATGCTCTTCCTATCATAATTCCATCTACATTAGTTTGATTAAATATTTTTAGTGCATCTTCTGGTGTTTTTATATCTCCATTTCCTATAACTGGAATACTTACTTCCTTTTTTACTTCTTTTATTATATCCCAATTAGCAGATCCAGAATAAAATTCTTTTCTTGTTCTTCCATGTATTGTAACAGCACAAGCTCCGGCTTCTTGTGCGATTTTTGCCATTTCCTTTGCAACAATATGTTCCTTATCCCAACCAATCCTAAATTTTACGGTTACTGGTTTATTAGTAGATTTAACAACATTTTCTATAATCTCTCCTGCAAAACTTAAATTTAATAATAATTTGCTTCCATCTCCATTTTTAACAATTTTTGGTGCTGGACATCCCATATTAATATCTATAATATCGGCTATATTACTCACATACTTTGTTGCATATTTCATTGATTCTACATCACTTCCAAAAATTTGTACTGCAATTGGTCTTTTTTCTCCTTCAGTATTTAATAATGTTTTTGTTTTTTCCTCTCCATAGAAAAGAGCTTTAGCGCTTACCATTTCTGTACAAACTAACCTGGATTAAATTTTTCGCAAACTAAACGAAATGGCAGGGCTGTTATTCCTGCCATTGGAGCTAATAGTAAATTGTTCTTTAGTTCGACATCTCCTATTTTTAAAGGTTTTATTTTCATTTTTTTACTTCCATTCCTGATTTATTTAATTATCTTATATAGCTTCAATAGTATTACTTAGTTCTATTCAGCAAAAATTACTTTTTTTCTTCTTGCACTAATATTTAATAGTAATCCAATCATTATCATATTTGTTAAAAGTGAACTTCCTCCATAGCTAACAAATGGAAGTGGAACACCTGTAATTGGTAATAGTCCCATTGTCATTCCTATATTTTCTACCATATGAAATAGAAAAATTCCTGAAATTCCAATTGCAATATAAGAACCTAAATCGTCTTTTGCAGTTTTGGCTATATTAATTGATTTGGTAATTAAAACTGTATACAGTATAATAACTAAACCTGCTATAATAAATCCCATTTCTTCGCCTATAACTGAAAAAATAAAGTCTGTTGTTTTTGGGTAAAGAAAACCAAGTTGTGTTTGATTCCCTTTAGTTATTCCCATTCCGAAAAGTTCACCTGCACCAATTGCAAGTTTAGATTGAATAACATTATATCCAGAACCCCTTGGGTCAAGGTCTGGATTTAAAAATACATCTATTCTTGTTTTAGCATGTTGAGGTAAAACAAAAAAATACAATAAAGGTACTATAATAACAACAGATATAGCAGCTATAATAATATATTTTTTATCTAGTCCTGCAACAAATAATATAAGAACTGTTGCTACTAAAAAAGCAAGTGCTGTACCATAATCTGGCTGTTTTATTATCAATAGCACTGGTACCATAACAACTAATAATACACTTATTAGTTTTAATGGTTTACTTATTTCACTTTTTCCTTTAGTTTGTATTTTTGTTGTTACCTTTGCAAATAATATTATAACAAATATTTTTGCAAATTCGGCTGGTTGAAGCGAAAATGGTCCAAGTTCAAACCAACTTGTAGCTCCATTTATAGGTTTTGTAAAAAGCACTAATACTAATAAAATTAGAACAGCAGCATAAAAAAATGTGGATACCTTAGCTATTGTTTCATAATCAATTGCAATTACACAAATAGTAACTGGTATACCAATTGCAAGCCACATAAGTTGTTTTTTTAGTTCATCATGCTGTGTCTCTTGCGTCGCAGAATATAAAGCAACAATTCCAATGCCTATTAGTAAAATAGTACATATTAGAATACTCCATTGCATATTCTTGAAAATACTTTTCTTCATTCTTATGCTCCTATAATTTATTCTTTATTTTTTCTTTTTCTTAGAACTTATTGGTTTAGTAGACTTATTACTTTTTTTAGTACTTGCTACTTGCTTTGGTTCTTTTTCTTTCTTAATTTCTGCATCTTGCTTAGCTTCTTCTTTTTCTTTAGACTCTTGCTTATTTATATTGTTTTCTTTTATTTCATCTTTTTTTGTTTCATTAGATTTTGCATTATCTTTATTTTCTTTAATTTTAGTATTATTTTTATTAGAATCCTGTTTTTCAACTACTGCTTTTTTCTCGCTTTTTTTTACTTCATCTGAAATTTTAGTATTTTTATTTTCATTTTTTATGTTTGTAATCGGAATATTTGCATATAGTGCAGGTGCTCCTATACTACCATCTTCATTTGTTTTATTTGTTAATTTTACATCAATTTCTTTTTCATCAACTTCAATATATTTTTTAATTACTTCAATTATTTCTTGTTTCATCATTTCAAGGAAGTCTGCAGACACATTTGCTCTATCTTGCATTAAGACTAAATGTAATCTTTCTTTTGCAGTATCTTTGGAATTCGTATTTTTCTCTTCGCTTTTTGCAAATTTCTTGAAAAAACTGATTATGCCTTCAAACATGTTATATTTCCCTCCACTATTTTTGCCTTATTTCCTTCTAAAGAATTTTAAAATTTTACTCCAAAATCCTTCATCTCTGCCAGGTATTGTTACTTCTATATTATCTCCTAATATTCTTCTTGCTATTTCTAGATACGCCTTTCCAGATGGTGCCTTTTTATTTGAAACAGCTGGTTCTCCTTTATTTGTTTGTGTAATAATGTATTCATCATCTGGAATTACTCCAACTAAATCTATTGAAAGTAAATCTACAATATCGTCTACATCCATCATTTCACCTTTTCTTACCATATTAGGTCTTAATCTATTAACAATTAATTCTGGGTTTTTAATTTCAGAGGCTTCTAGTAGTCCTATAATTCTATCTGCATCTCTAATTGATGAAATTTCTGCTGTTGTAACTACAATTGCTCTGTCTGCACCAGCTATTGCATTTTTGAAACCTTGTTCAATTCCAGCAGGGCAATCTATTAAAATGTAGTCAAATTCCTCTTTTAGTTTACTTGTAAGTTCTTTCATTTGTTCTTCATTTACCGCACTTTTATCTCTTGTTTGAGCAGCAGGAAGTAAAAAAAGTTCATTAAAACGCTTGTCCTTAATTAAAGCTTGTCTTAATTTGCACTTTTCTTCTACAACATCTACAATATCATATACAATTCTGTTTTCTAGTCCCATAACAACATCTAAATTTCTAAGTCCTATATCTGTATCTACAAGTACTACTTTTTTTCCATTTAATGCTAATGCTGAACCTAAATTTGCTGTTGTTGTTGTTTTTCCTACTCCACCTTTTCCTGATGTAATAACTATTACTTCTCCCATAAACTATTTTTCCTCCTTAAGTTATCTTTTAGATAACATAAAAACCATATTTTACTATAATATCATACCCCGAAATTGCCAAAAAGTCAAGCAAAAAGCATTTTAGAAGCTACTTTGACTTAACTTTAGCTACAATAACAGTCATATCATCCTTTTCCTGACCATAATCATTATCTATAGCTTCCTTAATTATAATATCTGCAATTTTTTGTACATCATCTGTTTTTATATCTTCTAGTAGATACTTAATCCACAACTCTTTATTTAGATACTCTTTATTTGAGTCTATTACTCCATCACTACAAATAACTAATATGTCTCCATTTTGCAAATCCTTATCGTATGTTTCTAAATCAATATCAGATAATATTCCTGCTGGTAAAGATTGAGATTTTAATATTTGTACTTGGTCATCTCTTTTTATATATGTTGGACAAGCACCATTTTTTATAAATTCAACATTTCCTGCATATAAGTCAAATATCTCTACATCTAGTGTTGCATACATGTCTTCTTCTGTATTTGCTGATATTGTTGAATTTATTAATTTTATCGAATTTTCTTTTTCAAATCCGGATGTTAATAGTCTTTCTAACATCTTTATTGCTATTTTACTACTCTTTCTTGCTTCTGGTCCAGAGCCCATTCCATCACTAATTGCAAGTAATATTTTTCCATCTTCTAATTTAGTTTGCGTACTTGTATCTCCTGATACTGGTGATCCCTTTTGGGTTGTTTTTGAGACTCCTACCTGCAATCTAAATTTATCTTTTGAAATAAAGGTGAACATACATATATCCTTTTCTTGTCTTAATCCACACTCTTGCTTTTGAAGTACCATATCGCAATTTAATACCTTTGATAAACATTGATTAATTTTCTTCATTCCGCATTGCAATCCGTCTTCATTTTCGCATATTGATGTATAAATTTTTACTTTATATCTTCCAGTTTTTTCTTTACTTATTTGCAAGTCTTTAACTGAAACTTCTTTTTGTTCTAATAAAACTTTTATTTTTTCCTTTTCTTCTACAAATTGTTCTTCTTTTTTAGTTATATCATTTGCAAGTTCCGAAATAGCCTGTGAAACACCTTCTAATTGTTTTGATACATTCTTTTTATTTTCATCTATCTTCTTTTTCCAAATAAAATTCAAATTGCTAACTCTGTAAGAAGAATTTATAGCCTTTATTACTTTTCTTATATCTAAATCTATACTATCATTTTTCGTATTTGCACTAAATCCAAGTATATATCTATTATTTTTTTCCAAAACGTTAATTAATTCTCTTTGTGTCATAATTTCGTTTTCTTGTAGACTGAAATATATTTCATCTTGAATTTTTTCATCATTATATAAATCATCAAATAGAATATTTTGTTCTAAACCTTCTAAATTATTTTTTAATTCCTCAATAAATATTTTTTTATTTTTTTCTTCTTGTTTTTTTATTTCATCTTCTGTTACTTCTGTAACGGCTGCTTCTCCAAAGCTTTTTGCCATTTCAGAAATTGTTTCTGAGATATTGTTTAATTTTTCTTTAGTTTCTCTATTTTCTTCTAATGCTCTTGTATTACTTTCAGATAGTAATTTTTCTTTTCCATATGCATTTTCAATATCAATTCCAACATTTTTAGGTATGGCTAGAAGTCCTAAAGATGCAATTAATATTTCTTGGAACATTATAATTGGAACCACATTTCCATTTGATACGTATGTAAGTACTGCATTTCCTAAAACAAAACCAGCAATTACACCGAATTTTTCCTAATTTATTAAATAATCCCGCGATCATACCAGATATTGCATAAGATGCTATCATTATTGGTTCACCGTTACTAATAATTCCAAGCACTACTCCTATAGTAATTCCTGAAGCTCCTCCAATTAGAATTCCATGTTTCCATCCTAGTATAAGTACAATTAAAATACTTAAGATATTTTTTAATGAAAACCCAAATATTTTTATTGGTTCGAATGCTGTTACAGCTATTGCAATAAGAAGGCTTGCTCCAATAACTTCTTCTGTTGAAAAAACTTTCTTTTCTCCAAAATCTTTTACTACAGTTAATGAACTTGCAAAAATTTTATAAAAAAGTACAATTGAAACACTAACTAATAATCCAATTAAAAATTCGTACAAATAAAATGTTGTAAAGACCATTGGAATACTATTTACAATTAGTGCTGATATAAATAAATGAATACCTATTCTTCTTTTTTCATTTTGTTCTTGTTTTATAATTGGTTTTCTAATTGCTGTTGTTATAAATAGAACTAGAGAAGTAAATAGGTATGCAAGCACCCCTTCTGTTCCTGAACTTATAAAGGTTCCTATTCCGCTTACTATAAATATAATTCCAATTGGAATACAATTGCTTAAAGCTGCTGCTAAAATAGCAACTCCAAAAACAGGCAAAATAACTGAACCTTCTAAATTGAATTTAACCATAGATATTAGAAAACATACAATATATAAAACTATGTTTTGTTTTGTAAATACTCTTGTTATAACTTCTTTTATATCGTTTTTCTTTTTAAATTCTACATCCTCATAAGAACCTTGTTTATTTTCAAAGTCCTTTGCTATATTTTGAAACATCCTTATACCACCCCTACTTTTTAAATTCTTATAGCATTTTAATACAAGCTATTAGTAATTATTTGTCGGTTTTGCTACACAGAACATAAAAAGTTTTTTACATCTTATGATTTATTTTTATTCTTTATTTTATATTTTTTATTTATTTACCATATTACGTTATTTATTTTATCGCAAAATGGCTAAAAATACAAGATTTATTCACAAATTCACATTATTATTACTACTAGTTATTTTTTTAATTATAATGTCTAAAAAAATATATATTTAAGACAAATTCAACATAAAGTTTTCACTACTAATAATCATAGATTATTAATATGTTTAATATGAACTTTTGTAACACTATTTATCTATTATTCATATAATAAGTATAAAATACAATTTATTTCATACTTATCTAATGTTTGAATATATTTTAAAAGGGGTGATCTTACTTGAGTGAAGATATGTCAGGTATGTTTGAAAAACTAAGCAGTATGTTAAACGGAAAAGAAATTCCTCCTGATATGCAAAATATTGTACAAAATCTTACTTCTAACTTGAATTCATCAAATCAAAATTCGGAGAATCAAAATAACTCTAATTCAAACTCACCTGGTTTTAATTCTTCAAATTCAAACTCCTCAAATTCAAATTCTTCTGAATCTAATTTTGGTGGTTTTGGTTCATATACAGAAAACAAAAAAGAAGAACGCAGTAACTCCGATTCAGGAAGTGCACCGGAATTTGATATTAATATGATTATGAAAATGAAAACTATAATGGATTCAATGAAAAGTAACAAAAATGACCCTAGAGCTAATCTTTTAAGGTCCTTGAAACCCTACTTAAACTCTAACAGGAAGGAAAAAGTTGATCAATATATTCAATTATTTAATATGAGTAAGGTATTCGAAGTTATGAATCCTCTAGGTGGTGACAAGAAGAAATGATGTATAATTTTCCATATTATTCTAGAGCATACTATAGAAGACCACAGGATAGTAATTACTACCCATATAATAGTTATTACAATTCAAGATATTATAATAATATAAATCCAAATTTTTCTAAAACTACATCTAAAATAGAAGAAAATCATACTCATGAAGAAAAAAAACAAATAGAAGAAAGAGCCTCTTCTGATAATTCTGAAAAAGAGCTTTTTGAGATATTTGGAATAAAACTTTTCTTTGATGATATATTGTTAATTTGTCTTATATTCTTTTTATATAATGAAGGGGTTAAAGATCAATACTTATTTATTTCTTTAATTTTATTACTATTAACATGATTTGTTAAAGGACTTGAAAAACATTATTTCAAGTCCTTTAAATTTATATATATCACCTTTTTAGTCATTTGCTTCCTCTGGTGCTTCAACTGGGCAAACTCCTGCACAAGTTACACAACCAATACAAGCGTCTTGGTCAATAATATATTTGTCTTCTCCTTGAGATATACAACCAACTGGGCATTCTGCTGCACAAGCACCACAGCTAATACATTTATCAGTAATTTTATATGCCATAAACTCACCACCTTCCAATTTTAAATATCGTCATCTTGATTATTTTCAAGCTTTTCTAATTTTTCTAGTTCTTCTAATTCTTTAAGATTGTTTTTTTCTTCTATATCTATACTTTCCTTTTCATTATTTTTTATTATCTTTATTTCACTTGCATTATATTTTTTAAAAAAGTAATCTTCTCCATCTGTTAATTTAACTTTTACAATTTCCTTAAGTGTTTCCACATTTTCTACTGTGCCTTCTCCATCAGGAGTTTTTACAATTGAGCCTGGTCTTGGAAGTCTTTTTAGCTTTTCTTCGTAAACCTCTTGCTCATATTTCAAGCAACA
>OGXR01000771.1_pt1 | contig 25270 bp, 31 predicted proteins | sample 1576331 | NCBI WGS metagenome assembly OGXR01 (sample SAMEA3541473, study PRJEB24748) | human gut metagenome | biome: human gut; feature: human-associated habitat; material: faeces | place: China | collected 2012 | reverse complement strand
TCATCCTCATTGTTTTTATCTTCAGTTATTCTGATTGTCGTGGAATTACATATCTTCGGACGGCTTTTTATTGCTGTCCCACGGCTTACGGTCATCGTCGCCGTCCTCATTATCTTCTTTGTTATTGTTTTTATTATCCGTGTTGTTTGAGCCGTTGCCTGTTGATTCCGCAAGGACTACCACATCGCCCTCGTTAAGTCCGCTGAGTATTTCAACATATCCGCCTGCGGTCGTTCCGACTTCAACATAAAGATCGTACTTCTCGTTGCCCTGAAGAACACTGCAATAGGTTTTAGTGCCGTCCTTCTTGATTGCCTTTTCGGGTACGGCAAGCACATTCGCACGTTTTGCGGTTATTGCGTGAATAGTAGCCCAGCCGGCATCTACTGCTGTGATACCGTTGTTGTCGTTTATCAGCTTCTTCAGGCTGTCATCGGACAGGGTAACGGCACAGTATGTTGTAGCGTCCTTGCTTGCATCCGAGGGGGCTGTGTCGGGAGCGGCGGTCACCGTTCCTTTATAATCGACATCGTTTATAACAAGGTCAACATCCATACCGAAACGCAGATTCTTTCCTGCGCCCTGAGAATTATACACGAATATTGATTCAAGCACGGCGACACGGCAGAGCAGTGTACCGGATTTGACATCCGAGCCGACAGCGGAATAACAGCACTCGGCAATTACACCGTCATACGGAGCGGTCACCACTGCGGCGGCACGCTGTTCCTTGAGCTTATCAAGCTCAATCTGCGCATAGCCCTTATCAACGCCGTCCGCCATCGCCGCAACCTTCATTTCCTTATCGTTTATCTGAAAGTCAAGGTCAGTCGTGTCAAGTGCAATGAGAACGTCGCCCTTTTTGACCTTCATATTCTTGGATATGTTATTTGTCTTGATTTTTGCGTCTATCGGTGCGTAATACGCTTCCGACTGAGCATAATCAAGGCTTGCGGGTATCTTTGCTTCTTCTTCGATAGTCATATACTGAGCTTTGGCGGTTTCGTACGAAAACTGCACCTGATCGGTTATCGAGGTGACAATCTCCTGCTTTACGGGGTCGCCGCTGCAGCCCGATGATACTATTGCTATTGCTGCAGCCGAAAATAAAGCCGCTGCTTTAAAAATTCTGCTTGAAACAGACATAGGGGGAATCCTTTCGATTACATACGAGAAATTATCTCTAAGCACATTCTTCCGTTATGATAGGGGCATTTCCACGGATCTACGACCGGCTTGAAATCTGCGGGCTGATCGTTATCGTCAAGCTGTGAATGCCATTCGCCGCCGGGACGCTTGTCTATCATCTTATCCTTGATATAGTTCCAGAGAGTGCGTGAAATCTCAAGGTATCTTGCGTCGCCGTATCTCTGATAAGCGTTGCAGAAGCCAACTACGCCCTCTGCCTGTACCCACCAGATATGCCATGTGTTCACAACACCGTGTTCAACCTCGTTATTGAGCCTGCCGTTCGATAAAGCTCTGTCGGCAATGTTCTTGACGATTACCTTGTTCATCTCGGCGCATCTCTTTGAAAGATGCTCGTCACCGATAACATCGCAGGCTCTGTCAATAAGCCATGTAGCTTCAATATCGTGACCGTATGAGTAAATATCGCCTATCTCGTTAAGATTTTTATCGAAGAATACGAACAGCTTTCCGCCGTTCTTATCGTAAATCTTGTCAAGCGTGATCTCAAGAGTAAAACGCAGAGCCTTAAGCACACGCTTGTCACTGCTTACTCTGTAAAGCTCGGTATAAGCCTCCATAACGTGCAGGGTAGTGTTCATTGTTTTGTCAGCCATAAGACCGTTTTCGGAAAGTGCGTCATTCGGGATAATGTTCCAGTCCTTTGAGAATGCCTCAAGATATGCGACATCGTCACGGCACTTTTCCTCAACCGTAGCGAACACATCAAGAGCAAGCTCCAAAGCGGCTTTATCCTTAGATGCGTCATAGTAGCTTGACATAGCGTAGATGAAAAATGCCTGGCAATATGTGTGCTTCATACTGTCGTTTACAGTACCGTCTGCATTCATCATCCAGTATACACCGCCGTTTTCCTTGTCAACACAGTATTTCGAGAGGAATTCATAAGCGTGCTTTGCTTTTTTAAGGCAGTTCTGATCCTTTAGCACAAGATAGCAGTTTGAGTAGAACCAGAGTATTCTTGAGTGAAGTATTACACCCTTGGGAGCGTTTTTATCAAGAGTAAGGTCGTTTCCTACATAACCGTAGAAACCGCCGTTATCATTATCTTCAAGGCTGTCCCAGAAAGGGATTATGTGTTCTGTAAGTTCCTTTTTGCATTCACGAGCGAGCATTGTTTTTCTCCTTTGATCAGTCAAAAATTTTGTTCATAACAAGTCCTGTTGTGAGTTTGGGGTAGAAATATGTTGACTTCTGAGGCATCTTTTCGCCTGCAAGCGCAACATCTCTTATCTCGGAAACTCTGGTGGGGTTAAGTATAAACGAACAATCGGCACTGCCGTTGTCTACAGCTTCAATAGCCTCGTCAAGAACTCTTGTGTATGTAAGGTTCTTCTGATTTGCCATATTTTCTTTGTCTATGCCGAAAATTCTCTCAAGCACAAGCGTATGAAGTACGCTGACATCAAGCTCACGCAGTGCCTTGCTTGCAGTCGGCATTAGCTTTTCCATAAGGGAAGTATCCTTTAACGTCATAAGCGTATACTTGCCGTCGCAGTAGAGAACGAATGCCTTCTTGCCGTCCTTGTAAGCCTTGTCGAGCTTTGCGGTGCTGTCGGTGCGTGAAAGATCGGTTTCTATATCGAAATAATCCTTCGACTTTTCAATAACTGCGTTTACATCAAAGTTTTCAAGATCTCTTACGATTCTGTGAGTAGGGAATACTACAAGTCCGCTGTTCTCCATATTGACAAGCATCATCGTAACATATTCGGATGTGCCTACATCCTGCTTGTTTTCTGCAACGAATTTCTTGTAACGGAGCGCCGTTTCGTAGCGGTGGTGACCGTCGGCAATATATAACTTCTTGTCAGCCATTTTGGATGCAAGGTCTGCGATAAATGCTTCATCGCTTACGCACCACAGCTTGTGGGTAACTCCGTCGGGATCGGTGAACTGCTTGTCGGGAACGCCCTTGCTTGCATTATCTATAAGCGTGAATACCTTGTTGTCATCGTCCATATATAACGAGTATATCTGGCTGAAATTACATCCGGTAGCACACATAAGGTTGAACCTGTCCTCTTTGGCTTTTGAGAGCGTTTCCTCGTGAGGAAGAATTATTCCCTTTGAGAACTCCTCTAACTTTACAAGCGAAACATATCCCTTTACGCTGTAGCTTGAGCCGAGTGCATCAAACACCATCTCATAGATATATATTGAAGGCTTTTCGTCACACTTCAGAATTTCTTCGTCAAGCCATTCGTTGAGATACGCTCTTGCCTTGCCGTATGCCTCATCGGTATCCTCAGCCGTTTTCGGCAATTCAAGCCTTATGATATTGTGGGGATTTTCAGCCAAATACTGCTTTTTCTGTTCGGGGCTGATAATATCGTAGGGGGGACAGCACACCTCGCCTGTGCTTCCTGCCTTGTCGGTAAATCTCAGTCCTCTGAATGCTTTGATCTCAGCCATTTTGAGTTCCTTTCATTGTAAGCAATGATAATTTATGCCGTTTGTCGTATTAAAGCGTTCAGCTTGCGTCCGTTTTATGAACACAAGCTGAAACAGCACTGTTACCGGTTATTATTCGTCCTTACCGCAACATTTCTTATACTTTTTACCGCTTCCGCAGGGGCAGGGATCGTTTCTTCCGACCTTTTCCGAAGCGGATTTCTTTACGGTCGTGTGAGAACCTGCGTTTTCAGCGTCGGGCTTCATTACCTGTTCACGCTGAAGCGGTTCTTCTATCCTTACCTTGACGGTAAGGACAAGTCTTGCTGTATCCTCACGGATAGCGGCGATCATCTCATCGAACATTGCGAAGCCTTCAATACGGTATTCGACAACGGGATCTCTTTGTGCGTAGCTTCTGAGATAGATGCCTCGCTTAAGCTCCTCCATTGCGTCGATATGATCCATCCACTTGGTATCAACGACCTTCAGCAGACAGATACGCTCAATCTCACGCATATTATCAGTGCCGAACATTTCTTCACGCTCGGCATAAAGAGCGTCCGCTCTTTCCTGCAGGAGCTTTACAATATCCTTGCGGTCAATTGTATTGAGATCGTCCGTAGTATAGTTGAAGTCATCTTCCTTTGTGAGCATATTTGCAAAATGCTCACGCAGACCGATAAGATTCCAGTTTTCAGGATAATCATCGGAGCAGTACGTCTTGACATTCTCCTCGATGGTTTCCTTTATCATATTCTTTACATAGTCGCTGACATCTTCACCGTCAAGCACCTTGGCACGCTGTGAATAAATCGTCATACGCTGCTGTGACATTACATCGTCAAAGTCAAGTACGTTCTTACGGATAGAGAAGTTTCTGCCTTCGACCTTACGCTGTGAGGACTCGATAGTCTTTGTGAGGAATCCGTTTTCGATCGGTACATCGTCCTCGATACCGAGCGTCTGCATTACGCTCTGTACTCTTTCGCCGCCGAACTTACGCATAAGATCGTCCTCAAGCGAAATGAAGAAGCGTCTTTCGCCGGGGTCGCCCTGACGGCCTGCACGACCTCTCAGCTGATTGTCGATACGGCGTGATTCGTGACGCTCCGTACCCAGTATGAACAGACCGCCTGCCTGTCTTACTTCCTCAGCCTCATCCTTTATTGCGGCCTTATATTCCGCATTGTACTTGATATACGTTTCTCTTGCGTTGAGAATATCTTCGTTATCTGTTTCGGCAAAGCCTGTAGCCTCGTTTATGAGAGCCTCGTCCATGCCTTCTTTTCTCATTCTTGCCTTTGCGAGATACTCTGCGTTACCTCCGAGCATAATATCCGTACCACGACCTGCCATGTTGGTTGCGATAGTAACCGCACCCTTCTTACCTGCCTGTGCAACTATTTCAGCTTCACGCTCGTGATTCTTTGCGTTCAGCACCTCGTGCTTTATGCCTTTCTTCTTAAGCATTGAGGAAAGAAGTTCTGATTTCTCAATCGTGATAGTGCCGACCAGTACAGGCTGACCTTTGGCGTGGCATTCTTCAATCTGACGGATTACTGCCTTGTACTTGCCTTCTTCGTTCTTATATACCTGATCCTCGTGGTCGATTCTTGCTATAGGCTTGTTGGTAGGTATCTCTATAACGTCAAGTGCATAAATCTGTCTGAATTCGGCTTCTTCCGTCATAGCCGTACCTGTCATACCTGACAGCTTATCGTACAGTCTGAAGAAGTTCTGGAATGTAATAGTAGCGAGCGTCTTGCTCTCGTTCTTAACCTTTACGCCTTCCTTTGCCTCGATAGCCTGGTGTAAGCCCTCATTGAATCTACGTCCGAACATAAGACGTCCGGTAAATTCATCAACGATTACTATTTCGCCGTCCTTTACAACATAGTCAACGTCACGCTTCATTACGCCTACCGCCTTGATGGCCTGGTTGACATGGTGTAAAAGCGTCATATTTTCGGCATCCATAAGGTTATCTACGCCGAAATATGCTTCCGCTTTTTTAACGCCACGCTGGGTAAGAGTAGCGTTCTTTGCCTTTTCGTCTATGATATAGTCGCCGTCAAACTGATCCTGATCCTCCTTGCTGTCAAGATCTACGACAGTGAACGGTTTTAACTGTAACGCAAGTCTGTTTGCCTTCTGATAAAGATCCGTGGACTTATCTCCGGGTCCCGAAATGATAAGAGGAGTTCTCGCCTCATCAATGAGTATCGAGTCGACCTCATCGACAATAGCGAAGTTGAATTCACGCTGTACCTTATCCTTCTTATAATTGCACATATTATCACGAAGGTAGTCAAAGCCGAATTCGTTGTTTGTACCGTATGTTACATCGCTGTTATACGACTTTCTTCTTTCATCGTTTTTCATATCGTGAAGTATAAGTCCTACGGTAAGACCTAAGAATCTGTGTACACGGCCTATCATTTCACCGTCACGTTTTGCAAGGTAGTCGTTTACCGTTACAACGTGTACGCCCTTGCCGCTGAGCGCAACAAGATAAGAGGGGAGTGCGGCAACGAAGGTCTTACCTTCACCTGTTCTCATCTCTGCAATACGTCCCTGGAAAAGAATAATACCGCCGAGTATCTGTACGGGATAAGGCTTTATGCCGAGAACTCTCCACATAGCCTCACGGCATACGGCGAATGCGTCGGGGAGAATATCATCGAGTGTTTCACCGTTTTCAAGTCTTTCCTTCAGTGCAGGAGTCTGCGCCTTAAGCTCGCTGTCGGTCATCGGAGAATATTTCGATTCAAGCTCAAGAACCTTATCCTTTATCGGAATTATTCTCTTGATTTCTTTTTCGGAATAGTTACCGAATATTTTTGTAAGTAATCCCATGTAAAATGCTTTTTCCTTTCGTTTTTGAGTAAACGGGCTGTATTGCTTAAAATACGGCATACCGCCGGGTCTGTATATCAAGCCAAACGTAAAGCACGTTATCAGCCTATTGTCATATTTTAGTTTACATTCTTTTATATTATACACTCGACAAGGCGGTTTGTCAATATAACACAGCCGTCAACGGAAAAATTTTACGGAGTATATTTAAATATGTGCAAATTATCATAATTCTATTGACTGTATGGGGAAAATGTGATAAAATGTAAAAAAGGATTCAAATCTCTTTATCAATGCGAAAGGAAACGTATTATGCTTATAAATATGATGGAACACTACGTTGACGAAAGACTTTCGGAACTGCTCAAAGATTACAACTGCTGTAAGTGCGAGGTCTGCCTTGAGGATATGAAAGCGTTTTCCCTCAACCGCCTTCCTCCGAAATATGTCAGCACAGTAAACGGACAGGTTTTCACACGCATAAAGCAGGAGCTTGAAAGTCAGCCCTCAGTCGATCTTGACGTTGCTGTCATACAGGCTATTCAGCACATCAGCGCAAAGCCCAGACACGACTGATATTTGTCAGAGTGCATAAATAGCATTTAAGGCAAAATGCGGATAAAGCCGTACCGATATTGACTTTATCCGTATTCTGCGTTATAATTGATACAGAAACCGTAAGGTGCGAGATTTGCTTCTTTCACCGAACGGCAAAATATCTACAATTTTATAAACCTGACTGATCTGAAAGATTATTCTGACAGAAAAGCAAGGCGGTTTTTGTTTTACTATTTTTACGATTTTACGTTTTTATGATAGAGCTGTGCCTTGCACGGCTCATTTTTATTTTAAACGGGAAAAAGGTGATTGAATGAATTGTGAGAGCAGAGTAGCGCTTATAGGAATAGTCGTATCCGATCCTTCCGCTGTAACAAGGCTGAACGAATATCTACACGAGTGCGCTCATTACATTATCGGCAGGATGGGAGTACCTTATGAAAAGGCAGGCGTTTCTATCATCAGCGTTGCCATTGACGCACCGCAGGATGTGATAAATACCTTATCGGGTAAGCTCGGCGCATTGAAGGGCGTTACCTCAAAGACTATCTATCAGAAGCTTCCTGCAGATTGTTCAAAGGAAAAGGAGGCGGACGATTGAGCAAAGCCGAAGAACTTAAAGAACTGGTATCAAAGCTGTACAGCACACACCACCTCGAAAAAGGCGAATATGTATCCCTTATCGAAAACAGGGACGCAGTGCGTGATTATCTCTTTGAACTGTCACGCAGCGTCCGTGAAAAATATTACGGCAAGGATGTTTATATCAGAGGTCTGATAGAATTTACCGACTACTGCAAAAACGACTGTTATTATTGCGGAATACGGTGCAGTAACAAGCAGGCAGAGCGTTACAGGCTCAGCAAGGAGCAGATACTTGATTGCTGTAAGACAGGCTATGAACTTGGCTTCAGAACGTTTGTACTGCAGGGCGGAGAAGATCCTTATTACAGTAATGATATGATATGTGATATTGTCTGTTCGATAAAGCGTGATTTCCCCGATTGCGCTGTAACGCTTTCGATAGGCGAAAAAAGCGAAGAAAGCTACCGCAGATATTTTGAAAGCGGTGCGGACAGATACCTGTTGCGCCACGAAACCGCCGATTACGAGCATTATTCAAAGCTCCATCCGCCCGGTCTTTCGGCAAAGCACAGGCAGGATTGTCTTAGGACGCTTAAAAAAATCGGCTATCAGACAGGGGCAGGCTTTATGGTAGGCTCTCCTTATCAGACAGCTGAAAATCTTGCCGATGATATGCTGTTTTTGGAAGAACTGAAGCCCGAAATGGTGGGGATAGGTCCATTTATACCGCACCACGCAACGCCCTTTGCCGATAAGCCGCAGGGTACGGCTGAGCTTACGCTGTTTATGCTGGGTCTTGTGCGGCTTGCACTGCCCGATGTACTGCTTCCTGCGACTACTGCGATAGGAACGATTCATCCGACAGGCAGAGAGCTTGCGCTTAAAGCCGGTGCTAACGTTGTAATGCCGAATCTGTCACCGACAGACGTAAGAAAAAAATATCTGCTGTATGACAACAAAATCTGCACAGGCGACGAATCCGCACAGTGCAGAATGTGCCTGCAAAAACGTGTTGAGGGTGCAGGCTACAGAATAGTCGAATCAAGGGGCGACCACGCCTCTTTTAACGAAAGGAAATAAATATGTATAATTACGATCCCAAATCTCTGAAAGCAGAGGAATTCATCAACCACGAGGAAATCGAAGAAACGCTGAGATATGCCGAAGAAAACAAGCATAACGCCGAGCTTATCGACAGCATTCTTGAAAAAGCAAGGCTCAGAAAAGGGCTTTCGCACAGAGAGGCAGAGGTTTTGCTCGACTGCGACATTCCCGAAAAGAACGAGGAAATATACAAGCTCGCAGAGCAGATCAAGAAGGACTTTTACGGCAACAGAATCGTAATGTTCGCTCCGCTGTATCTTTCGAACTACTGCGTGAACGGTTGCCTTTACTGCCCTTACCACGCAAAGAACAAGCATATCTGCCGTAAAAAGCTGACGCAGGACGAGGTAAGACAGGAGGTTATCGCATTACAGGATATGGGTCACAAAAGACTTGCCATAGAGGCAGGCGAAGACCCCGTGAACAATCCTCTTGAATACATACTCGAATGTATCAAGACTATTTACTCCATCAAGCACAAGAACGGCGCTATCCGCAGAGTAAACGTAAACATTGCCGCTACGACGGTAGAAGACTACAGGAAGTTGAAAGAAGCAGGCATCGGCACATATATACTGTTCCAGGAAACCTATCACAAGGAGAGCTATGAGCGCCTGCACCCGACAGGACCCAAGCACAATTACGCTTATCACACAGAGGCTATGGACAGAGCAATGGAGGGCGGAATTGACGATGTAGGCATCGGCGCATTGTTCGGACTTGAGCTTTACAGATATGAATTTGCAGGACTTCTTATGCACGCAGAGCATCTTGAAGCCGTACACGGCGTAGGCCCTCACACTATCTCAGTTCCGAGAGTAAGACGTGCCGATGATATAGATCCCGATGAATTCGATAACGGCATCACGGACGATACATTCGCAAAAATAGTTGCCTGTCTTAGAATTGCCGTTCCCTATACAGGAATGATCGTTTCCACAAGAGAAAGCCAGAAGTCAAGGGAAAGAGTTCTGCATCTTGGTATCTCACAGATAAGCGGTGGCTCAAGAACAAGCGTCGGCGGTTATGCAGAGCCTGAGCCGGAAGAAGAAAACTCGGCACAGTTTGACGTATCGGATAACAGAAGTCTTGACGAGGTAGTAAACTGGCTGATGAGGCTCGGATACATCCCGTCGTTCTGTACAGCCTGCTACCGTGAGGGAAGAACTGGCGACCGCTTCATGAGTCTGTGCAAGGCAGGTCAGATACAGAACTGCTGTCACCCGAATGCCCTTATGACGCTTAAGGAATACCTTGTCGACTATGCATCGGAGGATACAAGAAAAATCGGCGAGGAGCTTATCGCAAGAGAGCTTACGACCATCCCGAATGAAAAGGTAAGAGCAAAGGCGACCGAGTATATCGACAACATTATTCACGGTCAGAGAGATTTCAGGTTCTGAGAAACCGACTGAGAAAGGAGCAACCGGTGAGTTTAAATTCAACACCGAGCGGAGAACGCATACACATCGGAATTTTCGGCAGACGCAACGCAGGCAAATCCAGCCTTATAAACGCTATAACAGGACAGGAGCTTGCTGTGGTTTCGGATACTGCAGGAACAACGACCGACCCTGTTTCAAAGGCAATGGAGCTTTTGCCGCTGGGCCCCGTTATGATAACCGACACTCCGGGACTTGACGATGAGGGCGACCTAGGAAGCCTGCGTGTAAGAAAGAGTTATCAGATACTGTTCAAGACAGATATTGCTCTGCTTGTGGTTGACAGCACAAAGGGCATATCCGACTTTGACAGTGCCATACTCGAAAGGCTGAAAAAGCAGAATATACCGTACATTATCGTAATGAACAAGTGCGGTCTGCTTGATACCGTTCCCCCGAAAACCGACGGCACAATCTACACAGACGCACTGAACGGCACAAACATTTACGAGCTGAAAGAACTTATCGGCTCAAGGCTCGATGTAAAAGACGAAAAGATGTGCATCTGCGGAGATCTGCTGAATCCGGGCGATATAGCCGTACTGGTTGTTCCTATAGATAAAGCTGCTCCTAAGGGCAGACTCATACTCCCTCAGCAGCAGACGATAAGAGATGTGCTTGAGGCAGGAGCAATATCCGCTGTCTGTCGTGAAACAGAGCTTACTGCCACCCTTTCAAAATTATCGGAAAAGCCGAAGATAGTTATAACGGACAGCCAGGTATTTTCACGAGTTTCGCAGGAAGTCCCGGACGATGTGATGCTTACATCATTCTCGATACTTATGGCACGTTATAAGGGCGACCTTGAAACGAACGTACACGGCGTTACAGTGCTTGACAAGCTAAGTGACGGCGACAGGATACTTATCTCGGAGGGATGCACTCACCACAGGCAGTGCGGCGACATCGGCACAATGAAGCTCCCTGCATGGATAAACAAATACACCGGCAAACAGCTTGAATTCGAATTTTCATCGGGAGGCACTTTCCCCGAAGATTTAAGCCGTTATAAGCTGATAGTACACTGCGGCGGATGCACTCTTTCCGAACGTGAAATGAAGTACCGCATAGCCTGTGCGAAAGACGCAGGCGTTCCGATAACAAATTACGGCATCTGCATTGCCTATATACACGGCATATTGAAACGCAGCGTACAGCCTTTTCCGGCTATAAGCGCATTACTTGACTGAACGCTTGACTTTTTATGTGAAATGCGTTAAAATTCTCTCAGATGTAAAGGAGAATTGATATGGCAAAGGAAAAAGAGAACAAAACCAACGCAATGCGTATGCTTGACAAGAATAAAATAAATTACGAGGTCAATACATACGAGTGTGATGAATTCATCGACGGCGTACATATAGCGGATATGCTCGGACAGCCTTATGAAAGCACATTCAAGACGCTTGTTACGGAAGGAAAGTCCAAGAATTATTATGTATTTGCAATCCCGATAGCACTTGAGCTTGATATGAAGAAAGCGGCAAAGGCGGTAGGCGAGAAATCAATAGAAATGGTACACGTCAAGGATATTAACGCAGTTACGGGATATATCCGAGGCGGATGCACCCCTATAGGAATGAAGAAGCAGTACAAGACAGTTTATCACAGCACTATAAAGGACTTTGACAAGGTTATAGTCAGCGGAGGAAAGCTCGGCACACAGATTATCCTTGCTCCCGACGATCTTATAAAGGTCACAAGAGCGGATGTATGTGATATTGTAAAAGACTGATATACAGACTGAAGCACGGAGGCTTTTCTCCGTGCTTTTTTATTTCATTATCAGCCTTACGGCTATGGAGGAAAGTATCCATCCTGCCATATCTCCTATAAGCGCCGCAGGTATGGCATAACGTGTTTTCTTAACCTTTGCCGCCGAAAAATATACGGCGACAGTGTAGAAGGTGGTTTCCGTTGACCCCATCATCGTTGAAGCTATCCTGCCGATAAAGCTGTCCGGGCTGTTTTCGGAAATTATGCTGTCATAAACAGATAACGCACCGCTCCCGGAAAGCGGACGTATAAATATAAGCGGCGTACATTCGTCCGGAAAGCCGAAAAATGACGTTATCGGGCTTACAAGCTGTACAAGCAGTTCCATTGCGCCCGATGCCCTGAACATTCCTATGCAGGTCATAAGGCAGATGAGCGAGGGGAGAATTGCCGATGTTGTTTTTAGACCCTCTGCGGCTCCCTCGACAAACGCATCGAATATATCCGTTTTCTTTATTATACCGGCAACAGTCACCGCAAGGATTATCAGCGGTACTATATAATCGCTGCAACCGCTCATTTCACATTCTTCCTTCTTTTATCGCATATCCTTTCAAAAACGAACACCGACAGTATGGACAGTGTCAGCGATAAAGCCGATACGACCCATACGCACGGCAGGATATCGGCAGGGGATTCGCTTGCATAGGACGCACGGAGCGCAATAACGGTAGAAGGGAAAAGCTGAACGCTTGCCGTATTCAGCACAACAAGCATTATCATACTCCTTGTAGCGTTCTTTTTTGCTTTCTGCTCATCTTTAAGCTCCTGCATCGCCTTTATGCCAAGCGGAGTAGAGGCATTTCCGAGTCCAAGCAGATTCGAAATGAAATTAAGGATTATATATTGCATTGCACTGCCTTTACTGCTTATATCAGGGAAGAGAAGTGACAGCGGTTTCGAAAGCAATCTCGAAAACCCCGAAACGATGCCGGATTTACCTGCGACATTCATAATACCGCTCCACAGACAGATAGTACCGCATAACGAAATGCACAGCGTCACGGCATCCTTGCAGGAGGTGAGCGCCGCAACAGATAAATCGTTCATCGTTCCGTTACAAGCCGAAAAAACAAAAGACAGGGATATAATTACAAAAATTACATAGCTCATGATAACTCCTTTCAAAGCGAAAAGCCGAATATTGCACTATAAAAAGCGTAAAAAGACATCGTTATATGTGCATTGTGCTGAATTTTACAACAATTTTATCATTTCAATTAAAATAATACATTTTGCTTTTTGCGGACAGAAAATTTGAAACTATTTACAAATACGATAATAAAGGGATTTGTAACGATTTAGCAATTTGAATAACGTTCAATTTCTTTTCCTGCTATGAATGGAAGTGAATTACAGCTATATAAAATCCACATTTGACAATTGTAAAAAGATTTGGTAAAATATAATCGAAGCAGGAAGAAATGACGGTTTTCCTGCCCGAAAAGGAAAGATTAAGTAAAAACAACAAGGAGAAAGAATCATGAAATCTACAGGAATTGTAAGAAAAGTTGACGAGCTCGGAAGAATTGTTATTCCGATAGAGCTGAGAAGAACACTCGACATCGGCATCAAGGATTCACTTGAAATCTATGTTGAGGACGACCAGATTATTCTTAAGAAGTATATGCCTGCTTGCTCATTCTGCAACAACGCAAGCGACATCCAGCAGTTCAAGGGCAAGAACATCTGTTCAGAGTGCCTTGCCGAGCTGGTTAAGGATTTCAAGAAGTAATACATACCGAGCCGCTGAGAAGCGGCTCTTTTTTTGTCAATTTAATACTTGCATTTACAGGTTAAATGTAGTATAATAAATTTGAAAGGCGGTTTCCGCCGGAATAAGAATCAAAGGAGAAAATAAATGTTAGTTTCTGCAAAAGAAATGCTGAACAAGGCTCTTGAGGGCAAGTACGCCGTAGGCCAGTTCAACATAAACAACCTTGAATGGACAAAGGCTATCCTTCTTACAGCACAGGAGTGCAACTCACCTGTTATCTTAGGTGTTTCTGAGGGCGCAGGCAAGTATATGTGCGGTTATAAGACCGTTGTAGGCATGGTAAAGGGCATGATCGAAGAGCTGAATATCACAGTTCCTGTAGCTCTCCACCTTGACCACGGTACTTTCGAAGGTGCTAAGGCTTGCATCAACGCAGGTTTCTCTTCTATAATGTTTGACGGTTCTCACTATCCTATCGCTGAGAACATCGAAAAGACAACAGCTCTCGTAAACACTTGCGATATACTCGGTATCTCTCTTGAGGCTGAGGTAGGTTCTATCGGCGGTGAAGAAGACGGCGTTGTAGGTATGGGAGAATGCGCAGATCCCGACGAGTGCAAGGCTATCGCTGATCTCGGCGTTACAATGCTCGCTGCAGGTATCGGCAATATTCACGGCAAGTACCCTGCAAACTGGCCCGGTCTTTCATTTGAAACACTGGCAGCAGTTAAGGAGAAGGTTGGCAATATGCCTCTCGTACTGCACGGCGGTACAGGTATCCCTGCAGACATGATCAAGAAGGCTATTTCACTCGGCGTTTCCAAGATCAATGTTAACACAGAGTGCCAGCTTGCATTCCAGGAAGCAACAAGAAAGTACATCGAAGAAGGCAAGGATCTTAAGGGTAAGGGCTTCGATCCCAGAAAGCTCCTCGCACCCGGCTTTGAGGCTATCAAGGCTACAGTTAAGGAAAAGATGGAACTCTTCGGATCAATCAACAAGGCTTGATCGTAGTTTTAAAGAATTTATCCCGCTGTTTTATAACGGCGGGATTTTTTTACATACAGCTTTCGATTCGATTGCCGTATTTCTTTTACTTTTTTTGAAAGTTAACTTTCAAAATATTTATATTGACAATTTATTTGATTTGTGTTATAATAACATACAGGTGGTACGCTTATTCTTAGTTTATTTGTATCTTTTCATCAGTGCAAAAAACGATTGCTTTTATAGGTTCAAGGCTGAATTTGATGTACCCACCACATATCCGTTGCGCTGTGCTTCTTGCACAGCGTATTTTTTTCGGTCAGCTTCTTTAATTCGTATGATAACCATATCGAAAGCATACAAATTGACCTTGCTGAGAATGCTTCAGCCTTTGACCGACCGTTTGAAGCACAGCAGTTTTATAGCTGTAACTCATCCGTAATTGCTATTGCTCGTATTTACGTCAACGTTATCCGCCGCCTTTGTATTTCGCAATAAATCTTGAATTGGGCAGAATTTTATAGTATAATAGTCAGCGGAGCAGTATAACAGAATTTTACACGCAATTTCGTAAAATGAAAACTTGACAAACCGCATTGTAAATATTTGCTATCGCTGAAATTCGCACTATCAATTTTCGGAGGAACTCTTTTATGCCTAAAAAGTTGGTCAGTCTGGCGGCATGCGAATTTCCCCAAAAAGCGAACCCCTACGGTCATACCGTAGGGGCATTTTGTTTCTTAGTTTTTCTGTTCGTTTAATTTTTCAATTGTGTACTCAGATGGTGCAAAGTACAGATAACCGTTTTCGCCGTTTTTGTACTCGACACGGATTATCGTATCTTCGTTTGGATTTTCGTTTTCATCCCATAAGGTGATCATCTCGATATAGTTTTCTTGCTCATCTTTGGGTAGATCTTTTAAGCGGATTATCCTTTTCGAGAATCCCTTTTCCGTGAGGTATTTTTCATCTTCGGCATTATCCTTTCGGCTTTCCTCGTCCAGCCAACCCTTATATCTTTCCATTCCTGTGATTTTGAGTGCCATTGCTTCCCACATCTCGTGTGACCTCTGTAGAGCGTTTTTGCGTTCTTCAGGGCGTGTCCAGTGGGGCGGGCAAATGTAAGTTGGCAGCTCATAAATGTTATCCTTGCTAATTTCTTCCAGTTCGTATTCTATCACTGTATGAACGTGTTTATCCATTTCTCCGAATGTTATCCATTTGTAGTATTCTACGGCTTCTTGTGGATTGTGTGCTAGTACTGTATCCCAAAAGCAGTAACCATCACTGCCAAAGTTTAGCTTGTAAACTTTGTATCCGCTAAAGTCCCATTCCGTGTAGTGCGGATTTGCATATTTCGGATTGTGGTATGTGTCGTCCGAAAACGTACCTGCAAAATCATCGTATTTGCGTGCGTAGTAGTGTCTTTCTTCATAATATTTTTTTGCCATATCTTTTTTCCTCGTCTTTCTCCTAGAGTAGTCCGCTCTCGGTCGGTTTTAATTGATTATTTTATTAGTCGCTCGTTTGGCTATTTTATATTATATCACATTTTTTTATTTTTCGATAGTTTTTTTGTTAAATTTTTATTCCTCCTTTAATTCCTCGTTGCATTCTACGCATAATAGCTTTACATTCGGCTTCGTTACTCTGACTATCAGTCCGCAACTGGGGCAAACAAGTTTTCGCATTGATTGCTTGGGTTTTGCCGTTCCCTTGCTTATCTTTTCCTTTGTCAGCTTGTATACGCTAAAGCCTTTGATGTTTATATTTTCATCAACCCATTTTTCTGTTTCCAGTGTAAGCTTTGTTAAGCTCCATCCGATATGCTCGTTATAGCTTATCTGTAGTCCGTGTGCTTCGGCTGTTTCCTTAAATTTTGTGTTGTGGTATATGCCCGCTCTGGACGTGTCCTTGATTTCATTTTGTATGTTATACAAATGTGCCATTTCGTGCATTAACGTTGATATTGTTTCCGCTACCGTGCGTTCTCCGATATAGTCACACGATATGTTGATTTCGTAACGTTCCGTTTTGCCCTGTATCCAGTTCTTTGACGTTTCTATCCAACCGTAAGCGTTCTTTTTCTTGCCCTCTTTTACAGTGATTATCGGTTTTTCCAGTTCGCCGTTGTAAAAGTGGCTGTTTATTGCGTTAAATGCTTGCATTAGTCCGGCGCCCATTTCTGACATCGTGGTTATATTCCTTTTTCGTGCCATTGTCTTAACCTCTTTTCTTTTCTATGTGTTCTTCGAGTAGGGCAACAATCAATCTTGTTTCGCCCTCTCCCCAACCTGTTCTTAGTAGGTCGTTTCTTAGCTTTTCTGCTGATGTTTCATTAAAATATTCGTTTGTTCTGTCTGTTACCTTGACAAATTCACCGTTTCCGCCGTAAATGTCCAACAGTTCTTTTTTGTTTTTGGCTGTGCATAAACTTTTATATACGTTTGTGCCATCATCTACGATACATTCAAAAAGTTTCATATCCGTTTTCCTTTCTCACGTTTTGAAAATTAACTTTCAAAATCTTTTGCTTGACAATTCATTTTTATTTGTGGTATAATAGCGTATGGGCGGAACGCTTACTTGATTAGCTTATTTAAATCTTCTCATCAATGCCTTAAATCCAATCGCTTTTATCGGTTCAAGGTTGTATTTGATGTTGTATTGGCTGTCTTGTCCGACTGCCGAGCCTATAGGCTTTCTGAGTATCTCCAGTATTGGCACTATTCGTATGTCACCGTTTTGTGCCTTTGACGTTACCGCCATGTATCCATTACGCTGTGCTTCTTGCACAGCGTATTTTAATTTATACGTTATTTTCATTAAATTACCAGTCCTTTCCATTGCGTCCGCCCGTCCGCTATGCTATCGGCTGTTAGCCGTTGTAGCCTTTTCGTTCCCGCCCGCCCGAGCTGAAAGGGATGTTTCCCTTTCGGTCCTTACGAACCCCGGGTGAGATGTTTCCCTTTTCGGTTGCCTTACGCATTTCACATACTCGATACGGCTGAGAAAGTCAAGGGGACTGTGGAATAACCGCATTCCTTGGTCGCACCGTAAGGTGCATTTTAAATAAAAAAGCGGATTATGCCGCAAAAGCCCCTTTACTTTTGATGCCTATCGAGTACATTTAAAGCGTAAGGCAACCGAAAAGGGAAACATCGAGGGTCGCAACCCTCTTTCTTTTTGGCTCGCCTATCTTGCGAGACAAAAAGTGGGGTTTTGGGGCAAAGCCCCATTTGAAATAAAAAAATACCTCTTACCGCACAATTCCTCTTATAAGTGCGGCGAGGTAGGCTCGGGAGTTCCCTCCCGAATTAAAATAATTGCGTTTCCTCTTTCGCTGACTAATCTCCTATAAAGTCAGCGATAATAAAAGAGTAGAGCAGTATCACAGAAAAAGGAATATAACAAAACCCCCTCGGAACATATCCGAGAGGGCTTTTTTATTGTCTGTTATCAAATCCGCTGTTATCGTAATTCTGTTGTATGTGTGACGGATTTGGTTTTATTCCTTGTTTACGTTCTTCAAGTTGTATCAGAACATCTACTTTTTTGTTTAGTATGTTCATTTTCTTGTTTAATTCGGTTGTATTGTAACTTATCGTGAAAATTGCAATTATTATTAATATGGGTATTACTATAATTAAGCCTGTTATAATTAACGAAAATTCTCCAAGTTCTTCTATAATTTGCGTTATATCCATTTTCTTCTCCTTACCAGTATTTTCTTTTATCGTCAGTTAAGCAAAGTATGTAATCAGTTGATAAATTATACATTTTTGCGATTGCTTTTAATGTTTCGATACTCGGGTAACAGATGTTTTTTTCGATTTTTCGATATGCTTGATATGATATTCCAATTATTTCTGATATTTTTTCTAATGTTAATTTTGATTGTTTTCTTTCGTAAAATAGTCTTTCGCCAGTTGTCATTTTTATCACCTCTTTTATATTATAACCTATGGTTGTTTAAATTGCTATAAACTGGTGGTTATATTTTGGTTATTTTGCCAATTTACAAAAATGTAACCATCGGTTATAATATAACCGTAGGTTACAAAAGGCATAAGTAGCCCACTAAAAAAATTTTATCAACAGTTAAGTTGTAAAAATCCTCGGTAGCCTGCCGAGTAAGTAAATATCGGTCGCCCTCGTGACTGCAAGCGTAAAGTGCAGGAGTTGTTAAGCTTGGAAGAGTGTATAAGACATATAACCCCTTATGGACAGTAACGGCAAGAGCCGATTACATAAAAATACGAATTTTGAAAGTTAACTTTCAAACCCGCTACCGAGGTTATCGGAGAGAAAGAGAGGATAACATGATAGTTATCGGAGCAGAAACTAAAAACGGAGTATTCCGTAAGGACGGACAGGAGATAAGCTACAATAATCTATATCTCTATTGTACAAGAGAAATTAAGCCTACATACGATGAGAACGGCAACTGTACTCATTGGGCTAACGGCTCAATCGGCGAAACCGTCAAAATCAAGAATACCCCCGAAACACTTAAAGAAGTATTCGGTACTGAGGTCAACAACGATGTTATATCTGCCCTCATCGGTCAGAATATCAACGTATATTACGACCAGTACGGAAAAGTACAATTTATTAACGCTGTTAAAGCCGATAAAAAGGCTTAACATAAATCGAAAGGAGATAATTACAATATGGAAGGAGCTGTAACAACAGTGATGGAGACATTAACAAAGGCTGTAGGCGATGTATTTACTCTTATGGGTACTTGCTTTACACAGATAACTAGTCAGCCTGTACTTGTTCTTTTCCTCGCGGGTTCGCTTATATCAGTAGGTATCGGCGCATTTGCAAGACTGCGTTCGGTTTGCTAATCGAACCTATTCCCTTTGGGGAACGGTTAACCCCGTTCCCCTTATTTTTTTGTAGAAAGGATTTTTATATATGGAAAAAATTAAAAATCTTCCAGTTATGCGTTTTGTCGCATTCGCTTTAGCCGTTGCCATTATTCTTGGGTTATCATCGGCTATGCTGTCATTTACCGCAAGCGCAGAAACCGCCGATGGAACAGTTAGTCAATTAGGCACGCTCGGCAATTATGATTGTATTAAATTTAAGGCGGGTCAAAAAATAGATTTCAATACACTTTACGAACAACGTAATCGTTATAATTCTCAATATGTTATTGGTTTAGTATTTGGTTACAAAGATGGTAAATTTATTAAATTTGCCAATAATAATTTTAGCATTCGTCCTAATTCTAATAGCGAATATTATGATGTTTATTTCTGTGGCACTACTATGTTTGGTAGTTGGGTCTATGGTGATAAGGCTGTTTTAGATTCCGTTTATTATCAATATGGTGTATATAATTCTTCTTATTGTTCTATGTGTCTTGGTGTCAAAGACAGTGATATTTCTGTTAAAGGTTCAACAAAATTAGCTGTATCTTCTCAAAGTTTTTATGATTCCGTAGGAGATACTTTATATCTTGTTTATACAAGTTCTAATTCTATGTGGAATACAACTCAAATGAATGATTTTTGTAATGATGTTGTTAATAATCTAACTGCTGATAATTACAAAGATATTGTTACTGACACTTCACCTACTGCTGAATTTGTTACTTGCGCTTCGTATACTTCCGATGATAATTCTATACCGTTGTGGTTCAAAGATTTCACGTCTGAAGGACAACAGTACCCTCTTTTCACTTACTATATCCACGATAATGGTAATAAACACAGCTATTCGTTGAAACTGTCTTATTCCTCATCAGCTAAAGACGATGTGAAAAAAGTTTTTAATTTACGTGAAAACACAAAAGAAGATACTGATTCTACCATTAAAGATGTAGTTGAAAGAATTGTTGCTATGTATGCTATACACGGAGTTAAAATGCACGATTTAACACCATATCTCCGAACTGCTTTAAATTTGAAATTTCCTAATAATTTAACTTATAATCAAGCTTTTGTTTTATCATCTCCTGAAATGGATTTTTCTGCAACTGGTAATAATAAAGTATATACGATTTGTCTTTCTGATTATTCTGATATTATTCAATGCCTTATTTACAAAGTGGAAATTATAGATAATAATACTGGTCTTGTTCTTGACACTACGTATTTTACAAGCAAGCAGACATTTAATAAAGGTAATAGTGGTTTTGGTTCAAAAGTCTATGATTATGATAATAGATATGATGATATGATTAACGATATTAAAAATAATACTCCGTCTGTTGAGCCTGATAATAAAGGTAATTTTGGTGTTGACGGTGATATTATTCAAACTGGTCGTTATGATTATTATACAGGTTTAAAGATTGATGATATTTTCGGTAGTTTGGAATCATCAGCTAGCTCTTTAGGTTCTTTTTTTCAAGCGTGCATGAATATTATTCCTGCTGGTATTCTTGCGGTTATAATCGGCGGTTTATCTATTGTTATTGTTCTTCGCATTTTAGGTAGGTGATGTTATGTATTGGGATGAAAGTTGGTGGGGTAGACAAGCATTCGGAGCAGCATTTTCTTTTATTGCTGATATAATCGGTCGCTTGATTAATTTACTTAATACCCCTATAGATTTTGGCGGTAATATGAATATACCGCTTTTACACTTTATGATAGCGTTTGCTATTTTTTCCTTGGTTATTGCTATCATTAAAAAGGTGTATGATTAAGGAGATATGCTATGAAATTACTTACTACAATTGGCAGTAGCGGGGCAGTTTTTGCAAGAGCTTTGACTGGTCTTTCTTTGACAGAATCGCTATTGCTTTTATCATTCGGTCTGCTGATATTTTTCAGCGTTATAATGCTTATATCTAAGAGGTGATTTTATGAAATTATATCCTATGTATTGTGTTCCTTGTTTTATGAAACATTCTTTAATAGTTTATCCTAATGTTAAAACTGAGACATTTGGTTATTCCGCTACTTGTCCTGAGTGTCACGCATTAGTTATAACTCGGTCTACTGAAAGATGTGCTATTCGTAAATGGAATAAGGCTCAAATTAAAAATATGAGAAAGATGATTTGTTTATATGAATGAAAAACCAAAACGTTGTATTGACGCTGTTTTAAAGCGTTGTGAAAGTTGTCCTTATGGTGTTATTGATTATCCTGATTGGGTTGAAACTTATGATGATTTAATCGTTTGTTGTTATGATACTATCTGTATGTATGGCTATGAAAACGATATACCGACACTTGAAGAAGTAAAAGCATTTGTTGATTTTATAGAAAGGATACGTAATAATGGCTGATATTGTAAATACATTGCTTACTTGGTTTGGGTATCAGACACCCGATACCATAGCTATTTTTTTTGACAATATAGTACGGTTATCAATTGGTCTTGGAATAGTGCTTTTCCTGTTCAAAGGCACATTCCGACTTGCTAACATTCGTGGAATGTTGTAATTTTGAAAATTAACTTTCAAGAATAAGAATGGAGAAATACATACATGTTTATATTTATCTTGCTTAAAAAGTTACTCGCTCATATCGTGCGTTTACCTCTGTTTTTAGTGATGTTTTTAAAAGACGTGTTCTTATACGTCTACCGTAAAGAGTACCTCATATTTCGCAAATTTGGCTTGCATGTTTGGGTTGCAAAATTCGGTGGTGGAAAAACTTCCAGTATGGTGTATACTGCATATAAATTATGTCGCCGTTACAAGCAAGTAACGGTACTTACAAATATCAAACTTACAAATTTCCCTGAGCATACAAAGATATTGCCATTACATACTGTTGACGATATTCTGAACGCTCCTGAGAATTGTATTGTCCTAATTGATGAGATAGGTACACTGTTTAATTCCCGTGATTTTATGAATAAAAACGCACTCCCAAAGATACTTTTTCAACACCTTTGTCAGTGCCGTAAACGGCATATGGTTATTTTCGGCACTGTTCAGCGTTGGCAGTTCCTTGACAAGCAATTGCGTGATATTACCGCAACAGTCAGAGTGTGCCGTTCTCGTTTTTCCGACCCGTTTACCCGTATTACAACCTGCACAGCCTATGACGCTGTAGAGTACGAAAGAACATATCAAAACCCTATGATTAAATGTATTCCTATCGGTGTTGATGTACATTTGCAGACGGACAAGCTTCGTTCGCTTTACGATACATCGGAACTTGTTGACGAAATGATGAAAATGGAATATGAAGATGATTCGACTATTCTTGCCAATCAAGGTGTAGGAGTAGGCGTCGGCGTTGCTATGGATAAGCAAGACCGACACAGAACGCAGAGGAATGCTAAGCGCATATCTTAAGTGGCTATAGTAGGGGGGGAGTAGCGCCCCTACGGGGCGCTCGACCACCCTACTATATTACTAGATATTAGCCACAAAAAGTACTCACCTAAAAAATGGAAAACTGAATAGAGGTACACTATGGCTTGTGAATTTAACACAAAGGTCAAGATATACAAGGAATGTAACGTACTGTTCTCATCAGGTGTACGGCAAAAGAGCAGAAAAGGAAACAGACAACAAAGACGATAATATAGCTGAAAAGCTTGGATATAATGATGGATATCTTCGCCCTGATAAAGATAATGTGGAAGATGATTTTTCTATAGCAAACGAGCAGATAAGAACAGCTGTATTAGACAGGGAAGAGAAGAGGAGAAAAGAAAGAAGTGAGAACCGTACGGACAGCATTAAAAGGTCAAAGGATAAAGTTTTTGATATTGTCTATCAAAACGAATTTAAGTACTTCGTTACTCTTACTCTGCGCGAGAGTGACAAGGTGGATAGGAGAAATCCTAAAGATGTAATTCGTGTTTTAAGCAAGTGGCTTAATAACGCTGTTACTCGAAAAGGACTTCAATACATATTGATACCCGAGTATCACCCCTCGAGCGGTGCTATTCATGCACATGCTTTGATTAATGATTGCTTTCGGCTTGAAGATAGCGGTAGATGTATATATCATGGCAAGGCTTGGAAAGTAGAGGATTTAGAAAAGTATCGTGTATATACTGGTGGATTGAAGCCTGTATATAATATTCCCGAATGGAAGTATGGATTTTCTACTGCAATACCTCTTGATGGTGAAGTTGCTCGAGTTGCGTATTACATTACGAAATATGTAACTAAGGATATTCAAAAGATTTTCGGCAAGTTCTTTTGGAGTTCAAAAAACATAGTCCGTGATACCGATGTTCATTTTATAAATGTCGATTATAATGCAATACCGAAAAAGGAATATTCCCCAATGTACGGATTGGGATTTAAGTATGAACGTCATTTGTTAAATGATGAAGATAGAAAAAACGAATGGGATAAAGAGCCGGATATAGATTACGGAGAAATAGAATGGGTTTAAACGATTATTATCAAAGTTATTATAAGCACCCTCAGAACGAGTATGACCCTAAGTATTTTATGATACCGCCTAAAGAGTGCTTGCATTGTATATGTTACTATTGCTTTAACAAGCTTTGTCCGCATTGTGTTGGCTATCGTGTCAATCTGAACGAAATGTGTATCAAGCAGAAAAAAATACGTTCTAAAGATATGATACCTCACAGGTGCGACAAGTGTTATTTTTTGTGGAAAAAGAAAAAGCCTATATTCGATTGTGATTATTACGTTAATTTCCGCAGAAAAAGAATGTTATATACGCTTGTCAGAGTTCGAAAGAAAAAATCAGACTTAGAAATCCTCTCGGAGAAGATAGAAAAACTTGAAAAGCTGATAGAAGAAATGTATAATAGAGATAGTAAAAATTAACACAGAATTTCGTAAAATTAATATTTAATTTAACCGATTGTTATAATTTTACTGTTAAAAAAATACGGTCAATTTCGTAAAATGAAAATTTTACGAAATTAGAAGCGGTAAAAAACGAAAGGCACACAAAAATGGCATATAATATAGATTTCAGACAAGCTACATCGGACGCACCGGCTTGCCTTACCGAATACCTGAATTATCTTACGACAATCAAAAACCGTTCACAGCTTACTGCGTTGAACTATTATACCGACCTGCGTATGTTTATGCGTTTTCTCAAGGTCAAGAACAAGCTGGTTGATGTAAATGAGGATTTCTCCGAGATAAAAATCTCAGACCTTGACGATAAATACATAAAGGCTGTGACACTTACGGACGCTATGGAGTTTCTCAGCTTTACTGTAAGTGAACGTTCCAATCAGGCAAAGGCTCGCTCACGCAAGGCCGTATCTCTGCGGCAGTTCTATAAATTCCTCACCAATAACAAGGCGTGGTTTGCGGCAAGTCCGATGCTGAATCTGGAACTTCCGTCACCTAAAAGCGCACTGCCTAAGCACCTCACGTTGCAGGAATGCGGTCAGCTCCTGCACGAGGGTTTCAAGGAGTTTTCAAGCTGGATGGATTACCGTGACTATGCGATGATTATAATGTTCCTCAACTGCGGTATGCGTCTGAGCGAACTTGTCGGAATAAACGTGAATGATTTTGTCGAAAACATAGACCCGTCACAGCCCTGTGTAAAATATCTTTCCGTGAAGGTTCTGGGCAAAGGCAACAAGGAACGTATCGTCTATCTCAACGAGCAATGCGTCGATGCTGTTACCAAGTATACCGAAGCAAGAAAATCCGTTGCAGACCCTAAGGAAAAAGCTCTGTTTATAAGCAAACGAGGCAACCGCATC
>OGXR01000769.1_pt1 | contig 25284 bp, 18 predicted proteins | sample 1576331 | NCBI WGS metagenome assembly OGXR01 (sample SAMEA3541473, study PRJEB24748) | human gut metagenome | biome: human gut; feature: human-associated habitat; material: faeces | place: China | collected 2012 | reverse complement strand
CCTGGATCACTACCGGCCGCCATTTGTCATCATTGAATCCTGGGCAGTTCCATCCTTGCTGTTCCAAACGGGCGTCATAGTCTTCCCCCCCATAAATACAATTGAATACAACAGGACTCAGATCATATTTCCATGTCGGATCGGAAGATATCGTTTGTTGCGAACCGTCAGTATAACGGATAAGCAGTTTAAACAAAAGGGTCGGCGCACCGAAACTAATCTGTAATTTACGATAGCGACCGCCCTGCACATTATAAAAACCATTCCCCAACAAGACGCCTATTGCATTTTCACCGGAACGCATCCGGTGTGTCACATCGTAAGTATTGTAATAAACGCTTTTATCATAATCACTCCAAAGCGGGGCAAATTCGCTATCACCTACTTTCTCCCCATTCAAAGAGAACTCATAAAAACCGAGTCCGCATACATAGGCGATGGCTTCGGCCACTTCTTTATCGGACCGGTCCGTACGAAACGACTTTCGCAGGCAGATGCTTCTCTTTGCCAAGGTATCTACTGCTTCCCAAGCGGATTTGACTTCCGGATTCTTCAATTCGCTCCCATGAAAATTTCTGCCTTGGGGCAAACGGGCTTCCTGCCGGGTAATAGCCCCGATCCATTGCCCGGCAGCCAAATCATCGGGAACGATGTGAAAAACTGCTTCCCGGCTCCATTGCGAAGGGGTATCCGTCTCGTCCCAAACACGAACACGCCACAGATAGGTATATGTAGGTTCGACAGAGAAACCGGTTTCGGGCACATAAACTAACTGGCTTTGGGTGGAAATAATCTTTCCACTATTCCATACCGAATGCCCTGTACAAGAGTTTTTGATTTCGATTTCATAAGCCGTCTGCCTACTACCGTTATCGGAAGAGTTCAATTGCCAGCCCAAACGGGGAAGCCGCCCTACAGCAACAAATCCTTCCTGCATTTCACTGGTCAGCTTACCTACCGAAAGAGCGGCCGGTTCACTCGTCGCAAGGTTTTCGGCTGTTAACAGAAGCGGCCAGCAAAACAGCATAAGCCATAGATATCCTTTTAATTTTATCATCTGCCTGATTACTTATTTTATTCTAACACATCTTTACATACTATTCTTTCGAGCGTATCAGACTGTCCGACTATCTTTCCATCCACCAACACCAGCAACCCTTTACCGCGATGATACCGATCACCATACTTATCCCAAAGAATCGTCAGATTATGACCGTGATATAATACATTATCCAAACAGAACCAATCCCATTTGTCGGCAGGAATTAAGGGGTTCACTTCAATCGTATTATCCAAACGTGGACGAAGTCCGATCAGTCCTGTAATTATCAAGTCGTTGAAAGTGGAATGGTTATAATAACGGCTACGTTCCTGATCTCCTTTCAGCCAATAACCGGTCACCTCATCTAAATATTCACCAATATAGGGACGACCACGATGGTACTGTGATTCCACATACAATTCCATCTGACGGAAATATACACTGTCAGACAATACAGTCTGCGGATAATTATTCATAAAGTTAGCCATTGCTGTCAATGTCTGTGCGGAAGCAAACGGCCAGATAGCACCGTCCCACTCACACTTGCCTACTCCACGTGTACGGAATTCCGGATGACGACGTTCTGCAGTTGTCAGTCCATAAGGAGCAGAAAAGCCTTTTGCATCCATTATTTCCTTCCAGGCAATTTCATACTTTTGGGTGGTATCCGGCAGGTTGAAATACCAGGGAATATATCCGATTGCTTCACGCACATTCGCAGAAGAGTCCATACGCATCGTTTCAAAAAACTGATGACGTTTATTCCACAATTCATTTTCTACCAGATTTTTCAGAGTATCTGCTCTCATGCCATATTTCATAGCCATCCCCTCATCACCGGAAAGAATTCCTATACATGAAAGTGCTTTAGCATTGCCATACATATAGCTATTGATTGTCGGCCGGGCATATTTCTTCCTCCGTCCACCACTGATTGATTCTTCCATACCATCCTGTACGTCACCCTGCCAATACAATCCGTTCTTCAAACGGTTCGTACGTTCCCAACGCTGGTATTCGGTTTCCAGATCTTTCTTCATATCCAGCAGATAGTCCTTATCACCATCTACCATGTAACGAGCCAAAACAGCATCTGCATTCCATGAGCTGAACTTATCCATTTTCTTCATCGGACCGCCATCATTGCCACGATACCATGTATGAATAATCTGATCCAAATATTTCGGATCACGCAACCAACGGCTTTCATAAATGTGATGTCCAATTGCACAAGCAATCAAATTATATTTATCTGAATAAGAACGCTGAACGAGAAACTCGGTCATGCCATAGCCAACAGGAGTCTCCTTGATATGCTTACGGATTGACCACCAACGATAATAATACATTTCTTCAAAGTTATGTTGCGGACACTCGAACAAAGGAATATTTTCCTCCATCCATTCCGAAGCCTTTGCATTGGGAATTGCCTGAACAATATTTTCGTCTTCCATACCGTTGAAATAGTCTGCATAATGACTGAAGTCAGCATACTTTAAAAAAGCAGAAGACGCATCCTTATCTGTAGAAGATGTTTTCACATTGGCAATGCCATATTCAGCCAATGGATCTTGTGCACCTGCATTCGGCAGATCATAAGTCTGGTCGGCAGGAGTATCTACGGTTGGGACTGTACGAGGTACGCCAGTACGGAATACGATTCGCTCCACAGCAGCCACGGGCGCATAGAACATACGCAACCCTACTCTCTTGCCATCTACATATACTTGAATATTACGATCAACAGTAGAAAGGACTGCTTCTACATGATAAACCTTTCCTGCTTCATATTTCATCATATTTGCAAACCGGGAGCCGCCTTTCAATCGAAAAATGCCATCATCAGTAAGTTCTATACGGGAACAGGCTATTCCATTCTCATCCAGAAATTCAATCTGGAGTGTGCCTTTATTATTCTGGCCGGCTTTCAAATCAAATGATACTTTCAATTCTTTAGAAGCCGGAATTTTACGTTCCACTTTGGCATAATCAAACGGATCTTTATCCTGCAACTTCAACCATTGATCCTCCAAAGAAACAGGAGCCCAAACCGGAGAATAAATATTCCAGTCAGTCAGTTCCGCAATTGATTTATTTTTAGAGAAATCATCATCCGCATGTGCTGAAGCATTTATTTCCACCGGGACAGGAATACGGGAAATCCACATATCTTCCTTGTTCACACTGTAAGAAACCCACAAATCACCATCGGCAGGTACCCCATTGCCTTCCTGAATACCACGTGGTTTAATTCTGGACGAAGCCACGAGCGCGCTTGACAACGAATCCGAAAGAATGGTGCAGAAATCCCTTGACAGACTTGCCGAAGGGCGCACGACGTTGACAATCGCGCACAGGCTCACGACAATCAAAAACGCCGAAAGAATCCTGGTGCTTACCGAAAACGGTATCGCCGAAGACGGCAACCATAAAGAACTGATGGAACGGGGTGGAATATACGCAAATCTTTACCGCACGTATGAAAATTGAAAATTGCGGAAAAAACTGTTGCAATTTAGTGTAAGAAAGCGTATAATTTCATACATTAAATATTTCACCGGAGGTAGTTTTATGATAAACAAAGGTCCATCACTTCAACTCAGAACAACAGAAACGGCAATAAAGCTTATCAAAGACAACTTTGAAAGACTACTTGCCGGCGCACTCAATTTACAGCGTGTTTCCGCACCCCTTATTGTTACGTCGGCATCGGGGCTTAACGATAATCTGAACGGCGTAGAACGCATCGTGTCTTTTGACGTTCTGAACAACCCGGGCGTCGAATGCGAGGTCGTGCAATCGCTCGCAAAATGGAAAAGATACGCTTTGAGTTATTACGGATTCAAGGTCGACGAAGGTTTGTACACCGATATGAACGCAATTCGTCGCGACGATAAACTCGACAGGCTTCACAGCATTTACGTCGATCAGTGGGACTGGGAAAGGGTGATTTCCAAGGAAGAAAGGAATATCGACTTTCTGAAAGGCATCGTTACGAAAATCGTCGGCGCGGTTGCCGACACGGCAAACATCGTCAACATGCATTTCCCGCTCAACATGACGAAAATCAACCGCGAGGTTAAATTCGTCACCACGCAGGAACTTGAAGATTTATATCCCGATAAGACTCCGTCCGAAAGGGAACAAATCGTCACTCGCGAGTACCGCACCGTCTGCATTATGCAAATCGGCGGGAAACTGAAAAGCGGCGTTAAACACGACGGACGCGCGCCCGACTACGACGACTGGTCGTTGAACGGCGACATATTCTTCTGGCTGGACAGCATCGATTCCGCAATCGAAATTTCCAGCATGGGCATAAGAGTCACGCCCGAAGTTATGAAAAAACAGTTGGAAGAAGACGGTTCCACCGACAGGCTTGAACTGCCTTTCCACAAAGCCCTTATGAACAACGAACTTCCGCTGACCATCGGCGGCGGTATCGGGCAGTCAAGGCTTTGCATGCTGCTTCTCGGGAAACGTCACATCGGCGAGGTGCAGGCGTCTGTCTGGCCCGACGATATGATTGAAAATTGTGCAAAACAAGGCATTTATCTGCTGTAACAGGCGGATAAACTCCTGAATACAACAAGGAAATTTTTATGAACACAACACAAATCAAAAGCCTTTATGCCGATTTTTCGTCCTTTGACGGAAAGACGGTGGCAATCTGCGGCTGGGCGCGTACCATCCGCGACAGTAAAAACTTTGGATTTATCGAACTGAACGACGGCAGCTTTTTCAAGAACGTTCAGGTTGTTTTCGAGCGTGAAAAACTTGGAAACTACGACGAAATCGCACGCCAGAACGTCGGTGCGTCGTTGCGCGTCGAAGGCGTTCTCGTCGTGACGGAAGGCGCAAAGCAACCGTTTGAAATCAAGGCGACGAATATCGTCGTCGAAGGAACGTCCACGCCCGACTATCCCCTGCAAAAGAAACGCCACAGTTTTGAGTTTTTAAGGGAAAAGGCGTATCTTCGTCCCCGTACGAACACGTTCAACGCTGTCTTCCGCATCCGCAGCGAAATCGCGTTTGCGATCCATAAATTTTTCAACGAACAGAATTTCGTTTACGTCCACACGCCGCTTATCACGGGCAGCGACTGCGAAGGCGCGGGAGCAATGTTTCAGGTGACCACGCTGGATCTTGACAACGTCAAAAAGGACGAACAGGGCAAGGTCGATTATTCCGAGGACTTCTTCGGCAAGAAAACCAGCCTTACGGTATCGGGACAACTCAACGTCGAAACTTTCGCAATGGCATACAGCCGCGTTTATACTTTCGGGCCCACTTTCCGCGCCGAAAAGTCCAACACGACGCGTCACGCGGCAGAGTTCTGGATGATCGAGCCCGAAATGGCTTTTGCCGACCTGAACGACAATATGGATATGGCGGAAGCAATGGTCAAATACGTCATCGGGTACGTTATGAACAGTTGCAAGGAAGAAATCGCATTCCTTAATCAGTTTGTCGATACGGGGCTTATCGCCCGCCTTGAAAACGTTGTGGGCAGCGATTTTGAACGTCTGACTTATACGAAAGCCATCGAACTTTTGCTCCCCCATAAGGACGAGTTTGAATTCCCCGTATATTGGGGTTGCGATTTGCAGTCGGAACACGAAAGATACCTTACCGAACATATCTTCAAAAAACCCGTGTTCCTCACCGGTTATCCGAAAGAAATCAAGGCGTTTTATATGCGCCTGAACGACGACGGCAAAACTGTTGCCGCAATGGACCTTCTCGTTCCCGGCATCGGAGAACTTATCGGCGGCAGTCAGCGCGAAGAACGTTTGGACGTTTTGTATCAGCGCATCGACGAAATGGGGCTTAAACGCGAAGACTACTGGTGGTACACCGATCTTCGTCGTTTCGGCGGCACCGTTCACTCGGGCTACGGTCTGGGTTTTGAACGTATGGTAATGTATCTTACGGGCATAACGAACATACGAGATGTGATACCGTTCCCGCGCACGGTGGGCAACTGCGAATATTAAAAATGGCATAATTTTGCGCCGTTTACAAAAGTCCGCAATGCGACTTCGGATACGACATTGCCGATTATCGCAACATCGCGCCCGAATACGGCACCCTTGACGACTTCAAGGCGGTGCTGAAAGGATGCAAGGAAAGGGGCATAAAAGTCATAATGGACCTTGTCGTCAACCACACGTCGACCGAACACGAATGGTTCCAGAAGTCCCGCATGGGCGGCGACGACAACCCGTATAAGGATTATTATTTCTGGCGCAAAGGCACGGGAAAGGACGGGAAAGGTTATCCCAACAACTGGACGTCATCGTTCCCCGGCCCTGCCTGGACTTGGGATGACGAAAGGAAAGAATATTATCTGCACCTGTTCGCCGTCGGACAGCCCGACCTGAATCACGATAATCCGAAAGTAAGACAGGAAGTCATCGACATTTACAAATACTGGCTCGATATGGGCGTGGACGGTTTCCGCGAAGACGTCATCACTTATATCAGCAAGGAAAAAGGGCTGCCGAACGGCAATCCGCTTTCACCCGTCATGCGCGGCGTTACGCACTATAACAGGGGACCGCACCTTCACGAATATCTGCAACAGTTCAAAAACGAAGGCTGGGGCAAGTACGACTGCATGACCGTCGGCGAAGCCCCCGGAATGACGCCCGATATCGCTCTCGAATTCATAAAAGAAGGCGACAAACAAGACCTTAATATGATGTTCCATTTCCAGCATATGGAAGCGGACTGCATCGGCAACGCCTGCGTGCACACGGGATTCAAACTCAAAAAACTCAAAAAAGTCATGTCGACGTGGCAGGATAAAATGTACGGCGTCGCGTGGAACGCAAACTATATGGAAAACCACGACCAACCCCGTTCGGTTTCCCGTTTCGGCGACGAAAAGAGATATCACGACTTGTCGGCGAAAGTGCTTGCAAACTCGTATTTCTTCCTGTCGGGCACGCCGTTTGTGTATCAGGGACAGGAAATCGGCATGACCAGCATATACCTTAAAAACATTCGCGATTACGTGGACGTTGCGGCGTTCTGCACGCACGACATAATGAAAAAACTCGGTCTTCCCGAAAAGCTCGCGATGAAAATGCTTGCATACGGCAGCCGCGACAACGCCCGCACCCCCGTACAATGGACGGACGGCAAGTGCGCCGGGTTCACGACGGCAGACCGCGCCTGGTTCCATATCAACAAAAACTATAAGGATATCAACGTCGAAAGCCAGATTGACGACGAAAACAGCGTCCTTAACTACTATCGCGAACTTATCAGGATAAGAAAAGAAAACCCGATTATAATCTACGGCGACTATAAACTGCATTATAAAAACAGCAAAAACCTGTGGGTTTACGAAAGGAATTACGAAGGGAAACGTATGCTTGTCGTGCTGAATTTCTCGGACAAAGCGGTCAGATTCAAGGCGCCCGAAGGCTTCGACCTTGAAAAGGGCAAGTTACTTATCGGAAACTACAAGGACAACAAAGTGGTAAACAACGGCTTTGTTACCCGTCCGTGGGAAGCAAGGACGTATATCTTCGGATAAACGGCAAAAAACAAAAATGCGGGGGCTTTTCGGAGTCCCCGTTTGTATTTTTAAGATTATTTTGAAAAAAAGTTGGAAATTTTCAGGAGATAATCCGTATATAAAGTAGAGTCATGTTGAAAGAAAAGGTAGCGCGCGCTATCAGACAACTTAAAAAGGGCAAAACCGAGTATTTTGACGAGATTTACGATTTGACAAGGGCGTCGGTGTATTACGTGATACGCGGCGTGTTGAAGGACAACTATCTTGTCGAGGACGCAATGCAGGAAACGTACGTCGCTTTTCTGAATTCGGTTGCGAAAATCGACGATGAGCAAAACCCGCTTTCGTACCTTTTGCAAATCGCGAAGAACAAGGCGCTGGACGAGGCGCGGCGAATGACAAGGGCTGCGGGCGCAAATATCGACGACGTCGAAATCGCGACAAGCGACGTGACCGTTTCGGATCTTCCGCTTCTCGAACACGCAAGGCAGAATTTAAGCGACGACGAATTCCGCATACTGGAACTCACGACGATTTACGGATACCGCCGCGTCGAGGTCGCAAAAATGCTTGGCGAACCCATATCCACGATAAATTGGAAATATAACAAGGTAATCAAAAAAGTCAAAACGTTTTACGGCGAGGTTTATAATGAAAAATAAAAACAAGATTATAAACGAATTATACGAAAAGTCCCCCGACGTCAGAGAGAGAATCAGGAAAGACGTCGATTTTTCGCAGTTTGAAAAGAAGAACGCGCCCGCCGCAAAATCGTCAAACGGATTCAAGTGGGCGACGGCAGTCTTGTCCGTTGCGCTTATCGCGATGATTGCGGTGCTTGCACCGATTATCGCAAAAACGTCCAAGCCCGGAAAATCCGGGAAAACCCCCGGCGTTTCGTACGCGTCGGACTACGTCGTGTTTATCGACGTCAACCCGTCCGTAAGGCTCGACGTGTCCGGCGGGGACGTCGTTACCGCGCAAAAAGGTATGAACAAAGACGGCGTTGTTTTGCTTTATCAGGAAAACCTTGTCGGCAAAAATATCGACGAGGCGGCAACTTATCTTATTGAAAAAATGGACGAGGCGGGGCTTGTGAAGGATAAAGGCAAAGTCAGAATTTCCGTCGCCGACAAAAAAACGGGCAAGCGCATCGACGAAAAACAGCGTCACGCCGTAGATGTCGTCAACAACCTGTTCAAAAACAAAAACAAGGACGTTTCCGCAATGATTTTAAGCGATAATGACATCGACGCCATCGAGGATTATTACGACAACAATAACGTCGGCGAGTACGAAAAGCAGATGGTTGAAGAGTTCAAGGCGAAATTACTTCTTGCAATCGACAAAAAAATCGGGCGCATCGACGAACTTCTTAATATATTGAAACCGTGGGAAAAAGACGAGCGCAAGGTGAAAAATCTTGACCAAAACGACGCGGAAAAAGCCGCGCTTGAAGCAATCAAGGTTTATTGCGCCGACTATAAGGTGAATTACCACGAGGTCGCCAACGACGAAATCGCCGAATTTTGCGATGACCTTGTCGAAAAAAAGAAAGACCTTCAAGAGTGTATCGACGACATCAACAATCCCGACGGCGACGACTCCTACGGAGAGATCCTGTCCGACCTTCTGGAAATCGTCAAGGAAGAACTTTTTGAACAAGAAGATTAAGAATTTTCAAAAACGTTAGAATTTTTTAAGGGCTTGTCCGTATATTAAGTAGAATAAACAGGAGGTAACCCCTTATGAAAAAGAAAATAATATCAATAGTATGTGCGCTCGCTCTTGTCGGAACGATGACGGCTGCGCTCACGGCGTGCGACGTCAAAGGCGGCGGCGGTAACGCGGAGAAAGTCAAAGTCGACGCAAACGACGTATACGCGCTTTCCGCGCTGACCGGTGCGGAATATCTTGATCAGACCGAAAGCGGCGCAACCGGCGCGGCGGAGACAACCCGTCCCGGCGTCATAACCGACGCGGACGTAAGCGGCATCAAAGACTGTCTTAACATGTTCGACGACATTATCTCGGGCGGCGGCATCACGCAAACCGTTGAAAAGAACGAAGACGTCGAAGGGCTTTATAAAGATTATCCTTTCGTCATGACGGTCACCGTCGGCAATACCGGTATCACCGCAAAAATGTATTATAAGGAAGTAAACACCGTCACCGAAACCGAAATCGACGACGGCGTGGAAGAAACCGAAGTGTCCACGACTTTGTCCGGCGTGATGGTCTTTGACGGCAAAGAGTTTGAAGTAAGCGGCAAGAAAGAAATCGAAACCGAAGGCAACGAAAAAGAAACTTCCATCGAATTCACCACCAAAAGCAAGACGAATCCCTTGAACTACGTCAAAATCAAACAATCCGTAGAAGTTGAAAACGGCGCTCAGGAAGTCGAATACGAATACGAAATCTACGAAAACGGCGAGAAGGCACGCGAATTCAAGCTTGAAATCGAAGACGAAAACGGCAAAACCGAAGTCACTTTCAAAATGGAAATCGAAAACGCCCCCGAAGAAACCGAATACAAAATCATCAAAGGCGACGTGGACGGAAAATTCAAGATTAAGTACGAAAAGGGCAAAGAAAAAGGCTTTATCACCGTTGAAGCGGTTGAAGGCGGCTATAAACTCACCTACAACAACGGCTACTCCGAAGTCATTTAATAAAACATAAGTCATTTAATAAAACATAATTTTCCTTATCATTTATCCCTAAAACAAAAACAAAACCCTGCACCGCAGGGTTTTGTTTTATAAAGCGAAATTGGTCAAAACCGCAAAATATTGACATATCGCAGGAAAGATGATATTATTAGCGAGAATAAACCTATTATTAGGTTTATCGTCGCGGGGAAAACTTGTTATATTTTTTGCTTTTTTTGATTCCCTGCAATAAGTTTTTGCGAGGTTTGTTATGAAATCCAACAAAAAAAGAATCCTTTTTGTTCTTACCATTCTGACAATGGCAATTCTTTTGTCGTGCGCTTTCGTTGCCTGCGACAAGGTCGACACGGATAAAACCGGCACCGATATTGTAGCCGACTACAAGGTCACCATACACCCGAACAACGGGCAAGGCGATATTGTATGGGATATAACCAAAGAAATCCCGACTATCACGAAAGACGGCTATCATATCGCGGGATACTTTCTTGACGCACAGTTGACGATAAGCACCACTCTTGAATCCTTGAAAGCAACGGGCATTACGAAAAATATCGACGTTTACGTGAAGTGGGAAGAAGACGTTTGTGAACACGTTGCAGTAACCGACGCCGCCGTTGAGCCTACTTGCACGGAAAAAGGACTTACCGAAGGCAAACATTGTTCAAAGTGCGGAAAGATATTGAAGGCTCAAACAGAAATCGATGCACTCGGGCACGATTTGGAAAATCACGACGGACAAGAAGCGACTTGCACCGAAAAAGGTTGGAAAGCATACGTAACCTGCAAACGCGAAGGGTGCAAACATACAACGTATGAAGAAATTCCCGCACTCGGTCATACCGGCGGCACGGCAACTTGCACTGAACAAGCGACATGCGAAAGATGCAACGAAAAGTACGGCAGTGCTCTCGGTCATAAATACGGCGATTTGATTTCAAAGATAGAGCCTACTTGCTCGGCAACGGGCACGGAAGCGCATTACAAATGCTCGGTTTGTAACAAAGTGTTTAAGGATGATGAACTCAAAACGGAAACAACGCTTGCCGATTTGACGATTGCAATAAATCCAAATGCTCACAACTTCGGAGAATGGATAAAAAATGAAGGCGCAGATACGCATACAAGGGTTTGTTCTTTCAACAACGAACATACCGAAACGGAAAACTGCCTTGGCGGAACCGCAACATGCATCGAACAAGCTACTTGCGAACGATGTGGTAATAAATATGGTGAATCTCTTGAGCATGCTATAGTACATCATGAGGCAAAAGCACCTACATGTACGGAAATCGGGTGGGAGGCATACGACACATGTTCGCGTTGTGATTATACAACCTATGTTGAAATACCCGCAGGGCATAATTTTAATGAATCCGGAGTATGCAACGCCTGCGGATATTTTGAGACTGGACTTGCTTTTGAATTGAACGAGGATGGTGAAAGTTATTCCGTCGTTGGCATTGGAACTTTTTCAGGTACAAAGCTTAAAATTCCAAACGTTAATTTTGATACAAAACCTGTGACAGAAATAAAAAGCAACGCTTTCTATGAATGCACCAAGCTTACGAGCGTGACAATCCCGGACAGTGTGACGAGCATCGGCGAGCATGCCTTCTCTGATTGCACCGGACTTACGAGCGTTACAATCGGTAACAGCGTGACGAGCATCGGCGATTATGCCTTCGATGGTTGCAACGGGCTTAAGAGCATAACAATCCCCGACAGCGTGACGAGCATAGGTAATTGGGCCTTCTATAATACCGCATGGTACAATAATCAGCCCAACGGTCTTGTGTATGCAGGAAAAGTCGCTTATAAGTATAAAGGAACTATGTCAAGCAACACCTCGATTGTATTAGAAGAAGGAACATTAGGCATTGCTGATTATGCCTTCGAGGGTTGCACCGGGCTTACGAGCATAACCATTCCCGACAGCGTAACAAGCATCGGCTCTAGTGCCTTCCTTGGTTGCACCGGACTTACGAGCGTGACAATCGGGGGCAGCGTGACAAGCATAGGCTCTTCTGCCTTCCGTAATTGCACTGGGCTTACGAGAGTTACAATCCCCGACAGCGTGACGAGCATCGGCGAGCATGCCTTCCAAAATTGCACCGGGCTTACGAGCATAACAATCGGGGGCAGCGTGACGAGCATCGGTTCTACTGCCTTCTATGGTTGCAAAGGACTTACGAGCATAACAATACCCAACAGTGTGACGAGCATCGACTCTTATGCCTTCTTTTATTGCACCGGGCTTACGAGCATTAAATTTAACGGAACGATAGAGCAATGGAACGCCATATCTAAAGGCTCTTATTGGAAATACAGCGTGCCGGCGACACAGGTTATTTGCACGGACGGGACGATTTCCATTTAATAACGACAAAATAAAACCATAAAACAAACCCCTTCGCAAATCGCGGAGGGGTTATTTTAATAAGGTAACAGCAACTTGCCCGATGGGCAAAGTTCATCGTCGGGGCGATTTCAGTCGGTTGGGAAACGGATTTCACAAATTTGCCGACGGCGAATTTATTTCATTGTAGCGCCCGCGTTACATCTTGTCGGGGGCAGCGATGCCCAGAAGCGTCAAGCCCGTTTGGATGACTTGTTTCGTCGCTTTTGTGAGCAGGAGCATTGCGTTTCTTTGCGGTTCTGCCGCGTCGATAATGCGGTGCTCGAAGTAGAACTTGTTGTATGCCTGACATACCGCCATCACCGCGCGCGAGATATAGCACGGCTCGTACTTTTCGGCGGCGTCTTTGACTGCGTCGGGGAATGCCGCGATCGCTTTCACGACGGCGTTCGCTTCCGCATTGTCAAGGGCGGAGTAATCGACGTCATTTGTAATTTCCGCACGGCTTAAAACGCTTGTGCAGCGCGCGTGAGTATATTGTACGTACGGTCCCGTTTCGCCCTCGAACGACAGCACGCGGTCGTAACTGAAAACGACGTCTTTTATGCGGTTGTTGTAAAGGGCGGAGAACACCACCGCGCCAACGCCGATATCTTCGGCAACCGTCGCTTTGTCGTCAAGACCTTTCGATTTTTCGTCCAGAATTGCGCGGGCTTTTTCCACGGTTTTGTTGAGGACGTCTTCCAAGAACACGACCTTTCCTTCGCGGGTGCTCATTGCGCCGTCTTCCATCGAAACCATGCCGAAAGCGACGTGCTCCAAATCCTTGTACCAGTCGTAACCCATAAGTTCAACGACCTTAAACCACTGCTTAAAGTGCAGATTCTGCTGATAAGCAACAACGTACAGGCATTTATAAAAGTCGTAAGTTTTCTTGCGGTAAAACGCCGCGGCAAGGTCGCGCGTGGCGTAAAGCGTCGCGCCGTCCGCCTTTAAGATCAAACACGGCGGCATATTGTATGCGGACAAATCCACAACCTTTGCGCCCTCGCTGTCTTTGAGCAATCCTTTTGCGCTAAGCTCGTCGATGACGGGCTGCATTTTGTCGTTGTAAAAGCTTTCGCCGGCGTAACTGTCGAAGGTGACTTTCAGACGTTTGTACGTTCTGTTTACTTCCTTCATCGTGATGTCTTTGAACCAGTTGAACAGGGCAAGCGCGTCTTTGTCGCCGTCCTCGATAAGTTTGAAGTAATGTCTTGCCTCGTCGTTCAGAGAGTCGTCCTTTTCGGCTTCTTTGTGGAAGCGGACGTAAATATCGAGAAGGGCGCGGATACCGCGTTTTTCGATGTCGTCTTTGTCGCCCCAGAGTTTGTACGCGACGATAAGTTTGCCGAACTGCGTGCCCCAGTCGCCAAGGTGATTTATGCCGACCGCGCGGTAGCCCAAGAAGTTGAACGTGCGATAAAGCGCCGCGCCGATGACCGTCGTCATAAGATGGCCGATGTGGAAAGGCTTTGCGATGTTGATGGACGAATAGTCGATGCAGACGGTTTTGCCCGCGCCGACGTCGGACGCGCCGTACTTGTCGCCTTCCGCGGCGACTTTGTCCAGAATTATTTTGTTGTACGCGCTTTTGTTAAGGTAAAAGTTGAGATATCCGTTTTTCGCCTCGACCTTATCGACAAATTTCGCAAGCGACGCAAGATAAAAGAAAGCGTCGGCGCGTTTTTTCGGCTCGGACTGACTGACGTCGTCAAAAAGTTTTTCAAAAGGCTTTCCGAGTGAGGAAAACTCCGCGCGGAAATCGTCCTTTTCGTTTTCGGGCAAAAGATCAAGCAAAGAAGATTTGCTTTTTACCGACTCTCGCACGGCGGAAATCCTTTCGTGAATGCGGTTTATGCGTTTGAGTTTTGCGACGATATCGCTTGCAAGGTCTTCGGCGATTTTGTCGGGGGCTTTCCTTAACACCCTTGCGAAACGGAAGCACGGCAAGGAATAGTCGCCGTTGCCGCTTTCTTTGGGCACCGCAATAAGGGATTCGACGTCCTGCCGGTCGACGCCGTCGATGTTGATAAGTTGCGAAATCTCGTGTTTGTAATCCATAAGTTGCCTTTTTATTTGCTTTTATGCTTAAATAGTTTAAGTTATTTTATCATAGCAATTATATTTTGTAAACCAAAGTGCCGCCTTTCTCTTTACTACAAAATAAAAATGTTGTATTATATTTTCGACAAAAACAAGAGGTGTGATATGAAATTAGGCGTAGTCGGGCTTCCCAACGTCGGGAAAAGCACGTTGTTCAACGCAATTACAAACGCAGGCGCGATGAGCGCGAATTATCCTTTTTGCACGATAGAGCCGAACGTGGGCGTCGTCGCGGTGCCGGACGAAAGGCTTGAAAAACTCGCGGCGCTTTACAACAGCAAAAAAATCACCCCCGCAACCGTGGAATTCGTGGATATCGCGGGGCTTGTCAAGGGCGCGTCGAAAGGCGAAGGTCTTGGCAATAAATTCCTGTCGCACATCAGGGAAGTGGACGCGATCGTGCACGTCGTAAGGTGCTTCGACGACGAAAACGTAACGCACGTTTCAGGTAAGGTCGATCCCGTCGACGATATCGAAACCATAAATCTGGAACTTATTTTCGCCGATATGGAAACGGTGGAACGCCGCATCGCAAAAGCGCAATCTATGGCAAAGGGCGGCGACAAAAAGTTTATCGAAGAGGCAAATCTTTTAACCCGCATTTATAAATGGCTTGAAAGCGGCAAACCCGTAAGGACGATGGAACTGTCCGACGACGAAAAGGAACTTGTGAAATCCTTCTTCCTGCTCACCGACAAACCCGTCATTTACTGCGCGAACGTGTCCGAAGACCAGACCGGCGGAAACGAATATACGAAAGCCGTCGAAGAATACGCAAAGGCGGAAGGCAGCGAAGTCGTCGTGATTTCCGCAAAGATCGAGGAAGAACTTGCAAGCCTTTCCGACGACGAAAGAAAAGCCTTCCTTGACGATTTGGGAATCGAAGAAGGCGCGCTTCCGAAACTTATCACGGCGTGCTATAAACTCCTTGGTCTTATCAGTTATCTGACCGCCGGCGAAAAGGAAGTCAGGGCGTGGACGATCGAGCGCGGAACGAAAGCGCCGCAAGCGGCAGGAAAAATCCATTCCGACTTTGAAAAGGGGTTTATCCGTGCGGAAATAGTAGATTATCCTACGCTTTTGGAACTTGGCAGTTTCAACGCCGCCAAAGAAAAAGGCAAGGTGAGAAGCGAAGGAAAGGACTACGTAATGCAACCCGACGACGTGGTTTTGTTCCGCTTCAACGTATAATTTTTTCAAAATCCGAAACAATGAAAATCACGACGCTCCCGAGATTTCGGGGGCGTTTGGTTTTGAAAATGAAAAATCCGTTCGATTTTTGTTTACTTATTATATTTACTTTGTTATAATCTTTTATATATTTTTTCAAACGAGGTATTTCCTATATGAACATGCTCGAAGTCGAAGCAAAATGGAATAAAAAATGGGAAGAGGAAAAAACCTATAAGTTCGATCCGTCGAGAATCGACAAGAAGTATTACGTCCTTGAAATGTTTTCGTATCCGTCGGGCGCAAAGTTGCACGTCGGACACTGGTTCAACTACGGACCGTCGGACAGTTTCGCGCGCTTTAAGCGTATGCAGGGCTACGAAGTGTTCCAGCCGATGGGATTCGACGCGTTCGGTCTGCCTGCCGAAAACTACGCGATAAAAACGGGTATTCATCCCAAAGACAGCACCATGAAAAACATCGCAACGATGGAAAAACAGCTTAAAAACATCGGCGCGACATACGATTGGGATTACGAGGTCGTCACGTGCGATCCGAAGTATTATAAATGGACGCAATGGCTGTTTTTGCAAATGTATAAACACGATTTGGCGTACAGAAAGGAAGCGCCGGTCAACTGGTGCCCGTCCTGCCAGACCGTTCTTGCGAACGAGCAGGTCGTCGACGGTTGCTGCGAAAGATGCGGCACGACGGTTGTCCGTAAAAATCTGACGCAATGGTTCTTCCGCATCACGAAATACGCCGAAGAACTTTTGAACGACATCGACAAACTCGATTGGCCCGAAAAAACCAAACTTATGCAAAAACACTGGATCGGTAAATCCACGGGCGGCGAAATCGAGTTCCAAGTGAAAGACAAGGACGTCAGTTTCCGCGTGTTCACGACGCGCGCCGACACGATTTTCGGTATCACGTACGTCGTTCTCGCGCCCGAAAGCCCGCTTGTCGATAAGGTCGTCACGGAAGAAAACAAACAGATTGTCGAAGACTATAAATTGCAGTGCAGCAAAATTAACGAGATTGAACGTCTTTCGTCCTCGCGCGAAAAGACGGGCGTGTTCACGGGAAGTTACGCCATCAACCCGATAAACGGCAGGGAAGTCCCCATTCTCGTTGCCGATTACGTCCTTGCAAGTTACGGCACGGGCGCGGTTATGGGCGTTGCGGCGCACGACGACCGCGACTACGTTTTCGCGAAAAAGCACGGCTTGCCCATCGAAAGAGTAATAAAAAGCAAGGACGGCTCGCCCGACGATCTGCCTTATACCGATTACGGCATAATGTGTAACAGCGGCGAATTTGACGGTATGACCACCGAAGAAGGACGCATCGCCGTCATCAGAAAGCTTGAAAAAGAAGGGAAAGGGGAACTCAAAACCAACTATCGTCTGCGCGACTGGCTTATCTCGCGTCAGCGTTATTGGGGCGCGCCCATTCCCGTTATCCATTGTCCGCATTGCGGCGCTGTGCCCGTCCCCGAAAAGGATTTGCCCGTGGAACTTCCTTACAACGTCAACTTCACGCCCGACGGCGAAAGCCCGCTGAAAAAGTGCGACGAATTTATGAACGTGAAATGCCCCGTGTGCGGCGCGGACGCAAAACGCGATCCCGACACGCTCGACACCTTCGTATGCAGCAGCTGGTATTATCTGAGATACGTCGATCCGAAAAACGACAAGGAAGCGTTCAGCCGCGAAAAAGTCGACAAAATGCTTCCCGTCGATAAATACATCGGCGGCGCGGAACACGCGTGCATGCATCTTTTGTACGCAAGATTTTTCACAAAAGCGTTGCGCGACATGGGATATCTCGACTTTGACGAACCGTTCAAGTCGCTTGTGCATCAGGGCACGATTTTAGGGCCTGACGGACAAAAAATGAGCAAGTCCCGCGGCAATGTAATTTCGCCCGACACTCTCATCGAAAAGTACGGCAGCGACGCTTTCCGACTTTACCTTATGTTCGGTTTTTCCTATGTCGAAGGCGGACCGTGGAACGATAAAGGGCTTGAAAGTATCCAGCGTTTCATGGACAGGGTTGAAAGGCTCGTGTGCCACAGCCGCACGTTCTCGTACAACAATAATCCTTTGACCGCTGCCGAAAAGAATATCGAATACGTCAGAAACAACACGATAAAATGCGTCACCGCCGACACCGAAAACTTTGCGTTCAACACGGCGATTGCGCGTATTATGGAATTCACGAACGCGCTTACCGATTACGAGAACAAAGTGTCCGACAAAAACGCCGTCTTTAAGGAGTGCGTCGAAGACCTTGTGAAGGTGCTTGCGCCGTTCGCGCCGCATTTCACGGAAGAACTTTGGGAAATTTTGGGCAACAAAACCACGATTTTCAATACCGAATTCCCGAAAGTCAACGAAAAAGCCCTTATTAAGGACGAACTCGAACTCGCGGTGCAGATCAACAGCCGCGTGAAAGCGAAAATCGTCGTACCGTCCGGCGCGGACAAAGACGAAATCCAAAAAATCGCGATGGATTCCGATGAGGTCAAAGCCCTTCTCGACGGCGCGACCGTGAAAAAAGTTATCGTAATTCCCCATCGCCTTATCAACTTCGTAATATAGGAGAAAGATATGATTGATATTAACCTGATTCGCAGCAATCCCGACGCAGTGAAAGCGTCTTTGAAAAAGAAAGAATGCGACGTCGACTTTTCGGAACTTCTCTCGTGGGACGCCGAAAGACGCGCGCTTATTTCCGACGTCGAAAGTCTGAAAGCAAGAAAAAACAAGGTGTCGGCGGACATTCCCCGCTTGAAAAAAGAGGGCAAACCCGTTGACGCAATCTTTGACGAAATGAGAAAAATCGGCGAAGAAATCTCCGAAGACGACAAAAAAATCGACGATTTGCAGGAGAAAATCTTTAACTTTGTCGCGTGTCTTCCCAACCTTCCCGACGACGACCTCGTTGCGGGCGGCAAGGAAAACAACGCCGTACAAAAAGTCATCGGCAAAATGCCCGAATTCGACTTTGCGCCCAAAAACCACGTCGACCTTTGCACAAGCCTGAATCTCATCGACTACGAACGCGGCGTGAAACTGTCGGGCGGCGGATTCTGGATGTACCGCGGCGTCGGCGCAAGGCTGGAATGGGCACTTCTGAATTTCTTTATTTCGGAGCACCTGAAAGACGGTTACGAATTTATTCTTCCGCCGTTGCAACTCGGCTATAACTGCGGATTCGGCGCGGGACAATTCCCCAAGTTTTCGGACGAAGTGTATTGGCTTGACGTCGACGAAGACCGAAAGAAAAACCGCTTTATGCTGCCGACTGCGGAGACCGCTCTCGTGAATATTTACTCGGGCGAAATCATCGACGAAAGCAAACTCCCGATGAAAATGTTCGCATACACCCCGTGTTTCAGAAAGGAAGCGGGCAGTTATCGAAGCGAAGAGCGCGGCATGATCCGCGGACATCAGTTCAACAAGGTCGAAATGGTGCAATATACCCACCCCGATCACAGCGACGAAGCCTTTGAAGAACTTGTGAACAAGGCAAGCGGACTCGTCGAAAAGCTGGGGCTTTATCACCGCATATCGAAACTTGCCGCGGGCGATTGCTCGGCGTCGATGGCGCGCACGACCGATATCGAGGTCTGGATTCCGTCGATGGGCATTTTCAAGGAAGTTTCAAGCGTTTCGAACGCGCGCGACTATCAGGCAAGAAGAAACAACACCCGTTTCCGCGACGCCGCAACCGGCAAAACCCGTTTCGTGCATACCTTAAACGGCAGCGGACTTGCGACAAGTCGCATCCTTCCCGCGCTTGTGGAACAATATCAGAACGCCGACGGCTCGGTAACGGTGCCCGAGGTTTTAAGGCCGTTTATGGGCGGACTTGAAGTAATCAAATAATAAAAAACAAACGAAAACGCATTGAAAAACCGCCGTACAACGGCGGTTTTTTTGCGTCCGAAAACGTTATAAGTCGTATTTTTCAAAACTTTTCGCGCCATTTTTATATGAAAGCGCGGTGAGTCCTGCGCCCGAAATAATCCCAATAAACAAAATTACGAGTTTTGCCGCAAGGTGAGAGCCGTCCGTCGTCAGAAACACGTCTTTTACAACGGGCGCGTGTGCAAGCACGACGTCGATTGCGACAATTAAAAATCCGAGCGCGCTCGACAAGGCAAAATGTCTGCCGATTTTTTCGGGACTTTTATAATACGCCGTGAAAAACGCCAGGTTGAATATGCCGAAATACAAAAACGCGATTCCGTAAAAAGCAAGCGACGGCATCGAGCCCGCCTGATTTGCGGAAACGTTCAGAATCGTGCAGCGAAGGACGGCAAAGGGAATCGTCGCGACAATCGTCAAAAGTTCAAAAATGCAGACGGTGAGTATCCTTGCGCCGACCAGGTCCCGCTTTCTTACGGGCAGATTAAGGCTGTATTCCAGGTCGTGATTTTCACGCGACGAAAGACACATAAAGAATATGCCGAGCGTGGTGTAAAAAAACGACACGATATAAGGATAATTCGGAATAAGTAGCATGAAGGCAAACGACAAAAAAGTGTAGTTCGTCGGGTGCGCCGCAAGGCGGAATTCCTTGTAAACAAGATTTTTCATAATTCCTCCTTTTCAAGATGCACCATAATGTCTTCAAGCGATGCGTCGGTTGTTTCAATGTTCAAAACATCGGCTTTATCGGCAGAAATCAACACGCTTAACCCGTCTTTAAGTCGTCTCACGCCGTGCGAGCACGCTGCGATATCGTCCGTGAAAGCGTCCTTTTTAACGAATGCGAGTTTGTATTTTTCCTTGAACGTATCGGTGGGTTCGCTTGCGAAAATCTTGCCGTTTCTGATGTAGGTAATATCGTCGGCGCACTTGTCCAGATCGGACGTTACGTGCGTTGAAAAGAGTATGGTTTTCCCGTCGTCTTTAAGCGACAAGAACACGTCCAGCAGGTCCTCGCGCGAGACGGGATCGAGCCCCGACGTCGGCTCGTCCAGAATCAAAAGGTCGGCGTTGTGCGACAGGGCAAGCGCCAGCGAATACTTGACTTTCATTCCTTGCGACAACGCCTTTACGGTTTTGTTTTCGTCCAGGTTGAATTTTTCAAGATAGCCGCGATACGCCGCGTCGTCAAAGTTTTCGTAAAACCTTTTCGTGACGGCGGTTATCGTTTTCAGTTTTTTCGTGACGTAATAATCCGCGCCGCCAGAAACGTAGCCGACGCGGCTTTTGATTTCCTTTTCGTTTTCCGAAAAGTCCTTTCCGAAAAATTTTACCGTGCCGCCGTCTTTATGGACAAACCCCAGAAGACATTTGAGAGTGGTGGATTTTCCAGCGCCGTTTCTGCCGATAAATCCCATAATGCGGCCGCTCTCGACTGAAAAACTCACGTCGTCAAGGGTAAATGCGGGATAAACCTTTGTAAGGTGTTCAATTTCAAGATTTTTCATTGTCGTTATTAAACACCTTGTCGACGTAACACGAAACGTATTGTTTCGGCGGAATGGCGATACCGCGCGCGGGATCTCCGAAAAGAATAAGCGTGTCGCCGGGCACAATGCCGAAAACGTCGCGCGCTTCCATTGGAATGACGATTTGTCCTTTCTCGCCGACTTTGACCGTCCAGGCGAATTTGCCGTCTTTTTGCGATTTCATAATTACCTCAAAAGTATGAAAAGTATGATTTGTATAACTTATTTTACGCCGCGCATTAAAAATTGTCAATAAAAAAATAAAAAACCCCGCTTGCGCGGGGTAAAAAGGATTTTTATTATCTGAATTTTTTGTTATCTGAAATTCACGACGTTTATCGGCTCTCCGTCAAGATAGGACACAAGGTTCATAACCGCGGTGTCCATAAGGCGTTTTCGGGATTCCTTCGACGCCCAGGCGATATGTGGCGTGATGATGCAGTTGTCCGCGCGAAGAAGCGGATTGTCGGGTTTTATCGGTTCTTCCGACACGACGTCGACTGCGGCAAACGAAACTTTGCCCGAGTCGAGCGCGTCTTTAAGCGCTTGTTCGTCGATGAGTCCGCCGCGCGAAGTATTGATGACGATTACGCCGTCTTTCATCATATCGAAGGCGTTTTTATCAAGCATTTTTTCGTTGTCTTTCGTGAGCGGGCAGTGCAGCGACACGATATCCGCGCGGGAGTACAGTTCCGCAAGGTCGGCGTATTCGGCGATTTCGCTGTCCAACGACATTATTTTGTCGTAAACGATGACGTGCATGCCGAACGCGTTTGCGATCGTGCCGACGGTGCGCCCGATTCTGCCATATCCGACAAGCCCCAGAGTTTTTCCTTTCAGCTCGGTAAGCGGATAGTCCCAGAAGCAAAAGTCTTTTGAATTTGTCCAGCGGTCTTGTTTTACGGCGTCGCTGTGGTGTCCGACGTGGTGGCAACATTCCAGAATAAGCGCGAAAGTGAACTGCGCGACTGCCGCCGTGCCATAGGTAGGAACGTTGCAGACGGGAATACCGCGCTCGGCTGCGGCGACGGTATCGACGACGTTGAAGCCGGTTGCAAGCACCCCGATATATTCGATATTCGGGCAGGCGTCCAGAATTTCCTTTGTGATTTTCACCTTGTTCACGATGACCGCCTGATTATTGCCGATGCGTTTAACAACGGTGTCGAAGTCGTCGGGCGTTCTGTCGTACACGGTAAGCTCGCCGAGGTTTCTGAATCCGTCCCACGAAAGGTCGCCGGGGTTTTCGGTAAAACCGTCCAGAATAACGATTTTCATAAGTTCCTCCCTGAAAAAGTGCCTGAAGTGCCGTAATTTGCAAAAACATTATTGCATTTTAATTGTACATTAAAAAGCGGGCGGTGTAAATACTCTTTTTCAAGAAAACGACAAAAACGGACGATTTTTTGCAAAATTATCGGAAAAAATTGTCCTGTTACAGGACTTTTTTGCCTTTTGAATAAACTTCCGTGACTTTTCCGCGCTCGTCGACGACGTTGAACGACGCGTCATATCCAACGGAAAGGGCGGGGATTTCAAGCCCCAAATATTTTCTCGGCGATTCAGTCGCGCAATAGACCGCCTTTTCAAGCGGCACGCCGTAGCGGACGATGATTTCAACCATTTTCGCGATGTTCGTCGTGCTTCCCGCAAGGGCGGATTTGTCTTTGAGATACGCCGCAGTGCCGTCGGCAATTACGGGCGTGTTTTCGCCAAGGATATATTCGCCGACAGGCGCGCCGCACGGGGCAAGGGCGTCCGACACAAGTATGATTTTTTCATATCCTTTGCACTTATAAATGAATTTGAAAAGGTTTTCGCCGATATGCACGTCGTCGGCGATGACTTCCGTATAAATATCGTCAAAGTACATCGCGCACTCGTTCAGCCCGAGATGTTTCGTGATTTTGCCGCCGACGCGGCGGAATCCGCTTGACGCGCAGTAAATATGAGTCGCTCCGTCAAGCCCGGCGTTTTTGCAGGCGATAATCTGATCGTCGATACTGTCGTCGTGTCCCGCCTGCGCCTTTATGCCGTTTCCGACGATTGCTTTTACGAGTGCGACCGCGTTTTTCGTTGCAGGACACAGCGTTACGATTTTAAGAACGTCCGCGTTCCGGCTGAAAAAATCCGCGTCCTTTTCGTCAAAGGAAGTCATTATGTTTTCAACGGGCTGTGCGCCTTTTTTCGCAATGCTTATGTACGGTCCTTCGATATGCGCGCCCAGAATTTCCGCGCCCGACGGCGACAATTTTCTCAGTTTTTCAAAGGCTTTGTCAAGCGCGGTAAGCGGGGTTGCGACAAAGGTCGGAAGGTATGCTCCGATACCGTTTGAAAGAAGGTAATTTCCGATTTTCGACAATGCGTTTTCGCTAAGTTCCGTGACGTCGTGAGTCACCGCGCCGTGCGTGTGAATATCGACGTATGGCAGTGTAACGTATCGCGGCGCAGATTTTTCGCGCGTCTTTGAAACCTTTGAAATTTTTCCGTTTTCAACGGTTATGTCGACGGCGTTATCGGCGATTTTTCCGTCAAAAATTAACTTTACGTTTTTAATTTCCATAATAAACCCCGTTTTTTGTCATAATTTGTAAAAATATATAGTTTCGGGCAGTAGCTCGAAATACAGCGAAACAGCGGCTTTTTTGTTGAAATCGAGCGTCACGAGAGAGGTTGTTTCAAACTCGTATCTTCTGCCGTCCGAAAGGGAAAGCGCGCACGATTTTTCGTATTCTAAGGTGTCTTTCGGTTTCTTAAAAATTGCCGACAAAACGCCCGTCTTTTTTTCGACAAGGTTGTCTGTTGTACCTTTTGAAATCTCTTTCCCTAAAAATTTCACCGGGAAAGTCGGCGGCACGAGAAAGGTGAGTTTTGCGGCGGAAAACGTCGCGTTTGAAAAATGCAGCGCAAGACGGTTTTCTTCTTCGACGACGGATATTTTCACAAAATCCCCGTCGTATCCCGAAAAGTCGATATGCGCGGACTTTACCGAACACGACTTGGTTTTCACGTCCGAAAGCGCGTATTCCCCGTCGACGTCGAACCGCGCGGTCAGTTTCCCGTTTTTCACGCCGAACTTTTTTTCGGCCTTTACCGATTTTATAAACGGAACGAGCGACGTATGATTGAAAATTTCCGTTTCGTCAAAAGAAAGCCTTACGCCGTATCCGCTGTCAACGATTTTAATCATACCGATATTTTACCCTTTTTGGAGGCGGTAGTCAAGGCGCGAAATCACGTTTGAACGAGTCTCGTCATATATTGAAAAAAATCGTCGGGGGAAAAGGGTGGACAGATGCCGCGCGGAAGTCGATTTATCTCGGCTGAAAAAAAACTTTGAAACGATAAAAGGAAAATGCGACGACGTGTTTGCCGTCGTGAAAGCGAACGCGTACGGACACGGCGCGACGGAAGTCGCGAAAACTCTTGAAGAAAGCGGTTGCAAAAAATTTGCCGTGGCGTCGGTGTACGAGGCGGAAAGTTTAAGGAAAAACGGGATACACGGCGAAATCGCGATACTCGGTTTTTGCGAGGATTTCGGGCTTGCCCGCGAAATTGCCGCACGTCCGCTCGTGTACGACGAACACACCCTTTGTCTTGCAAAAAAGTACGACGCGGAAGTTTTCGTAAAAATCAATACGGGAATGAACAGGCTCGGGTTTTCGACAATCGGAGAAACGGCGTCCGCCGTGAAAAACTTGCGGGTTCTCGGGGTGTTCACCCATCTTTCGTCGGCAGACGGCGACGACGCAACCGACCGCCGTATTACCGAGGCGCAGATAAAAAACTTTATGGAAGCGGAACTTGTCGTCAAAAACGAAAAGGACGTCCCCTTTTATGCTGAAAACAGCGCGGCGCTCATAAAATACGGCAGATTTTTCGACGGCGCGAGAATCG
>OGXR01000764.1_pt1 | contig 25411 bp, 19 predicted proteins | sample 1576331 | NCBI WGS metagenome assembly OGXR01 (sample SAMEA3541473, study PRJEB24748) | human gut metagenome | biome: human gut; feature: human-associated habitat; material: faeces | place: China | collected 2012 | reverse complement strand
GTAAAAGCTGCCAGGGACAAAGCTGCCACGCATTCTTTATGCCAGAAGCGAAGAACAAAATCTATCCACTTCACATGGCCCTTGGAGTTACGGCTTTCATCCCGAAACAGTTTGTTGGCTCCGGGAAAGGTCTGGTCCAGGAGCGAGATCAATCCGTTTCGCAGCATCCCTGCAGTTGTTGCGGTCCTTTCATAGAGTCGGCTCTGGATTTTTAACAGCTGACGGTTCTCGTCCTCGCCAGCGTATTCCTGTAAGTCTATCCAGAAGGTAAGACCGTAGTTCGCAATTTTCATCGCGTCCGCACGGTCTGTTTTGACCTTACGAATAGAGTTGTCGCTAAAATTGTGGATCAGAATTGCGTTCACAACACTTACATAGAACCCGGCTTCTTTCAGAGTCATCGCAATTGGCCGCCAGTACATCCCGGTGTGTTCCATAACGATCCTGATCTCTCCGTCAAGTTCTCTGAGCTTCGTAATCAACTTTTTAAGGCCTTCTGCAGTATGCTCAACATCAAACGGCAGAAGAACGACTTCCCCTCCCGGACGGCGGGCAGCGACCGTGCTTTTGTGTTTTGATACATCGATTCCAACGGCAGTGATCGTTCCTGTGTTCATAGGCAGTCCTCCCAATCAGATTCATAATCGGCGACCGCCGCAGTTCATTACCTGTTCAGCTTGCTTTGTTACACGAATGTACGGATCACTCCGATAACTCAACCTGCATCAATCGAACGCTGCAATGAAAGGGCCGGCTGACAGTTTGCACAATCGAGCGTGATTAGCTCAAGCAATGCTTCGAAAGGCCGATTACCCTCTCATTGTAGCTTTGGTAAGAACCGCTGAACAGCACATTCTTTAACATGCTGCTTTTGGGGTCAAGCATATTGTAGCAAGCAATGGGAGTGTCCGGACACTCACCCAACATGCTCGGCGTGGGAGCATGGCGGCACTATGTTTATGACGTGGGATTGATGCATCGTTGACGTCAGAACATATATTGCAAAAGGTCGCAGTAAGCGACCTTTTTAATACTTGCTGAGGAGGTCGTGAAACGGCCCTGTTGACAAAAGCGCCATAGGGTACAGCATGGAGCTGCGTCCTATGGCGCTTAGAGTTTTACGGAGACTCACGCCCGGGTGTTTCCGGGTCGTCAGGAGCTTTACCATTCGTTTCAGGTTTAATGCCGTCGCCGAGAGAAGGCAATGCTCGTGAGCCTTGCCTAAACCACGCTTTCGCAATCGTCTCAAGTTGTGTTCAGCCTTCTGGTGAGAAAAATTCCCCTCGCAGTAGATTTTTCGCAGCCGCAGTGCTTCATAATATCCCGGCGTCCCATTATTCCTCATGTGCTGTTCTTCGCTTGCCCACTTGAAATATGCTCTCTCAACCACACGGTACTTCGCATCCCCGGAGATGCACCGGCTGCGCAGAGGACATGCCGAGCACTCTCCCGCCGACGCCTTGTAGCGCTTCTGCCCCAGCCTGTCCCTGTAATTTGAAAATATGAGACGACACGCGTTTGGGCACGTCAGCGTATCGCTCTCACGGTCATATATGAAATCTGCCTCTGAAAATACGCCGGATGCGGGCTTCGGCAAATTGCGCTTAGGTATGTACGTCCGTATGCCCATGTCCAGCATGTCTTTGTGTATCTCCGAGCTGTCGTACGCAGAGTCCGCACACACCGCCTCCGGCTTGAAGCCGAAAACCGCTATCTGCCGCTTTATCCTCTCCGAGTGTACTGTTGAGTCCAGAACATTCCCGGGGGTGGTGTGCACATCCGTGATCAGCCCATGCCTGGCGTCGCAGGTCTGATGGCTGAGGTAGTAGAAGCCCAGGGGCTTTCCCGTGCGCTTCATGAAACCGGCGTCGGGGTCAGCCGGACTCTTAACGAGCTCCTTGTACCCCTTTTTCTTCTCTTTGCGGTGTTTGGGGTAAACACCGTCCTTTACCGCCTGCTCATTAAGCCTTTGAAGATATGCGGATGGCTCCGCTTCCACGGCAACGCGCTCCAAAACGTCGTTGCGGGCATTCGCCCGCACATGTGTGGAATCCGTGAGCAGCAGTTTGCCGTCTATGAGACCGTGCTCAATGCATTTCCGAACCACTTCGTCGAACAGTTCCTCGAACAGCGCAGCGCCATTGAATTTGCGGCGGCGCAGTTGGGAGAAGGTAGAGTGGTCGGGTACCGGCTCGTCGAGATTGATGCCGAGAAACCAGCGGTATGCGATGTTGACGCGCACTTCTTGCTCCAAGCGCCGTTCGGAGTCTATGCCGTACAGGTAACCGAGTAGCAGCATCTTGACAACGACCACAGGGTCGATGGACGGCCGGCCTCTGTGTGAGTACAGGCTCTCTACACGCTGGTAGATGAAGCTGAAGTCCATCAGGCTGTCCAACCGTCTGAGGAAATGTTCCTGCGGCATGAGCGACTCCAACGTTACACACAACATCTTCTGCTGTACTCCATCCCTGCGAGTCATCATCCCCACATCACCGCCCTTGCTTTTCCTCCAGTATACCATATGCGTCGCGGCTATGCGTAATTTTGTCAACAGGGCCGTTTCGCAGTAGCCCTCGCTTATGTTTTCGGGCTGACTAGCAGACAAAGAAGTCCGGCTGCCGTTACTTACGACAGCCGGACTTTATATTACGCCACATATGGGTAACGTATATAAACGTATTCGTATACTTTGCGCCTGTAATCGTTCAAGCTATTATCATAAGCGGGCGGAAGCTCCTTCCAAAGCGTGTCTCTGATGAGAGCATCCACAGCAGATCTGGTTTCTTCCTTGTCCCGCCAATGGTCAAGTTCGGCTATCTTAGCCTTCACTTTTGCAAGCAGCTCAACCGAGATTTTCTTAATTGCACGTATGTCTTGCTTAGACAGATTCTCCGAAAACAGCAAGTCATACATAGAAAGCTCCTCATCACTGGAAAAGCCCTCACGCACATATCGCTGTTCCTCCTGATCCATGCTTTTTGCCAGATCAATCAGGTCCATAAATGTCTTCTCAATCGTGGCACGATCCTGCTCGCTGTTGTACTCTTCAATTATTGCCTGGTAGCGCTCATAGTAGTTAATCCTTTGAGGATTTGAAAAGAGCAAGGCATCCAGCCGCTCTTGTATCAAATCATCAAGATCCTTTAGCAGCAAGTTTTTTCGCTTTGCTTTTGCAAATTCCAGGCGGAGCAAATCGAAGTTTATATTGCTAATGTCGAATTGACGTGAAGCGACGAGCCCGGGGGCAGGTGGTTCTACCTGTACGTACTCGCTTATGATGCCATTGATCTCAACCATAAGATCCACATTGCTGGCATGTTTTCGCTCCTTTTGAAGAGCGTGCAATATGGCAACGATCGCATCGTACTCTTTACGCGAATTCCCCGAAATGTCGTCTCGGTCAGCATACTTCATGAGTCGTATCAGCTCATTGGCATAGGTCTGGAACCTCTTGCGGTCTTCAAGCGTGCTGCTTACCGCGTCAGCGCCATCCTTCAGCAAAGCCATTCTGTCAAAATACTCGGCATCTATCAAATGCTGCAAATTGAACCCATGGCTCAAAAGAAAGCTCTTTGCAGCAGAAATGGTGTCCAGTATACGCGCAATGAGCTCTTCCTTGTCCACCGTCGGATCAGCCCCATTTTGACCGCCAACATTAGCAGTATAATCAGCCAGAGCTTTACGCAGCGCTTTAACTATTCCTATGTAGTCGATAATCAGCCCATTGCTCTTACCATCAGCTACACGATTTGCACGGGCTATTGTCTGCATCAGAGTGTGCGCTTTTAACGGCTTATCAAGATATAGGCACGACAAGCACTTGACGTCGAAGCCGGTAAGCCACATGGCACAGACGAACACAATGCGCAGAGGGTTATCTGGGTCTTTAAACTCTTTGTCCAGCTCGCGTTTCTCCATTTTGTTCCGGTGGTACTTAATATCAAGCTCCCATTTTTTGAATGTCTGTACCTCGTTTTGCTCCTGGCTGATCACCACGGCCATCTCGGTTTCCTTCATCCAGGTGATCTTACGTTCAAGCTCTTGAGCTTCCTGCTGTGTGGCGTGTTTGATCCGGCCCTCCAGTCGCTTGATTTCCAGAGCCCAATACTTCTGTGCCAAATCGTACATACGCACACAGGTTACCTTGTTCAGGCATACGAACATAGCCTTACCGCTGGTCCACAGGTCAGAGTAGTGCCCTACAAAGTCTTTAGCAATGGAGTCGAGCCGCTGTTCCGCGGTCAGCAGATGGATCTCCTTTGCAAATTCCCTCTCCAGTTTCTCCTGCTGGTTTACGTCCAAGTCCGCCTGTTCAATGGCATCGAGTATCCTGGTGGTGATCTCCGGATTGTGAAGGTCCGCGATTTTATCCCCACGGTTTTCATAGTACAGTGGAACTGTGGCGCCGTCCTCTACCGCGCGCTTAAAGTCATATACAGAGATGTACCCGCCGAAGGTCCGCTCGGTGATGTTATCGTTGGACATCAGCGGAGTTCCTGTAAAGCCGATTCGTGCAGCTGTTGGCAGCAGATGCATCATATTGTCGGCGTATATTCCGTACTGGCTGCGATGTGCCTCATCCGACATAATGAGAATGTCGTGGTCCGGATAGATGGGTTCGGGATTGGATTTATTAAACTTCTGAATGAGAGTAAATATAAAGCTGGGGTTGCCCCTCAGTTTTTGCACGAGGTCATCGCCGCTGGATGCTATAAACTGTCCCGCCTTTGCCTTCCCCAGCAGACCGCAGTTTTCAAATGTATCGCTGATCTGTTTGTTCAGCTCATCACGGTCTGTGAGAATGACTATCGTCGGCGACCCTTCAAACTTGCGCCTTATCTTCTGTGCCAGGAACACCATAGAGTAGCTCTTGCCGCTGCCTTGAGTGTGCCAGAAAACGCCCAGCTTGCCATTATTCAGCTTGCGGTCAACATAGGCTCTCACCGCCTCGTTAACACCGAGGTACTGATGATTCCGTGCCAGTATCTTGACTGTATGCCCGCCGGAATGGTCGAAAAGGATGAAGTTTTCCAGCAAGTCAAGGAAGTTCTCTTTCTTACAGATGCCGCGGAGCATCGTCTCAAGGGCTACGCTGCCCTGCTCCTGCTCGTTCAGGCGTTTCCACTCATGGAAGAACTCATATGTACTTCCCAGCGTACCCACCTTGGCCTTCATCCCGTTCGAAAAGATAAGAAAGGCGTTGTAGTAAAACAGGTGCGGAATGGTATCCAAGTAGTCTGTGTAGTTGTTTGTGTAAGCGTCCTGAACATCGACCGTGTTCTTCTTCAGTTCTACGAACAGAAGTGGAATGCCGTTGACGAATCCAACTATGTCAGTACGGCGGCGGTAGAGTTCGCCATGGATCTTCAGTTCTTTTATGGCCAGAAAGTGATTTCGTTCCTGATCGTTTGGATGCTGGAAATCTATGACCTGCGCGCGCTTCTCTTCTGTTTTTCCATCCGGGCGTTTTACAGTGACTGGTATGCCGTCACGGATAAGAGCGTACTTCTCCTCGTTTATCTGCATAAGGGAGGCCGTAGACAAATGCGCCTCCATTTTCTTCTGAGCCTCATCAGCCTGAGCGGGGGTGAGCCACGGGTTGAGGCGCTTTAGAGCCTGCCGAAAATATCTAGTGAGCAGGATCTCGCGATAGCTTGTCCGCCCGAACGTGCCGTCCTTGCCCAGCTTCTCGGTGCAGTAGGCATACGCCACCTCCCAGCCCAGCTCATGCTCCAACAGGTGCCCGGCCGATTCCTGGACAAGTATATTTTCGGAGTACTCGTAGCTCATGGTGTCACCTCAAACTTTGTATGTACTCAATTGCTTCTATTTCGTCGCCTTCTAAAATCTTTTTGCCCTCTTCTTTATCGTCCTTATGTTTGTTGTAAAACCAGTCCCATGTCTTTTCCCCCATGGTGACGTCCTCTAAATCATCCTCTATATTGCATACCCATGAATTCTTATATTTCATAGGGGCTATAATGCTGAGCAGCTCTGTTCTGTTTGCCTTGTCAGGAGTTATGTGCTGCATTATTTCGTCTATCGCATCGTTATCCTTTATTTTCTTGACATAAGCTCCCTCGTATCTTGTTAACTTAAAAATGTATTCGACATACTCGAACGCATCAATGCCTCTGTTGAAAATAAAATCTATTACTCTCTCATCGCGAATTTCTTCTTTTCCAGTAACTGCCGAGAGTAAGTCAATGTTGTACAGTAATGCACTTTTTAAGTTATCACATTCTGATTCAGATAGGTTCACATGAGACATACGGCACAGGCTTCTAATTGCTATTTTTAGCTTTTCTTCAACCCAGGTCGAAAAATTTCTGTTTGTTTCTTCATCTATAATAGTCAAATGTAATCCACCCATTATAATTTTACACCTCCACTTCCCCGCTCATCAGCTTTGGCAGCAGACGGTCACGGGCTTGTTGTAGTTTCAGAATCTGCGTTGAAAGGATTCGAATTTGTTCAATAGATTTCTCAGCAGTTATTTGAAACAAAGTTAAGACTTGGGTATCTGGAACAACGATTTCAAAATCTCGGAATGTTTTTTTGCTTATTTCCAAGTATGTTGAGCCCCCAGCTTTAGTCCTAATTTCGTCTACTCTGTTCAATAAATTATACAGAAGATACATTTGCGCATCGTGTTGATATGGGACACAAGAAATAAATCCTTGGTTTGTACAGACAGGAAAATTGCATATACCAAAGAATCCAACACTGGCTCTACTGGTCATCAAAATTGTACCAGGCGGAACCATTTTAGCCGAACTGTTATTTAATCCTTCGTTTGTTATTTTTGTTGCCGTATCCAACAAAACCAGCGAGTTATTTTTAGTGATATCTGTAGGCGTAACCCATGGAATGCTACCATTTTGATAGTACTCTTTCACTTTTGTAGAAGGTGTTCCGCCTCCTATTGTATCGCACACGTCTGATATGTGAAGTTTCTCCCACCCCGCCGGCACGCCGTCCACGATTTTGGTGTGCTCATGGCCGGGGAAGCGCAGGTCTACAAACCACTCTTTGTACAGCCGCTGCGCCGCTTCTTCCAGCAGTTTGATCTGCTTTCGGTTGTTCTCGATGAGGTCGTCATAGGCCGAGAGAATATCGGCAATGCGGCGCTGAGTTGCCAGAGGTGGCAATTCTACATATAACTCCCCAAGTTCACTTCCACGAATGCCAGCTTGTGCACATTGTGATACAATCGATTTAATAGGCGAACACGGAGATAAGAAATAGTAGTAATAGAACATGGGATGTGCCTTTGTTCGGTTTAACCGGATGCGAATTAAGTGTGACTCAAACACTGTCATCGAAGATGATTCCATTACGATGCTACACTTTCCTGCTCCTTCTAACACTAACGATTGCCTTGCAAACAATAAGTCATTGCGTTCAACTTTGCAGTTCTTCTTTTCAGAATCAGTAAGCGGAACAAGTTCCATAGGGATGTCATATATCCTGTTATTTGCAAAAAGTTCGCCCATATTAATCATTTTATAACCAGTTCCGCGGACTTTGCTTGGCTTTGTCAATCCATTCCGTGATGGAATTTCATATAATTTACTAAACTTTACTTTCTCCCAACTCACAGCCCCATCTCCTCCCAATTCTTCGAGATGGTCGCCATAAGGCGATTGGACTCCTCCTGCAGAGACAGCAGCTCCTTGTGGATCTCGGTCATACGTTCGTGGAAATCTACGCCGTCATCCTCGGTGGGGGCCACGCCCACATAGGCGCCGGGAGTAAGCGAGTAGCCTTTGTCCTTTATCTCCTCCATGGTGGCGATCTTACAAAGGCCGGGAATATCCTTGTATTCGCCCTCTCCGAACTTTTCCGTCAGCCAGAGCGCAGCTTCCATGATATCAGTGCAATATTTGAAATACTCCAAATCTGTGTCCAGCGCGTTGCTCAACCGCTTTTTATCTTTCTTTGCAGCATTTTCTATTTCTGCTTTCTTTGCGGCGCTGTGTGCATCACGCGCCTCTGCTGTTGCTGCAAGAAGTTTCGAAAGCTGCTGAATATCGTTGATAGAAAGCATCTGCTCAGTCAGTTCAGCAGAAATGCCCATTTCTTCGAACGGGATCGGCATCGCATGTATGTACTCAAAATACTGTTTAATGAGGCTTTCGTATTTATCGGTCTCGCCTCGATACAGCCACACGATGGCGTTCAGGTTCTTCAGCTGCCACTCGCTCCACTCGTTGAGAGTGCGGTCCACCACGGTGTAATAGTTCCTGGCGTCGATAAACAGTACCTTGTCGAGCAGTTCTTCCTTCTTGCCCTTGTCAAAAAACCAAAGGGTGCACGGCAGACTCTTGGTGTAGAAAAAGTTGTTGCCCACGCTGACCATGACATCAACGTGCCCGGTCTGCACAAGTTTCTCTCGGATGTCCTTATCCTTGCTCTGGCTGTCCGTAGCAGAGGAAGCCATAACGAAGCCCGCGCGGCCGCGTTCATTCAGGTATGCGTAGAAATAGGATATCCAGAGATAGTTTGCGTTGCCTATCTCCTTGTTTTTATTCACAGCGGGTAAGCCAAATGGCAGACGTCCGGCGTTCTGCGCCGACTCTGCCTTAACTTTGTCTACGTTGAATGGAGGATTAGCCATTACATAATCGCAGCTGCCCTCCAAATTGTGTGCGTCGTGGTAGAACGTATTGGCCTCATCGCCGGATTTTATGACGCCGGTAAGGCCATGCACTGCCAGATTCATCAGGCAAAGCTTGGCATTATACTCCACCTTTTCCTGGCCGAAAAAGGTCATGGTGTTATTGGCGCGCATTCCGGCCTGTTCGACGAAATCTCCAGTTTGTACGAACATACCGCCACTGCCGCAGGCGGGATCGAGCAGTGTTCCCTTCGCAGGCTCCAAAATATTTACTATCATCTTCACCAAGGACTTCGGCGTAAAGAACACGCCATCGTCCTGGGCCACATTCTTGGCAAATTTATTTAGGAAATACTCATATATGCGCCCAATAATGTCCCCACCGACGTCGTCAAGAGCGCTGTTATTGAATATGCGAAGGAGCTCCGACAACAGTTCGTCGGAAAACATGGTATAGTCCTTAGGCAGCACACCGCGGAGCTGTTCACTCTGCTGTTCAACAAGCTCCATTGCGTTGTTGACCACTTCGCCGAGGCTGCTCATTGCCTCGCCGTTTATATTCTTGATGCCAGCAGACGATACATCACTTGGCAATTCGACAAGGTATGAATACTGTGCCTCTTTGGGGAGGAACAAAGCGCTGCGTGATATAAAATCTCCGGCTTCAACAGGCAGCACTCTCCCCGCTCGTACCGGTCTATCCTTGAGCACTTCCGCTTCTACAAGCTTGAATCGGCTATATGCATATCTGAGAAAAATGAGCCCAAGAACAGGCATGCAATACTGGTTGGATGTAAGCTTTGACCCTGCCCTTAGCAAATCCGCGGATTCCCAGAGCTCATCTTCTAGCTTGCGTATGTTTATCATAATTGTCCTCCAAAAGAACAGCACTCCAATAAGTGGCGAAATCTGTATCTAATTATAACTTTAAAATGGCACACTTTCAAGGTGACTTCACGAACATCCGCAAGCAGGGCAATGAGGGCCCCATTTTGCAAAAGCTCTCCCAGTTGAATGACTGGGAGAGCTTTTTTCAGTTGTGCGCCGCAGACGGTTCAACCAACGATAACGAATAAGATGCCACCAGTGGAATGTTTTCCAAACCTATTCAAACGCCACCAGCAGTTTCTTCGCCAGCCGCTCGCCTTCGTGGGCGCGAAGATGGCTTGCGGCCTGCTCGGCGAAGCGGTGTGTTTTGACGGTATCCAGCTCGGCGAGAGCTATGATCCTGAGCTCGCCGTCATGGTCGAGGGCGAACTCGCCCCAGTCGCCATCGCCATCGGCCTGGTAGCGGTAAGTGCCCTGCGGCGTGCGTTCGATGCGTACTGCGTGCAAGGCCCCGAGCTCGACCAGCCCCAGCGTGAGCTTTTCGACTGCACGGCGGTACGCACGTTCCGCCGTGCGCGGGCTGGAAGCCTCGAACGCTGTCGCCAGCTCCTCAAAGCTCACGCGCTCGCTCAGCGGCGCGACCCGCCCGCAGGTCATACATATGGCGCAGCGCTTTTCAAGGAGCGTCTGCTCCCGGAAGCTCAGCTTTGCAAACGCCGCTCTCACCTTCTCAGCCAGTATCCCGCCATGAAGTATGCTCACATAGTCCCAGGTGTAACTCGCCTCGGTGTCGTTTTCAAGAGGTGAGACGTTCAACGCGAGCTGCGCCGTCTTTAGAAATCTCTTTGCGGTTGCTTCCGAGCAGCCGCGTTTTTTTATGAACTCCCTAAGCGAATGGCCCTGCGTCGAGCCGTACATGAGCGCGCCCATATGCCGCACAGCCTTGTACTCGTCATGGCTAGAAAAAGAGCCCGAATCCTCGAGCATTCGCGCTCTGAGCAGCGCATTTTGCACGTCATGATGGACAAAGGTCTCAAAACGCGACCCTACACGCGGGTCAAATCTCTCCCAGCGCTCTAGCATAGCGGCGGCGCAGGCGAGCTTGTACTCCAAAAGCGTCTCCGCGTCAAATGCCCGCTTGCCGAGAAATCTGCGCACCCGCTCGTTGAGCGACGACTCGTAGAAGTGCAGGAACGCCGCAAAGCTCTCGCTCTCAGACTTTGGCGGCGGATCGAGCTGAAACGCCCGCTCTGCTTCCCTGAGCATCAGCATTTCCGCTCCGCCTCGGCGCGCAGCGCCTCCTGCGTCATCTCGGACTCATAGGCCACACGCGCGTAATCGGCATCGGACAGCGCGCGCTGAAGCTTGTCCTTGGCCAGCTTGCGCATGGCATCCGCCGTGGACTCGTCAAGTCTCCCGCGGCGCTGGCTCTGCAAAATGGTGTTGAGCCGTCGGTTGTAAATCGCCTTCAGCGGGTGATCTCCGGCGAGCTCACGCTGCTCACGCCCACGCATGGCTCCGACCTGGCGGCATGTTCTGCCGTGTGCGTCACCGGGAGCAAACCCGCCGCAATACTTCGTGCGACGTGCATCGATCGTGAGGAACCAGCGCCCGCAGACAGCGCATTTTCGCGGCGCGTGGCCGATGATGAGGCCCTCGTAAAAGTCCGAGCGCAGCAGCCCGACGAACGAGACATAGTTCATCCGTCGAAGCAGCTGCGGCGGCTCGCCTGCCGAGGCGTACTGCACAGAGGCGTTGGCCAGCGCCATCAGGCTGTCCTTTGAGGCGGTGAAATGCTTGCTGAACGCTGCAGCGAGGCCGTCCGGCGTTCTCTCCGCATCATCCGCGTTTATTGCCTCAGCCAGGGCCGTCATAGCTCGCTTGTACTCAGCGAGCGAGAACGCAAGCTGTGCGAGGACCGGCGCGATCTTGCTGAGCAGCGCGCCCTTGCGCAGACCCGGTTCCTGTGCCGCCGCAAGTCCCCGTGTGAGCATGGCCATGTTGAGCGCACGCACCTGTTCGATGCCCTCCGGCGTGAAAGCGTCTGCGATGCTTGGCGCGTAAAAGCCATGATCCAAGTGTGAAAACGGCTCCATCTCGCTCATAGCGTTTATGACCCGCATTGCGGCTGCACGCGCTCTTTCCAAAAGCTGAGCCGTCACGTTCATCATCCCGAGCGCAACTATGAACTCATTGAGCACACGACACGGCTCGGCAAGCGACGCGATCACAGAGTCCGGAATATTCAAAGCCTCGCACCCGAACGTGCCCGTCGGAACGGAACGTCCTTCATATGTGACAGTATCCCGCCCAAATTCCAGTGTCAGCATGTTGTGTTCCATCATACCCTCCATGGGATTTTTTCGCATTGTATCATATGTCATGTTTTTTGGAAACGGCCTGTCATGCTGTTTGCCGTGTTTTTCGCGTATTCCTCATATTACTGGTGGAGGGCTTGGCCCTTACAACGAATTTGGAGGTATGCGAATGACAAACTACAGCGTGTTGAGAAACGCGGTGCCGCTTGATGAGGCGGCGGAGAGGTACGGAACGGTCCGGCGCGGCTTCATGCGCTGCCCGTTCCACGCGGACAGGGTGCCGAGCCTGAAGCTCTACGACGACCACTTCCACTGCTTCGGCTGCGGCGCGCACGGGGACGTGGTGGACCTCACGGCGGGCCTGCTCGGCTGCTCGAAGGCCGAGGCGGCGCGGCGGCTCTCGTCGGACTTCGGCTCAGGCTCGGCACGCCCTCGCGGGCTCGATGCCTGCAAGAGCGAGCTCGAGCGTTGCCGGCAGGCGCTCGCGCCGAGTACGAAACATGAGGACATCGGAGAAAAATACGCCGAGGCTTGCAGGCTCGGTGAGTGGACGGGATACCTGCTCGAGGTTGGCGCGAGCGGAGCGGAGACGCGGCGGATCGAGCGGGAGACCGCGCGCCTGATGGAGGCCTGCAATGGTTGAGTATCCGGAATGGTACGACGGTAAAAGCGTCAATGAGGTCAAGTTCTGCGAGGAATTCCTCAAAATCCACCCGATGAAGAGCGTGAACGGCACCTTTTTCACGGTCGAAGGCCGCGTCACGGACGAGGACGCGCTGCGGCGCGAGATCTACGAGAGGCTCAAGCCCTTCTTTCAGACCGGGCTCACGAAGCGCGTGGCGAATCTGCTCGAGGCGCTGAGGCTCGAGGCCTACGCGCCGGACCTGCCCATCCAGCGCGACCGCATCCACGTCGCAAACGGCACGCTCTTCTTTGACGGGCGCTTCAGCGCGGAGCGCGAGTTCTGCCGCAATCGGCTCCCCGTGGCCTACAACGAAGGCGCGGCGGCGCCGGAGACCTGGCTCAGGTTTCTCGGCGAGCTGCTCTACTCTGAGGATATCCCGACGCTTCAGGAGTTCATGGGCTACTGCCTGCTGCCGACCACGAAGGGGCAAAAGATGCTGATGCTCATCGGACGCGGCGGCGAGGGCAAGAGCCGCATCGGGGTCGTGCTACGCGCGCTGCTCGGCACGAACATGGCGACGGGCAGCATCTCAAAGATCGAAACCAGCCGCTTCGCCCGTGCCGACCTGGAGCACGAGCTCGTGATGCTCGACGACGACATGAAGCTCGAGGCCCTGCCGCAGACGAACTACATCAAGGCCATCGTCACCGCCGAGCTGCCGATGGATCTCGAGCGTAAAGGCCAGCAGAGCTACCAGGGCAACCTGTACGTCCGCTTTCTCGGATTCGGCAACGGCTCGCTCAAGGCGCTCTACGACAGGAGCGAGGGATTTTTCCGGCGGCAGATCATCCTGACGACGAGGCCGAAGGCCGCGGGCCGCAGGGACGATCCGTTCATCGCCGAGAAGATGTGCGCCGAGGCGGAGGGCGTCTTTCTCTGGTGCCTCGAGGGGCTGCGGCGGCTCATCGAAAACGACTACCGCTTCACGCTCAGCGAACGCGCACGTGAGAACATGGCCGAGGCGGTGAGCGACGGCAATAACGCGGTGGATTTCATGCGCAGCGAGGGCTACATACGTTTCCGGGCCGACGCGGAGGCGAGCAGCCGGGACATCTACGCCGTGTACAAGCTCTGGTGCGAGGACAATGCGCTCAATCCGCTCTCACCGCGCAGCCTCAGCGCGCATCTCATCGAGAACCAGGAGGTCTACGGGCTCGAGCCCACGAACAAGATCTATCTGCCCGGCGGCCGCCGCGTGCGCGGCTTCGTGGGCGTGGAGCTGCTCCAGCGCGCGATGTGAATCCGAGTTCAAACCTTGCGTACAAGCGTACATATGTACGCTCGTACACGGGAAACCAACTCAGTGACGATTTTTTGAAGAAACCTGAAGAAGCCGAATCAGAAGGCATCAAGCCAGATCAAGGTATAAACCCCGCTCAGGATGCGGAAACTATTGCCAAAAGGAGCTGATTTGCGCTTGCAGATAGATATATTGGATAATCAAAAAATCGTGGCTGTGTGGCTGACGAGGGCGGAACGCGATGACGAGTCAGTCATGGCGCGGCTCCGCTCACTGCGGTCCGAGTACAAGGCCAAGAAATATACCGTCGCCGAGTACCATTCCGGCAGCGGCGACCTGCACACGAGCGTCCTCGACCTGCTGGCGTACAATAAGCGCCGCATAGCCGAGATGCAGGTAAAGAACGAAAAATCCTTCAAAACGGAACGCTTTTAGAAAAATAAATTTAGTAATTAAAATAGCTAAAAGTGAGTCTTCGCAGGTTAAAGATACAAACTATTTACTTGAAATGGTATTTGCGTGTGCTATAATAAAAGCTACAAGTTAAATTATGGAGTGTGCTATTATGAATGAGAATTTGGTAGTTCATAAACCAAAGAGGTCATCTGTTGGCAAGATTATTTTTAGCTTATTAATCTTAATAATTGTTATCTCAAGCGTAGCGGTATATATTTATGTGTATAACATATCACGGTATTTAGACGTTGAAGATTCTTTATATGTAGCCAATATAGATGGAACGGATGTTTATGTGCACTTCACAGATAACCACGAGATAGAGTTAGTTGGCGCAGATGAGTATAGGCTTTATATCTCAAAGACATGCTATAAATACACCGGATATTATTGGAACAGGTTGTTTGGAAATCTGTATTTTTCTGAAAAAAACATATCTTCATTGACCAATGTGGATGACGGAGCCACGCCTGCAACCGCTGTATTAGTATGTGAAGCGGCATATTACATAGATACTATCTCAAATGGTGATTCAGGTATTGAGGCTATGGAAGACACGGATATGTTAAACAGCAGCTATAAAACAGAAATTATGTTTTATGATGACAAATTACTGATGGATGGCATCTTGTTCACTAGGACTGATGATATGGACCCTGTTCTTGCTGAACTTGTTCGTTTATTCATTGATGTGAATCTGTAATTTTAGGTCTCCCGGTCAAATGACTTGGGAGACTTAATTTTTGACTTAGATAATGGATGAGGTGCAAGTTAATCTTGTTATTATTCTGATTATATTTAGACTTGCCTAGTTAAATCCCACGTGGTACAATTATACCAAGCACAAATGCTTCAATTAATTATAACATTGTAATGCAGCTGGTGATAAAACACTGCTATGTGCAAAGGAGGCGCCTGAATGCCGGACAACTTGTCTATCCGTATCGCCGGATATTGCCGCATCTCCGTTGATGAGGAGCTTGACCGCGACAACACGTCAATCGAGAACCAGAAGGCCATCATCTCCGACTTCGTCGAACACAAGTTCCCGGGCGCGGAGCTCGTATTCTACGAGGACCGCGACCGCTCAGGCTATACCTTCGAGCAGCGCGAGGGCTATCAGGCCATGCGCCGCGAGCTGTTGGCGCACCGGCTCGATATTCTTGTCGTCAAGGACTTTTCCCGCTTCTCGCGCCGCAACAGCCGCGGCCTGGTCGAGCTTGAGGACCTGCGCGACGCGGGCGTGCGCATCATCTCCATCGGCGACGCCATCGACTTCCCCAACGACGACGACTGGCTCAAGATACAGTTCCAGTTCCTCATAAACGAGATGCCCGTCACCGACACGAGCAAGAAGGTCAAAAGCGTCATCCGCCGCCGTCAGGAGGACGGAAAATGGATCTGCGCCGCGCCCTACGGCTACATCATCAACAAGAAGCAGCAGTTTGAGGTCGTGCCGGTCGAGGCCGACATCGTTCGCCGCATCTACCGTATGTACATCGACGGCTGGGGCTACAAGAAGATCGCGAACGCCCTCACCGACGAGGGCATACCCACGCCGCGCATGGCCGAGCGCGAGCGCAAGCTCGCCGATGGCGAGGAGTATCACCGCAGCGTGAAGAGCGCGTGGAGCATCGCCACTGTCCAGGGCATACTCGACAACGACTTCTACATCGGCACGCTCCGCCAGGGCAAGTACACCCGCGCCAAGATAAACGGCCGCGACGTCAAGCGCGATGAGGTGGAGCAGATCGTCATCGAAAACCACCACCAGCCCATCATGGACTACCGCACCTTCGCCGCAGTCCGCGCCCTGCGCGAGAAGCGCGCGAAGTACAACTACCGCGGCGTCAAGATAAACGACAACGTCTACTCCGGCTTCCTCCAGTGCGGCGACTGCGGCGCGCCGATGTTCGCACTGGGCCGGCGCGACCTCAAGCCCGCCTACACCTGCGGCACCTATCACCGGCGCGGTACCGCCGGCTGCACCACCCACCACATCCGCGTGGACAAGCTCGACGAGCTGGTGAAGCTCTATGTGAAGAAGGTGCGCGACAACTCCGCGGAGATGCTCGAGCGGCTCAACGCCGAACTCGCCCGCGAGCCCGAGGACGTGGCGGAGACGGAGCGCAGCGCGGCGAACCTCGAGGACGTGCTGCTCGACGCTCAGGAGGAGCTCAAGGCCACGAAGCGCCAGCGCGTACGGGACATCATGCGCCACCCGGAGAACGAGGCCGTGCTAGACGAGACCTACGACGAGCTGGAAGCCGACCTCCTGCGGAAGATAGAGGGCCTGCAGAGCCAGATAGAGCACGTCACGGACAGGCGCAACACCATAATCCGCGCAAACCGCGCCGCAAAGACGGCGATGGAGGTCTTCGACGACATCATCACGAAACCGCACCTCGAAAAGCAGGACCTGGAGCTCATAATCGAGCGCATCAGGGTCTACGAGGACCACGTTGAAATACAGCTCAAGGCCGACATAGACACGCTGCTGCGCCGCGGCGAGCTGCCGGAGCCGGACACGGAGCCCGTGACGGTGGTGCAGGCCTCGACCCACCGCCCGGACAGGGCCATCAGCGCCAATGTTATCAGCGAGGGCGACCCGCTGGAGATTTTTACGGATAAGGATGGGGAGGTCATTTTTAAGAAGTATTCCCCCATAGGCGAGCTCTCGGACTTCGCGGCGCAGATCTGTGATTCGCTGCACAAGTCCACCGACTGCATCGCCGCCGTTTGCGACAGGGATGCCGTTATCGCCGTCGCCGGGGGAGGCAGGAGGGAGCTCTTCGAAAAGCGTATCTCACCTGAGCTCGAACAGATAATGGAGTCGCGCCGCGTCTTCCGCCACGAAAGCGGCGGGGCCTGCGTCCCCGTCACCGACTCCGACAGCGGCTTCTGCGTCTCCGTCGCCGCCCCCGTCGTCTCCGAGGGCGACCTCATGGGCGCCGTCATCTTTGCCTCGCCCAAGAACGCCCCGCCCTCCGGCGACGTCGAATTCAAGCTCGCCCAGACCGTCGCCGCCTTCCTCGGCAAGCAGATGGAAAGCTGAACGGCACTTCCCCCTACCCGCGCCTTGCGCCGGAGAGGGGGATGGTTTATAATGTCCCCGAAAGGCTGGTGCGGCATGGAACTTTCCGCTTTCTTCCCGGGTGTCTGGGACAAACTGAACGACACACAGCGGCGCGCCCTCACGGCGGCCGCCTCGCCACGCCGCCTCGCGCAGGGGGAGCTGCTCCACGGCGCGGGCGCCGAGTGCCTGGGCCTGCTCGCCCTGCAAAGGGGCAGGCTCCGCGCATTCATGCTCTCCGAGGCCGGGCGCGAGATCACGCTCTACCGCCTCTTTGAGCGCGATATCTGCCTCTTTTCCGCCTCCTGTATGGTGCGGAGCCTGCAATTCGATATCTCCATCGAGGCCGAGCGGGATTCGGAGCTCCTCGTCATCTCCCCGGAGGTATACCGGCGCGTGATGGAGCAGTCTGCGCCCCTCGCCAACTACACGAACGAGCTCATGGCCTCCCGCTTTTCCGAGGTCATGTGGCTGGTGGAGCAGGTGCTCTGGAAGAGCTTCGACCGCCGCCTGGCGGCCTTCCTGCTGGAGGAGTCGGCGCTGGAGGGCGGGCCGGAGCTCGGCCTGACGCACGAGCGCATCGCCGCCCACCTCGGCACGGCGCGGGAGGTCGTTACGCGGATGCTGCGCTATTTCCAGGCCGAGGGGCTCGTGAGCCTCTCCCGCGGGGCGCTGCGCATAGAGGATGAGGCGGGGCTGGAGGCCCTGGCCGAGCAGGGGAGGCGAGAGGCATGAAAAGCTGCTACATAGTCGCGGCGGCGGAGCTCGCCCCGGAGCGCCTGCGCCCGGAGCCCGGCGACATGCTCATCGCGGCCGACGCGGGGCTCCTGCATCTGGAGCGCCTGGGCCTTGCGCCCGACCTCGCGCTCGGAGACTTCGACTCCCTCGGTTACGTGCCGGAGGCGCCGCAGGTGGAGGTCTGCCCCGTGCGCAAGGACGACACGGACACGATGGCCGCGCTCCGGCGCGCGCTGGAGCTGGGATACCGCCGCGCGCTCATCTTCGGCGGCCTCGGCGGGCGGCGCTTCGACCACTCTCTGGCAAACGTCCAGGCCCTGGCCTGGGCCGATGCGAACGGGCTGGAGGCCTGGCTCATAGGCCGCTCCTGCGCCCTGACGGCGCTCTCGGACGGGGCGGAGCTGCGCTTCGACGCCCGCTACCGGGGGGACTTTTCCGCCTTCTGCCTCGGCGGGCGCGCCGAGGGCGTCTTTGAAAGGGGCCTGAGCTACGGCCTGGAGGACGCGGAGCTCACGCCGGATTTCCCCCTTGCGGTCAGCAACAGCTTCACGGGCGAGCCCGCGAGCATAAGCGTGACGCGAGGGCGGCTCATAGTCTACTGGCAGGACGACCCGGCGCTCCCCCTGCCCGAGCGCAGGTACATTAAATGAAAAAAGCCTCTATCTGAGAAGGCCTCGCCTTCTCAGATAAGCAAAAAAGCCGCCCCTCGGGGCGGCTTTTTACGCTTTATTTGTTCTTTGCGGCCTTGCGCTGTATGAGCTTCACGAGCTCGACTATGGGGATGACGCTCACGGCAAAGCAGAGGGCCACGGCGTACTCGGCAAAGTCCACGGGCGCGAACTCGAAGGCATTCGCCAGGAAGGGCACCTCGCAGACCAGCGTGGTCGCGGCCAGGCTGCCGAGGGCGGCCCAGTTGAGGGTCTTGTTCATGCTGTGCAGAGTAAAGAGGCTGCCGCGCTGAGAGCGCATGTTGAAGCTGTGGCAGATCTCCGCCATGCTCATGGTGAGGAAGGCCATCGTCGTGCCGTCCGCGCTGTTGGCAATCTCCCAGACGCCGGACTCCATGAAGTGGCCGACAAAGTAGCTCGCCAGGGTGAGCAGGGAGACGACTATGCCCTGATAGGCTATGTCTGCGCCCATGCCGCCGGCGAAGACGCCGGCCTTCGCGTCGCGCGGCTGGCGGCGCATGATGTCCCGCTCCGCCTTCTCCATGCCCAGGGCCAGGGCGGGGAAGCAGTCCGTCACGAGGTTTATCCACAGAAGATGCACCGGCTCCAGGATGGTGAAGCCCAGAAGCGTCGCCGCGAAGATGCTGATGACCTCCGACATGTTGGAGCCCAGCAGGAACTGGATGGCCTTGCGGATGTTGTCGTATATCCTCCGGCCCTCCTCGACGGCGCCGACGATGGTGGCGAAGTTGTCGTCCGCGAGGACCATGTCCGCGACGTTCTTGGTGACGTCCGTGCCGGTTATGCCCATGCCGACGCCGATGTCGGCGCTCTTGATGCTGGGCGCGTCGTTGACGCCGTCGCCGGTCATGGCCGTGACCATGCCAGCGCGCTTCCAGGCCGTGACTATGCGGGTCTTGTGCTCGGGCTGGACCCTCGCGTAGACCGAGATGCCGCGGAAGCGCTGCTCAAATTCCTCGTCATCCATGGCGTCGAGCTGGCTGCCGGTGACGGCCTCGGAGGCGTCCTTCAGGATGCCAAGCTCCTTGGCGATGGCGACGGCGGTGTCGATGTGGTCGCCGGTTATCATGATGGGGCGGATGCCCGCGCCGCGGCACTCCTCTATGGCCGCCTTCACCTCGGGGCGGACCGGGTCTATCATGCCCGTGAGGCCGACAAAGCAGAGCTCCTGCTCCAGAGCCTCGGGGGAGAAATCCTCCGGGGCCTCTTTCCACCAGCGGGCGGCGGCGGCCAGAACGCGCAGCGCCCTGTCGGCCATGTCCTTGTTGGCGGCGAGTATCTCGCGGCGCTTTTCCTCCGTCATGGGACATACCTCGCCGTGGTCGAGGTAGGAGACGCACTTTTTGAGCACCTCGTCCGGCGCGCCCTTCGTATACTGCACGACGCTGCCGCCGGAAGCGTGGACCGTGCTCATCATCTTGCGCACGCTGTCGAAGGGCGCCTCGCCAATGCGCGGGGCGCAGGCCTTGAGCTCATCCTTGTCGAGCCCCAGCCCGTGCGCCCAGTTCACTAGGGCGCACTCCGTCGGCTCGCCGACGGCCTGGCCGTTCTCGTCCTCCTCCGCGTCGGAGCAGAGGCTCATCGCCGTGGCGAGCAGCTGGGTATCCGGGCCGAAGCTGTCCACGACGGTCATCTTGTTCTGGGTGAGGGTGCCAGTCTTGTCGGAGCAGATTATCTGCGCGCAGCCCAGGGTCTCGACGGCGGTGAGCCGCCTGATTATGGCGTTGCGCTTCGACATGTTGGTGACGCCTATGGAGAGCACGACGGTGACGACCGCAGCAAGGCCCTCCGGTATGGCCGCGACGGCCAGGGACACGGCGACAAGGAAGCTGTCCAGGATGACGTCCCCCGTGAAGCCGCCCGCGCGCAGCACCTGCACGCCGAAGATGACGACGCAGATGCCCAGGACCAGCCAGGTGAGTATCTTCGAGAGCTGGCTGAGCTTTATCTGCAGAGGGGTCTGGCCCTGCTCGGCCCGGGAGAGCGCGTCGGCTATGCGGCCCATCTCGGTGTCCATGCCCGTGGCGGTGACTACGGCGCTGCCGCGGCCGTAGACGACGGTGCTGCCCATGTACATCATGTTCTTGCGGTCGCCCAGCGGCACGTCGGGCGCGGAGCCGGGGTCCAGGATGTCGATAAACTTCGTGACGGGGACGCTCTCGCCCGTCAGCGCCGCCTCCTCTATCTTGAGGCTCGCGCTTTCGAGCAGCCTGCCGTCGGCCGGCACGGCGTCGCCCGCCTCAAGCAGCACGATGTCGCCCACGACGAGCTCCGCCGAGGGCACGACCGTGACCTTGCCCCCGCGCAGCACCCGGCTCGTCGCCGCCGACATTGCCTGGAGCGCCTCTATGGCCTTTTCGGCCTTGTTCTCCTGGTAGACGCCCAGGACGGCGTTCACGATGACGACGAAGAGGATTATTATGACGTCAGCCGGGCTCTCGTTCTGATAGATGGAGGTCACGGCGCTTATCGCCGCGGCGACAAGCAGGATGATTATCATGGGGTCCGCCATCTGCTTGAAGAACTGGCTGATAAGGGAGGGCTTCTTTGCGGCCTCCAGCTCGTTTCTGCCGTCGCGTTCGAGACGCCGTGCGGCCTCCTCGGCGCTCAGGCCCTTTTCGCTGCTGCCTACCTCGCGCAGTACGCTCTCAGCGTCCTCGCAATAGAACTTCAACGCAACCATCCTTTCTTTACATAAAGAAAGACTCATGGATAGGGTTATCCTATCCATGAGTCTTGTCTTTTAATGCAAGCCAGGCGAAACCTCATTTTCCGCCATGCTGTTGACTTGCCTCCGCCCTTTGCGGAAGACTACTCCCTCACGGGTGTAGAGCATAGTACCACAACAGGCACGCCCTGTCAAGCTCCGGAAGCAAAACCCTCTTCGCTTTTGGGAAAAATGGTGGTAGAATAAGCGAAAAAGACTCTGAGAGGTGCCAGCAATGTACGAGAGGATAGTTCTGCCCAACGGCGCGAGGATAGTTTGCGAGCATATGGACGGGGTGCGCTCGGCCTCCCTGGGCATCTGGGTCGGGGCCGGCTCGCGCTACGAGAGATACTCCGAAGCGGGCAGCGCCCATTTCATTGAGCACATGCTGTTCAAAGGCACCTCGCGCTGGTCCGCGGCCGAGCTCGCCGAGCGGATGGACGCCGTCGGCGGGCAGATGAACGCCTACACCACGCGGGACAACACCTGCTTCTACGCCCGGGTGCTCGACACGCACCTGCCCCTGGCCACGGATACGCTCTGCGCCATGTTCTTCGACTCCCGCTTCGACGAGCGGGACGTGGAAAACGAAAAGGGCATAATCCAGGAGGAGATAGACATGTACGAGGACACGCCCGAGGACGTGGCGGCGGAGCGGCTCATCGCGGGCTGCTTCCCCGGCGCGCTGGGCAGGCCCGTCCTCGGGCGGAGCTCCAGCCTCGCGCGGCAGACGGGCGAGAGCCTGCGCGCTTTCATGGCCCGGCACTACGCCGCGCCCCGGGTCGTCGCCGCGCTCTCGGGCAGCTTCACGGATGAGGACCTGCGGGAGCTCGCCCGGCGCTTTTCCGCCATGCCCGCGGCAAAGCCCAAAAAGCCTGAAAGATCGGCCTACCGTCCCTGCCTCACGCTCCGGCGCAAGGCCACGGAGCAGAACCAGCTCGTCCTCGGCTTCCCCGGGCTTGAGACGGCAAGTTCCGAGCGTTTCGCCCTCCAGCTGCTCTCCGGCATCCTGGGCGGCAACGCCTCCTCGCGCCTTTTCCAGAGCGTGCGGGAAAAGCACGGGCTTTGCTACTCCATCTACTCCTTCACGGCGGGCTTTGAGGACACGGGCCTCTTCGCCGTCGCCGCCGCGACGAACAGGGACACCGAGGCGCGCGCCCTCGGCCTCATCATGGACGAGCTGCGCCGCCTCCTGGACGGGGGCGTGACGGAAGAGGAGCTCTCCCGCGCAAGGGAACAGGTCAAGGCCACCATACTCATGAGCCTCGAATCCACGGGTTCGCGCATGAACCGCCTGGGCTATGGCGAGCTCTTCCTCGGCGGCGCGCTCTCGCCGGACGAGCTCATTGAGCGCTACGACGCCGTGACGGGGGAGGAGGTCCTCGGCCTTGCGCGCCGCCTGCTCGCCCCTGAGACCATGTCCTTCTCCGCCGCGGGCCGCGTCGCGCCCGAGGAGGAGTACCGCCGCATCCTGGGCCTGTGAGCGCCGGAGCCTGCTTCGACAAGCTAAAATAAAAGACCGCCGGAAGGCGGTCTTTTATTATTTCAAAACTATTTCCGGCCTGCCCATGGCGCCGGGACCGAGGGTGTAGCGCTGGAAGACCAGCACCGGCTCCCCGGCGGAGTTCAGGCGCAGCTGGGCCTCGTCTATGGCTGCCTCTCGCTCGGCCTCGCCCAGCTCCCACCACATGTCGTTCTCGCCCGGGTCCTCCAGCAGCTGCGCCAGGCCCGCGCGGGCCTTCTCACGCCAGTTTTCCCCGGCCAGGGCCTCGACGCTCAGCTCCTCGCCGGTTTCGAGGTCATAATTATAATAGTGGAAGGTCTCATAGGCCGTCGCCAGCGTCTCGGTCTTTATGACGGCGAAGGAGAGTATCTCATCCGAGGCGTAATATACCTCGTAGTCCACCTCTATGCCTATGGGGTGGTAGTCCTCCGGGTCGCCGCCTGTGGCGATGAAGGCCTCGTAATACTCCTCCGCGCGGGCCTCGGACTGCGCGACCTCGGCCTCGACCGTGGCCTCTATGAGCCGGTTCACGCTCTCGGCCCAGTCCGCGCCGCCGAGCTCGACGTCTATGGCCGGGACCTCTATGTCCACGTTCTTCTTGTCGTCCCCATAGTGGTAGCTGCGGACGGTGAGCACCCGGCAGACCTCGCCCAGGAGCGGGACCTCATAGAGCGCGGCGGCGAAGGTCGGCACGGTGTTCAAAATGAGTACGAACACTGCGCAGGCCGCGATTATCGGCGATGCGATCCGGATCGCATGCCGCCGCCGCGCGGCGCGCCTCGCGCCGCGCCTGATGGCGCCCTCCACAAGCCCGGGCAGCTCCCGGGGTATATCGGTCTGCATGTATATGTCCCTGAGCTCTTCCTTCAAGGCTCACACCTCCCCGTCGTCCAGCTCCAGCCTCAGCAGCGCCAGGGCCTTGTAGAGCCTGGATTTGGCCGTGCTTAACGTACACCCGGCGGCCTGGGCGACCTCCGCGAGCTTCATGTCTTCAAAAAACCGCAGGATTATGACCGTCCTCAGCTTGGGCGGCAGAGCCGCGACCGCGTCGTAGAGCGCAAGGGCCTCGGCCCGGCCCCCGGCGTCGTCCGGGGCGGGCAGGCTCTCGTCCGCGGGCTCCGTTTCCCGGCGGCGGCGTATGCGGTCTATGCTCTCGTTCACCAGTATGCGGCAGAACCAGGGCTTTATACGCGCCGGATCCCGGAGCGTAGGCAGCTTCCGCAGGCCCTTTTCCACGGCGTCCTGCACGATGTCCAGCGCGTCCTCCCGGCTGCGCACGTAGCTGTAGGCTATGCGGTAAAAGCCCGCCTCGTTCTGCCTGACAAAGTTGGCGAATTCCTCGCCGCTCATGTTATCCGAGGGCCTTCTGCGCGGCCTCGCGCACGCCGGAGGCATCCTCCGCCACGCAGAGCACCACGTAGCGCCCGCCGGAGATTATGACGGCGTCCTCCAGCTTCGGCACCTCGGAGGGGATATAGCTGGAGTAATTCTCTATCCTGTCCGCGTTGCGGGCCTCAAGCTTCGTGACCAGCGCGGCAGCGGCCTCGGCGTCCGCCGTCTCAAAAACGGCGAGCTCCTCGGCGGTGGCGCCGGTGCCGGCGCGCACCCAGCAGCGCGTGTCATCCCCCGTGCCGTAGAGCCCCTGGGCCACGGCCTCGTCCAGGGCGTAGAGCGTCTCACCGAACTTGCCGGCGGCGTAGAGCTCCTCGCCGAAGGCGTCGATATCCAGCTCCGGCTCGGCCGCCTGCCCGCAGGCCGCGAGCGGCAGGACGAGGCAGAGCGCCAGCAGAGCGGCGGTTATCCTCTTCTTCATCGTATCTTCCTCTTTCTGTCTATTGTGCTGTGTGCGTTCTCAGGTAGTCCATCCAGACGACGCAGTACTCCGGCGTGAGGTGCACGCCGTCGCCCGTGGCCTCGAAGGGCAGATAGCCCTCGTCGTCCATGACGCCCTCGGCCACGTCCACGTAGTGGACCTCCTTCTCGTCCGCCAGGGCGCGCAGCTGGGTGTTCAGGCGGTTCACGTTGGCGATGGTGTAGACCTCGTCGTTGGAGTCCTTCCATTTGCTGACCGGGATGATGGACTGGATATATATGACGGCGTCCGGGTTTATCTCGCGGATCTTGTCGATTATCTTGCCGTAGTCCTCCTTGAACACGCTCTCGTAGACCCAGCCGAGCTCGTTCATGCCGAGCATGATGTAGACCTTGCTGAACTCCATGCCCGCCAGCTGGTCGAAGGCCCGGGCCTTGCCGCCGCCGGAGATGTCGCAGTAGTCCGTGAAGATGCTGTCCACGGTGAGGCCGACCTCGGTTATGAAGGTGGCGTTCGTGAGGCCGGAATACATCTTGAGGCCTTCGGTGCGGGAGTTGCCGATGAACACGGCGTCGTCAAAATAGCTGTCGTCCACGGCCTCGCTCTCCGGCACCAGCATGCCGCAGTCGTTGGGCGTTGGGGTGGGCTTGGGGTGCCCGCTCTCCTCCGCGTCATCGCCGCCTTCGCCGTCTGCGCCGTCCTCGGGGGCGGCGCTCTCTTCGGGCGGCGCGCTCCCG
>OGXR01000756.1_pt1 | contig 25576 bp, 15 predicted proteins | sample 1576331 | NCBI WGS metagenome assembly OGXR01 (sample SAMEA3541473, study PRJEB24748) | human gut metagenome | biome: human gut; feature: human-associated habitat; material: faeces | place: China | collected 2012 | reverse complement strand
GGCAGACAGCCACGACGAGATGATCGCCTTTACGTCCCAGATGGCGCATCTGGTCTCCAACGCCTACATCAAAAGCCCGACCGCGAAGGCGCACAAGGGCTTTTCGGCCGGCAGCTACAAGGATATGACCCGTGTGGCGTGGCTGAACGCGCCGATGTGGTCGGAGCTGTTTCTAGAAAACCGCGACTATATGCTCCGCGAGCTGGACGGGCTGATGGACTGCCTCATGCAGTACCGGGCCGCCATCGCGGAAAATGATGGCGAAGCGCTCACACAGCTGCTGGAAGCGGGCAAAAAACGCAAAGAGGAGGTCGACGGCCGATGAAAACGGTATCGGTCCACGCATCGAGAAGCTATGAGATCCGGATCGGGCGCGGCCTTCTGCAGGGGGCCGGCGAGCAGATCCGCGCCGTGACGGACGCGAAAAAAGTGATGCTCGTCTCGGACGATGCGGTCTGGCCGCTGTATGGCGACGCGGTCCGCCGCAGTCTGGAGACTGCCGGGCTGACGGTCTGCAGCTTTGTATTCCCGCACGGAGAGAGCTCCAAGTGCGCGTGCACCTACCTCGAGCTGCTCGACGCGCTCTGCGCGCAGCAGCTGACGCGGAAGGACGCGATCGCCGCGCTCGGCGGCGGCGTGGCGGGCGATCTGGCGGGCTTTGCCGCCTCGACCTATCTGCGCGGCATCGGCTTCATCCAGATCCCGACGACGCTGCTCGCCATGGTCGACTCGTCCGTCGGCGGCAAGACGGCCATCGATCTGCCGGCGGGGAAAAACCTGGCCGGGACGTTCTATCAGCCCTGGCTCGTACTCTGCGACCCGGACTGCCTGACGACGCTGCCGGAGGAGATCTTCCGGGATGGCTGCGCGGAGGTCATCAAGTACGCCGTTCTGGGGAACGCGCCGTTCTTTGACGATCTCAGGGCCAGATCTGCGCACGCACAGCTGGAGCATATCATTGAGACCTGCGTCACGATGAAACGCGATATCGTCGCGCAGGATGAATTTGACCGCGGGCAGCGGCAGCTGCTCAATCTTGGCCACACGTTCGGCCACGGGATCGAGGCCTGCAGCGGCTTCGCGGTGAGCCACGGCTCCGCCGTGGCCATTGGGATGGCTATGATGGTCCGCGCGGCGGCGGCCTTCGGGCTCTGCACGGAAAAGACGCACGACACGGTGGTGGACATCCTGCGGCAGTATGATCTGCCGGTCGACTGCGCGTTCCGTGCGGAGGACATGCTCCCGACGGTCCTGCACGACAAAAAGGCCGCCGGGGATACGATCAATCTGATCGTCCCGACCGCCGTCGGGCAGTGCCGGATCGTGAAGACGCCCGCCTCCGAGATCATGGACTGGCTCCGGGCCGGAGGCGCGCGATGAACCGGACGCTGCTGCCCGGGCCGCGCACCGGCGCGGTCCGGATCCCGGCCTCAAAATCGCAGGCGCACCGGATGCTCATCTGCGCTGCTTTATCCCGGACGCCGGGGCACCTTATGCTGGACGGCTTCAGCGAGGATATCGAGGCGACGATGCAGTGCCTGCGGGCGCTGGGGGCGAAGATCGAAGCGGAGGCGGACGGGCTTTGGATCGAGCCGCCCGCGGTCTACCCTGCACAGGCTGCGCTGGACGCGGGAGAGAGCGGCTCGACGCTGCGGTTTTTGCTGCCGGTCCTCGGGGCGCTGGGCGTCCGCGCGCAGATCCGGATGCACGGCAGGCTGCCGGAGCGTCCGCTTAGCCCGCTGTGGGAGCTGCTGGAGGCGCACGGGATGCAGCTGCGGCGGGAGGATGATCTTCTGCACGTGTGCGGGCAGCTGCAGGCGGGCAGCTATGCCCTGCCCGGCAATGTCTCGTCGCAATTCGTGTCCGGACTTCTGTTTGCGCTGCCGCTGCTTGCGGAGGACAGCGTGCTTACGGTCACCGGGCAGCTGCAGTCGGCGCGGTACGTCGCCATGACGGAGCAGGCGCTGCGCGCGGCAGGGATCCATTTTGAAAAAAACGGCCAGTGCTGGACGATCCCCGGCGGGCAGCGGTATGCCGCGCCGGGCCGGCAGCTGGTCGAGGGCGACTGGTCGAACGCGGCGTTTTTCCTGTGCATGGGTGCGCTGTCGCGGCAGGGCGTCCGCGTATCCGGATTAGATCCTGCATCTCTGCAGGCTGACCGGGCCATCACGGAGATCCTGACGCGCTTCGGCGCGGAAGTGAACATTGAGGGCGATACGGTCACGGTCCGGCGCGGTACGCTGCGCGGCATCACGCTCGACGCGGGGCCGGTCCCGGATCTGGTGCCGGTCGTGAGCGTGCTGGCCGCGCTCTGCGCGGGGGAAACGCGGATCGCGAATGCCGCGCGGCTGCGCATCAAGGAGTCTGATCGGCTCCGGACGACCGCCGCGCTCATCGAAGCGCTCGGCGGGACAGTCCGCGAGCTGCCGGATGGACTCATCATCACAGGACAGCCCGCGCTTGCGGGCGGAAGCGTCGACGCCAGCGGCGACCATCGCATCGCCATGAGCGCGGCGGTGGCTGCCTGCGGCTGCACGCAGCCGGTCACGGTATGCGGCAGCGAATGCGTCGCGAAATCCTATCCCGCGTTCTGGGAAGACTTTACTGCATTGCAGGAGGAAGCGTTATGAGCAGCGTATATGACGGCAATCTGACCGTCTCGATCTTCGGGCAGTCGCACGCGCCTGCCATCGGCGTGACCATTGATGGGCTGCCCGCCGGGCTGCCGGTCGATCTGGACGCGCTGGGTCGGTTTCTGCGCCGCCGCGCACCCGGGCAGAACGCCTGGTCGACGCCGCGGAAGGAGGCGGACCTGCCGGAGTTTTTATGCGGGCTGAAGGACGGCCGGACCTGCGGCGCGCCGCTCACGGCCATCATCCGCAACACGAATACGCGCTCCGGCGACTATGAAAATCTGATGGATATCCCCCGCCCCGGCCACGCGGACTATACCGCGCAGGTCAAGTTCGGCGGCGCGCAGGACGCCGCGGGCGGCGGACATTTTTCCGGCCGCCTGACGGCGCCGCTTTGCATCGCAGGCGGGCTCTGCCTGCAGGTGCTGGCAAGGCAGGGCGTCCGGGTGCGGGCGCGGATCGTGTCGATCGGCACGGTAACGGACGATGCGGCGTTTGACGCGCCGGTCGACGAAAAACCGTTCCCGGCCGTCTCGGACGAGGCGGCAGCGGCCATGCAGGCACAGATCGCGCAGGCGAAGGCGGAGCAGGACTCCGTCGGCGGCGTGATCGAGTGCGTGATAGAGGGGCTGCCGGCAGGGATCGGCGATCCGATGTTCGGGGGGCTGGAAAACCGCATTGCGCGCACGGTATTTGCCATTCCGGCGGTCAAGGGCGTGGAATTCGGCGCGGGCTTTGCCGCCGCAAAACTGCGTGGCAGTCAGAATAACGACGATTACGTTATTTCGGACGGTCAAATCCACACCGTCACCAACAATTCCGGCGGTATTCTCGGCGGCATCACCAGCGGAATGCCCCTGATTTTCCGGGCAGCCCTCAAGCCCACGCCCTCCATTTCCCGTTCGCAGCAGAGCGTCAGCCTGAGCAAGGGGGAAATGCAGGAGCTGGTCGTCAAAGGCCGCCATGACCCGTGTATCGTCCCCAGAGCCGTTCCGGTGATCGAGGCCGCAGCAGCCATTGCCATTTTCGACATGATTCTGGGCAACACCCGGACAGACAGGAGGAAACCGTAAATGGACTTAAACGAGATTCGCAGTGAAATCGACAAAATTGACGACGAGCTGGTTCGCCTGTTCTGTCAGCGGATGCACGTCTCCGCCCAGATTGCGGACTACAAAAAGGCCAACAATCTGCCTATTTTTCAGCCCGCCCGGGAGCGGGTAAAGCTCCAGGACGTGGCGGAAAAGGCCGGCCCCGAAATGGCCAATTACACCCGGGTTCTGTACTCCATGCTGTTCGAGCTGAGCCGCAGTTACCAGTCCAAGCGCAACAGGGAGTTCAGCCCCCTTTACAAAAGCATCACCCAGGCCATCGAGCATACGCCCAAGCTCTTCCCCCAGGCGCCCATGGTCGCCTGTCAGGGCGTGGAGGGCGCTTACTCCCAGATTGCCTGTGAAAAAATCTTCAAAAATCCCTTCATTATGTACTTCAAGTCCTTCGAGGCCGTGTTCAGCGCCATCGATCAGGGACTGTGCCAATACGGCATTCTGCCCATTGAAAACTCCACCGCCGGTTCCGTGAACAAGGTGTACGATCTGATGATCGAGCACAATTTCTCCATCGTCCGCACCTTCCGGCTGAAAATCGACCACAATCTTCTGGTCAATCCCGGCACCAACCTCGCCGACATCAAGGAAGTCTACTCCCACGAGCAGGCCATCAACCAGTGCGGTAACTTCCTCCACAGCCTCCCGGGGGTCAATGTCGTTCCCGTGGACAATACCGCCGTGGCAGCCCAGATGGTCGCCCAGTCCGGCAGGAAAGACGTGGCCGCCCTGTCCAGCCGCGCCTGCGCCGAGTTATACGGGCTTGATTGTCTGCGTTCCTCCGTGCAGGACAAAGGCAACAACCGCACCCGCTTCATCTGCATCAGCCGGAACCTGGAAATCTACCCCGGCTCCGACAAAACCTCCATCATGATGGTTCTGAACCACAAGCCCGGCGCCCTTTACAAGGTGCTGGCACGGCTCTACACTTTGGGCATCAACGTCACAAAGCTGGAATCCCGCCCCATTCCCGACCGGGAATTTGAGTTCATGTTCTATTTCGACCTGGAAACCTCCATTTATTCCGAGGAATTCGTACAGCTGATGTGCGAGCTGGACGAGATGTGCGAGGAATTTAAATACTTAGGCAGCTACACGGAGGTGGTCTGATGAAATGCGGACTGCTGGGTCGGAAGCTGGGTCACAGCTACTCCCCCCAGATTCACGCCTGTCTTGGAGATTACTCCTATACCCTCTTTGAAAAAGAGCCGGAAGAAATCGAAGATTTCCTGAAAAACGGGGATTTTACCGGGCTGAACGTCACCATTCCCTACAAAAAAGCGGTCATCCCCTATCTGGCCGAGCTGTCCCCGACGGCGAAAAAACTGGGGGCGGTGAACACTATCGTCCGAAGAAAAGACGGCACACTGTTCGGCCACAACACGGACTATTTCGGCTTTGCTTCTCTTCTGAAACGAAGCGGCCTGAACGTCGCCGGGAAAAAGTTTCTGGTGCTGGGCAGCGGCGGCGCTTCCAATACCGTCACGGCTGTTTTGGCTGAACTGGGCGCTGAGACTGTGGTCATTTCCCGCTCCGGAGAAAACAATTACGGGAACCTACAGCGCCACGAGGACGCCGCCGCCATTGTCAACGCGACCCCCGTCGGCATGTATCCCAACACCGGCGTTTCCCCTGTGGATTTGAAGCGGTTCCCCAGGCTGGAAGGGGTGCTGGACGTGATCTACAACCCCGCCCGCACCCAGCTGCTGCTGGACGCCGAAGCGCTTCAAATTCCCTGCGCCAACGGGCTTTGGATGCTGGTCGCCCAGGCCAAGGAATCCGCCGAATATTTTACCGGCAAGTCCATTGACGACGCCGTTATTGCCAAAATCTACGGAACCCTCGCCGCCCGGATGGCAAACATCGTCCTCATCGGAATGCCGGGGTGCGGAAAAAGCACCGTCGGCGCTCTGCTGGCGGACAGGCTCGGCAGAAAGCTGATGGATGCCGACGAAGAAATTGTCCGTCTTGCGGGCAAGCCCATCCCCCAAATTTTCGCGGAGGACGGCGAGGCCGTTTTCCGGAACTGGGAGACGAAAGCGCTGTCTCAGCTGGGCAAGCAGTCCGCGCTGGTCATCGCCACCGGCGGCGGCTGCGTGACCCAGATACGAAACTACCCGCTGCTTCACCAAAACGGCACGATTTTCTGGCTGAAACGGGACATTTCCAAGCTGCCCACCGACGGCCGCCCCCTGTCCCAGGCCAATCCTCTGGACGCAATGTTCGCAAAGCGCGCCCCCATGTACGCCGCCTTTGCCGATCACGCCGTCAGCAATGACGGCACCGCCGAGGAAACCGTCGCCGCCATTTTGTCGATCATGGAGGAACCCATATGAAAATTCTGGTCATCAACGGCCCCAACCTGAACATGCTGGGCATCCGGGAGCCGGGTATCTACGGCAAAAGCACCTTTGCCGATCTTCTGCGGCTGCTGGACGAAACCGCCGGCGCCGAGGGTCTGGAGGTGGAGCAGTACCAGTCCAACCACGAAGGGGACATTGTGGACAAAATCCAGTGGGCATACGGCAAGGTGGACGGCATCGTCATCAACCCCGCCGCTTATACCCATACCTCCGTGGCCATTCTGGACGCCCTGAAAGCCGTTTCCATCCCCGCCGTGGAGGTTCACATCTCCGACGTGGACGCAAGAGAACCCTTCCGGCAGATTTCCTATGCGGGAATGGCCTGCGTGAAAACCATCAAAGGTCACGGTCTGGAGGGCTATCGGGAGGCCATTGTGTACCTTAAGGAGCATCTGAGCTAGAAAAATCCCCATTGCCTTTCGGCAATGGGGAAATGCTCACTTGCGGAAGACCAGCAGCTTGCTGGATACGTAATTCAGAATTACCACCACAACGCTGATGATCAGCTTCCAGAGATTGCCGTCCCAGCCGCAGACGTCCACGGTCAGGAAGACCAGCGCCGTTTCCAGACCGCCGGATGCTGCCCGGCAGCCGACGAATTTACCCAGCTCCGGCAAAACGGTTTGCATCGACCAGTCGTGGCTCTTGAACACGAAGGGCTTGTTCGTCACATAGGCGAAGGCAACCGCCGCCACCCAGGCGATGATATTGCTGACGGCAGCGCTGATGCCAAGCAGGTTGTAAAGCGGCAGGTAAACCAGATAATTGACCACCGTCGTCAGCACGCCGAAAAAGAGATAGCTGACCATATCCCAGTGCTTCATGACCAAAGCGCGAATTTTCTCAAACATTTTTTCCTCCTTACAGCCCCAGTTCTTCCCCAACCAGGATGAATTTGATCCGTCCGGGGGGATTGCAGTTGCGGGTGATGAGGATCTGGTTGCAGATGCAGCCGTCGCTCTTGCAGTCGGCGCAGGCGCCTGTCACCTCGCAGGGCGTTTTGGAGTCGAAGCGCTGCTTATTCTGGGGCGCGGCTACCGTTCTCGCCCGCTCCACGGCGGCGTCCAGAGAATCCACCACCTTGTTCATTCCCGCAATGACGATCACGGACTCCGGCCCATAGACGATGGCCGCTACCCGGTTGCCGTTGCCGTCGATGTTCACCATCTGACCGTCCAGGCTCAGCGCGTTTGCGCCGGTGATGAACACGTCCGCGCCAAGGCACTGCTTCATGATCGCTTTCCGCTCCTCCGGGGTCGCAGCCCGCTCCCGGTCGAGGGCGCGGTAATCCCCTGTCCGTACGGCGTCCAACAAGCCAATCTGCTGGGCAGACATTGCGCCGCCCCAGCCCACACTGGAACCGGCGGGAATCCATTCCAGCGCCTTTTTCAGCGCTTCGGCTTTGTCTGCGCAGTAGCAGGCTTCAAAATGGCGGCTGTGGAGATTCTTGATCAGCACATTGGCGCGTTTTTCATAGTATTTCCGTTTCGGGTCGGTCACAGTAACCACTCCTTTTTCTTCCTATCATATCGCCTATCATACCGCATAAACAGAAAAAAGTAAAGAGAGGACACCATCATGCAGAATATGATTTTCAAGCGCAAGCTGCCCATCCCCAAGGAGATCAAGGAGCAGTACCCCCTGACCGCCGAACTTTCTCAGGTCAAAGCCCGCCGGGACAAGGGAATTGCCGGCGTTTTCACCGGAAAAAGCAGCAAAATGGTGCTGATCATCGGCCCCTGCTCCGCCGACCGGGAGGATGCGGTGCTGGAATACTGCGAGCGGCTTGCCAAATTGCAGGAGGCGGTGTCGGACAAGCTGGTTCTGATTCCCCGTGTCTACACCAACAAGCCCCGCACCACCGGCGACGGCTATAAGGGTCTTCTGCACCAGCCCGACCCCCGAAAAACCTCCGACATGCTGGAGGGTGTCATTGCCATCCGCCGCCTGCACACCAATGTGCTGGCAAGCACTGGCCTTCCCACCGCCGACGAAATGCTCTACCCCGACAATTACCGCTATCTTTCCGATCTGTTGTCCTATGTGGCGGTGGGCGCGCGGAGCGTCGAAAATCAGGAGCACCGTCTGACCTCCAGTGGCATTGACATTCCCGTAGGCATGAAAAACCCCACCAGCGGGGATATTTCCGTCATGCTCAATTCCATCATGGCCGCCCAGCACCCCCACACCTTCATCTACCGGGGCTGGGAGGTGGACACCACTGGCAATCCCCTTGCCCACGCCATCCTCCGGGGCTACGTGAACAAGCACGGCGAGTCCATGCCCAACTACCACTTTGAGGAGCTGGAACGGCTGTACAACGCCTACACCGCCAAGGGCTTACAGAACATGGCGCTGATCGTGGACGCCAACCACGCCAATTCCGCTAAAAAGTATCAGGAGCAGCCCCGCATCTGCAAGGAAGTGCTGCATTCCTGCCGCCACAGCGGCGAAATCAAGTCCATGGTCAAAGGCTTTATGATAGAATCCTACCTGGAACCCGGCTGCCAGAAGATTGGCGACGGCGTTTACGGCAAGTCCATCACCGACCCCTGTCTCGGCTGGGAGGATACGGTTCGTCTGGTTCAGGATATTGCAGATTTGATCTGAATGTGCTATACTGGGTGCCATCGAGCCTAAAAATGGAGTGATGCAATATGACAGCAGAACAAATGGTGCAATATGCCTACGAGGAAGGCTTTTCCGCCGCCGCAGTGGTGGATACCGCCGACATCGTCTTTGACCCCTCGTTCCGGCCTTACTGCGAGGAAAACCTCTGCGGGCAGTACGGCGCGAACTACTCCTGTCCCCCGGACTGCGGCACGCCGGAGGAAATGAAGCAGAAGGTGCTTGCCCACAAAAAGGCGCTGGTGCTGCAAAGCATCTGGCAGCTGGAAAGCTATACCGACACCCCCGCCATCAAGAAGGGAAAATCCGGCCACAACACCGCCGCGATCCGCCTGATGAAGCGTTGCCGTGACGAAGGGTGCGACGGCTTTCTGGTGGGCGCCAGCGGCTGCGCCCTGTGTTCCCCCTGCACAAGAAAAAATAACGAGCCTTGCCGGTTCCCCGACCTGAAATATTCCTGCATGTCCGCCTACTGCATCTTCGTCAAGAAGCTGGCAGACCTGTGCGGTATGGAATATACCTGCGGCGACGGTCTGATCGCGTTTTTCGGTATGTACGTATTTGACTGAAGGATACTGCAAAAAGTTCCCGTTTCCTTTCGGAAACGGGAACTTTTTTGTAGTCTAAAGGTTTGTATAGCCCATCAGGCTTTCGTCCACTACGGCGGCGGTGTCCCGGCCTTCCCGCAGCGCCCACACCACAAGGCTCTGTCCCCGGCGCATATCCCCGCAGACAAATACCTTTGGCTGACTGGTCGCGTACTTCACGTCCGCCACATTGCCTCTTGGCGTCATATCCACGCCGAAGGCTTCGGCGACATAGCTCTCGCAGCCCAGGAATCCCGCCGCGATAAGCACCAGATCGCACTCCACGGAGAATTCCTCCCCGGTGGGAACCATCATCCGCCGCCCGTCCACCACCTTGCTTTCCAGGCGGGCAATGAGCGCCCCGCAGACCTGCCCGGCTTCGTTCTTGTAGAACTCCTTGACGGTGGTCTGATACTCCCGGGGGTCGTGGCCGAATACGGCAATGGCCTCCTGCTGGCCATAGTCGGTTTTCAGCACCCGCGGCCACTCCGGCCATGCGTTGCCGGGAGTACGGGTCTGGGGCGGGCAGGGCATCATTTCCAGCTGCATGATGCCCGTGCAGCCCTGACGGATGGCAGTGCCTACGCAGTCATTGCCCGTGTCTCCACCGCCGATGACCAGCACCTTCTTGCCCTTGGCCGTGACGGCCTTGCCGTCGGCGAAATTCGAGTCCAGCAGGCTCTTGGTCACGCTGGTCAGGTAGTCCACGGCGAAGTAGATTCCCTCGGCGTCCCGTCCGGGTACGCCGATGTCCCGGGGCTTTTTCGCGCCGCAGCACAGAACCACCGCGTCGTAATTCTCTTTCAGCTCCTCGGCGGAGACGTCCCGCCCCACGTCGGCGTTGGTGACGAACTCGATGCCCTCGTCTTTCAGAATCTTCACCCGGCGGTCGATGACCCACTTTTCCAGCTTCATGTTGGGAATGCCGTACATCAGCAGGCCGCCCACCCGGTCGGCGCGCTCGTACATGGTCACCTTGTGGCCGCGCTTGTTCAACAGGTCGGCAACGGACAGCCCGGAGGGGCCGGTGCCGACCACTGCCACCCGCTTTCCGGTGCGCGCCGGTGGCGGGACGGCGTGGATTGCGCCGCTTCCGTAGCCGTACTCCACGATCGCCCGCTCGTTTTCCTTCACCGTCACGGCAGACCCCGTGGCCATGCCGCAGGTACAGGCGGCCTCGCACAGCGCCGGGCAGACCCGGCTGGTGAATTCCGGGTAGCGGTTTGTGGCAATGAGCCGCTTCGCCGCCAGATCCCACCGCCCCTGATACACCAGATCGTTCCATTCAGGGATGAGGTTATTCAGGGGGCAGCCGCTTGCCATGCCGCCGATCATCATGCCGCTCTGGCAGAAGGGTACGCCGCAGTCCATGCACCGTGCGCCCTGCGCCTGCTGTTCGTCGCAGTGCAGCGGAATATGAAATTCATTGAAATTTTTGATACGTTCCTCAGGGGCGATCTCCCGGCTGGTCTGCCGGTCGATCTCCATAAATCCGGTGGGTTTTCCCATATTCCCGCCTCCTTATTTCCCGTTTTTCATGGCGTAAAACGCCTCGATCTGCGCCTGCTCGCTGTCCTCGCCCTTTTCCTCCATCTGGGCGATCAGGCGGAGCATCTTATCATAGTCGTGTGGCAGAACCCTCTTGAACTTTGGCAGATATTCGCCGAAGTTTTCCAGAATTTCCTTACCCAGGGGAGAGCCGGTGGCCTCCACATGCTCCCGAATCAGGTCTTTCAGCAGGGACACATCGTACTTATGCTCCACACTTTCCAGCGTGACCATGTCCTTGTTCACCCGCTGGTAGAAGTCCCAGTCCTCATCCAGCACGTAGGCAATGCCGCCGCTCATACCTGCGGCGAAGTTCTTGCCGGTCTTGCCCAGCACCACCACCGTGCCGCCGGTCATGTACTCGCAGCCGTGGTCGCCCACGCCCTCCACCACGGCGACAGCGCCGGAGTTGCGGACGCAGAACCGCTCCCCCGCCACGCCGTTGATAAACGCCTTGCCGCCGGTGGCGCCGTAGAAGGCCACGTTGCCGATCAAAATGTTCTCACTGCGGTCGTAGGTCACGTTCTTCGGCGGGTAGACGATGATCCTGCCGCCGGAAAGTCCCTTGCCCAGATAGTCATTACTGTCGCCGATCAGCTCCAACGTCAGCCCCTTGGGGATAAACGCGCCGAAGCTCTGGCCGCCGTAGCCGGTGCAGACCACATGGAAGGTATCGTCCGGGAGGGTGTTGCCGAATTTCGCCGTGATCTCGCTGCCAAAAATGCTGCCGAAGGTACGGTCGGTGTTGCCCACCTCCATCTGAACGGTCATGGGCTTTGGTTCCGCCATATCGAAGCTCTTTTTGAACTTCTTCATCAGCACCTTCATGTCCGGGGTCTGTTCCAGCTTGAAGTCGTACACCGCCTTGGGGTCAAAGTGGACATTGGTGTTCTCCACCAGCGGGTTTTGCAGCAGTCCCGACAAATCCATTTCGCTGGCGCGGGAACCGGCGGGGGCGGGACGCACCTTCAGCAAGTCCGTGCGGCCTACCAGCTCGTCCACTGTGCGCACGCCCAGCTTCGCCATATATTCCCGCAGCTCCTGGGCCATGAACTTCATGAAGTTCATCACGTACTCAGGCTTGCCCATGAACTTCTTTCTCAGCTCGGGGTTCTGGGTACAGATGCCCATGGGGCAGGTGTCCAGATTGCACACCCGCATCATCACGCAGCCCATGGCCACCAGCGGTCCGGTACCGAAGCCGAATTCCTCCGCGCCCAGCATAGCGGCGATGGCCACGTCCCGGCCGCTCATGAGCTTACTGTCGGACTCGATGCGCACACGGGAACGCAGGCCGTTCATGATGAGACACTGGTGCGCCTCCGCGATGCCCAGCTCCCAGGGAAGACCGGCGTTGTGGATGGAGGAATTGATGGACGCCGCGCCTGTGCCGCCGTCAAAGCCGGAGATCAGGATGACCTCCGCCCCGGCCTTGGCCACGCCGGCGGCAATGGTGCCGACGCCCGCTTCGCTCACCAGCTTGACGTTGATGGCGGCACTCCGGTTGGCGCATTTCAGGTCGTAGATCAGCTGCGCCAGATCCTCGATGGAATAGATATCGTGATGGGGCGGCGGGGAAATCAGCCCCACGCCCGTGGTGGAGTGACGGCACTTTGCCACCCATGGGTAAACCTTGCCGCCGGGAAGCTGGCCGCCCTCGCCGGGCTTCGCGCCCTGCGCCATTTTGATCTGGATTTCCTTGGCGGACACCAGATATTTGCTGGTGACGCCGAATCGGGCAGACGCGACCTGCTTGATGGCGGAATTTCGCTCGGTGCCGTAGCGCTCTTCGTCCTCGCCGCCCTCGCCGGTGTTGGACTTGCCGCCCAAACGGTTCATGGCAATGGCAAGGCATTCATGGGCTTCCTTGGACAGCGCGCCGTAGCTCATGGCGGCGGTCTTGAAGTGCTTGACGATGGCGTCTACCCCTTCCACTTCCTCAATGGGGACGCCGGTTTCAGGGTAATTGAATTCCAGTAGGCTCCGCAGGTGCATATCGTCGCCGCCCTCGTTGGCTGCGGCGGCGGTGTATTGCTTGAACTTGCCGTAATCCCCCGTCCACACCGCCTGCTGCAACAGATGAATGGTCTGGGGATTGTACAGGTGCTGCTCCGCCGCGCTCCCGCTGCGGAATTTGTGGGCGCCCACGCTGGGCAAATCCATGTAAATGTCCAGCCCCAGGGGGTCGAAGGCCTGCTGGTGACGGTCCTCCATGTCCTTCTGGATATCGTCGATGGTGATGCCGCCTACCCGGCTGACGGTGTTGGTAAAGTATTTGTCGATGACCTCTTTACTGATGCCCACGGCCTCGAAAATCTGGCTGCCCTGATAGGACTGAATGGTGGAAATGCCCATCTTGGAGGCGATCTTCACGATACCCGCCAGCACCGCCTTGTTGTAGTCGTTGACAGCGGCGTAGAAATCCTTTTCCAGCAACCCGTCGCTGATCAAATTGCCGATGCTCTCCTGGGCAAGATACGGGTTGATGGCGCAGGCGCCGAAGCCCAGAAGCGTGGCAAAGTCATGGACAAGCCGGGGTTCGCCGCTTTCCAGAATCAGCGCCATGGCGGTACGCTTCCGGGTGCGAACCAGATATTTGGACACCGCGCTGACGGCCAGCAGGCTGGGAATGGCGACATGATATTCGTCAATGTCCCGGTCGGACAGAATCAGGATGTTCGCGCCGTCCCGGTACGCCCGGTCAACGTCCACGAACAGCCGGTCGATGGCCTTTTCCAGGGGGGTGTTTTTATAGTAGCAGATGGACACCGTCTCCACCTTGAAGCCTGGGACGTCCATGGTCTTGATTTTCAGCAAGTCCGTCTCCGTGAGGATGGGGTTGTTGATTTTTAAGACCTTGCAGTTTTCCGCGTTCTCTTCCAGCAGATTACCTTGTGCGCCCACGTATACAGTGGTGGAGGTAACGACTTTCTCCCGCAGCGCGTCGATGGGCGGGTTCGTGACCTGGGCAAACATCTGCTTGAAGTACTCGAACAGCGGCGGGCGGGTATGGCTGAGGACGGCCAGCGGGGTATCGCTGCCCATCGCGCCGGAGGGTTCCGCGCCGTTTTTCGCCATGGGGAGCATGATGGTCTTCAAATCCTCGTAGCGGTAGCCGAAGGCCTTCTGAAGCCGTACCATTTCTTCTCTCGTATAGGAGGGGATTTTCCGGTTGGGTACCGTCAGATCGGAGAGGTTGACCAGATTCCGATCCAGCCATTCGCCGTAGGGCTGGCGGCTGGCGTACTCCGCTTTCAGGTGCTCATCGTCCACCAGCTCGCCCTTCACCGTGTCCACCAGCAGCATCTTGCCGGGACGCAGGCGGTCCTTGCGGATGACATGCTCCTGCGGGATGTCCAGAACGCCCACCTCACTGGACAGGATCAGCCGTCCGTCGTCGGTGATGTAATAGCGGCTGGGGCGCAGACCGTTGCGGTCAAGGACAGCACCCATCACGTCGCCGTCGCTGAACAGAATGGACGCAGGGCCGTCCCAAGGCTCCAGCATGGTGGCATAATACTGATAAAAGTCCTTCTTCTTGGGATCCATGTTTTTATTGTTGCTCCAGGGTTCCGGAATGGTGACCATCACCGCCAGGGGCAAATCCATGCCGTTCATGACCATGAATTCCAGGGTGTTATCCAGCATTGCGGAGTCGGAGCCGCCCTGGTTGACAATGGGCAGCACCTTGGTCATGTCGTCCTTCAGAAAGCGGCTGGCAATGGTCTCCTCCCGGGCGAGCATGGTGTCCACGTTTCCCCGGATGGTGTTGATCTCACCGTTGTGGAGAATGAACCGGTTGGGGTGCGCCCGGTTCCAGCTGGGGGAGGTGTTGGTGGAGAAGCGGCTGTGAACCATGCCGATGGCGGTCTCATAGTCCTCGTCCTGTAAATCCGGGTAGAACTGCCGCAGCTCCTTGACCAGAAACATGCCCTTGTACACAATGGTACGGCTGGACAAACTGCACACGTAGGTCTCCTGACTGGATTGCTCGAACACCCGGCGCACCACATACAGCCGCCGGTCAAAGGCGATTCCGGCGACCATTCTCGGCGGCTTTCCCACAAAGGCCTGCCAGATGCTGGGCATACAGTCCCGCGCCTTCTGCCCCAGATACTCGGGGCATACCGGCACCTGCCGCCAGCCCAGGAAGGGCAGTCCCTCCTTCTTGCAGATGATCTCAAACAGCTTCTTCGCCTGATTGCGCCGCAATTCCTCCTGGGGGAAGAAGAACATGCCCACGCCGTATTCCCGCTCCGCGCCCAGGGTGATGCCCGCTGCCGCGGCTGCTTTCACAAAAAACTTATGGCTGACCTGTAACAGAATGCCAACGCCGTCGCCGGTCTTTCCCTCGGCGTCCTTGCCTGCCCGGTGTTCCAGATGCTCCACGATTTGCAGCGCGTCGTCCAGCGTCCGGTGGCTTTTGCATCCCTTGATATCCACCACCGCGCCGATGCCGCAGTTATCGTGTTCAAACCGGGAATCGTACAACCCGGCAGGTGTTGTGCGTTCGGTGAAATTTTCCATAGCTTTTTCTCCTTCGGGCTACAAAAAATAAACGGCGTTTCCGCGCACAGGGCAAAAATGCCCCATGGGGAACGCCATTGTTCTCTGGGCTTATGATAGCACAAAGGGGAACACTTTACAAGGCAGAAGAAAATCCGTTTTCCTCCGGTATCTTTGTTTCATTTGCCCAAAAAGCGGCGAAAAGATGCGAAAAATGGATTGCACCCCTTGCCTCTCCCTATGGGAGAGGTGGCCGAGCGAAGCGAGGACGGAGAGGGGAAACTAGGCTGCAATACCCTCTCAGTCACCTGCGGTGACAGCTCCCCCAGCGGGGGAGCCAAGGGGAAGCCTGTTGACACGAGAAATGGAGCATATCCGTACCGATACGCTCCATTCACTGTTTTATGATTGCCAGCAAAAGCGGCAGCCTATCAAAATTTACTTTCGACTGTCTCTCTGCTTTTCCAGCTTGAGATACATTTCCTTCAAATGCTCGGCAAGAGGGCTGTCCGAACGGAAGGGGGAGAAAAAGTGGTACTTGGCGGCGGCGTTCTGGTTGAAATCCCGGATATGGTCCTTGATGCTCTCGTATTTCACGACGACCTTGTTTTCCTCGGCGAACTGCTTGAGCTTGACGATGATCTGGCTGGAATGCACCACGTCGATGATGAACACACCGAAGAACATGCCAATGAAGAAGGAAAACGCCAGATTGTTGGACAGCCACGCCAGGGCGTTGAGAATGTAGGGATGAATCAGGAAATAATAGGCCGCCCCAAGCACCGCCCAGAAGAAGGAGAACAGCGGGCAGATGATTCCCTGAATGTTGCCCCAAAGATTCGAATAGTCCCACAGCCGAACCTTCAAATATTTCAGGCAGGCAATACCCGCGATATACTCAATCAGCGTCATGGCCACGGCCATGGCAAGAAACAGCACCACCCGGTTCCAGACGGGGTCTGCGATCAGGTGCAGATCCTCCAGCGACGCCAGCAGGAACAGCGTACACAGGCCAAAGCCGTAAATCGGCAAATACGGACCGGTGCAGAAGCCGGGGTTGATCCACTTTTTGTGGCGGTGGGTCAGGTTGCGGTACAATAGCTCCAGCACCCATCCGAAGCACGAGCCGATGAAGAACAAAAACGCAAGTACCAGACTAAGCCTCATGAAGATTCTCCTTTATTTTTCTTGTTTCCATTTTATTCATTTTTTCTAAACACAACCGAAACAATTCTTTACGAGACTGTAAACACGCTGAAAACCGGCGCGCAATATTGGCGTATCTTATCCAATTTATTGCTTGCAGTTTTTCCACATTTTGATTATAATAGTTCCCATCCAAAAAGTCAACTTTCGTTTCGCCTTCGTGTGGGATTTTTGCCCAAAGGTGTATGTTAGGAGGATATTATGTCTGAAAAGAACCCGCCGGACAGTAATTTCATGACAAAGCTTGCCACGTTTATTGTGGACAAAAAGACTTTGTTCTTCCTTTTGTACATATTTGCCGTGATTTTCTGTGCGTTTTCCTCCGGATGGGTGAATGTGGAAAACGACGTCACCACCTACCTGCCCGAGGACACGGAAACCCGTCAGGGCATCGTGGCGATGAACGACAACTTCACCACTTTCGCCACCGCCCAAATCATGGTGTCCAACGTCACCTACGAAACGGCGGAGGAATTGTCCAAGCAGATCGAGGATGTGGAAGGGGTCAGCATGGTCACCTTCGACGACACCCCCGATCACTACACCAACGCCTCGGCGCTGTTTGACATCAGTTTTGACGGCGTTGTCTCCGACGAGATCAGCAAGCAGGCGCTATCGGATGTGGAAGCGCTGATGGACGGCTACGACTACTGCGTGTACTCCGACGTGGGCTACGATGAAAACGCCACCCTGCAAGGGGAAATGTCCGTCATTCTGATCATAGCGGTGGTCATCATCATCGTCGTGCTGACCCTGACCTCCCGCTCCTATGCCGAGGTTCCCGTGCTGATGATCACCTTCGGCGTGGCGGCCCTTCTGAATATGGGTACCAACTTCCAGCTGGGTACCATCAGCTTCATCTCCAACTCCGTGGCCGTGGTGCTGCAGCTGGCGCTGGCCATTGACTACGCCATCATCCTGTGCCACCGCTTCACCGACGAGCGGGAGACCCGCACCGCCCGGGACGCCTGCATCACCGCCCTGAGCAAGGCCATCCCGGAGATCAGCGCTTCGTCCCTGACCACGGTGTCCGGCCTGGCCGCGCTGGGCTTCATGGAGTTCAAAATCGGTCTGGACATGGCGCTGGTTCTGGTGAAGGCCATTTTGTTCAGTTTGCTCTCCGTATTCACCCTGATGCCGGGACTTCTGATGCTGTTCAGTCCGCTGATGGATCGTACCCGCCACAAAAAGCTCCTGCCCAACATCACGCCCATCGGCAAGTTTGCCGTGAAAGCCCGGCGTGTTGTACCGCCGCTGTTTGTAATTCTCTTGGTTGGCGCATTCATTCTGTCCAGCCGCTGTCCCTTTGTATACAGCTACAACAATATTGAGACCGCGAACATGAACGAGCGTCAGACGGCCTACTTCAAAATTCAGAACACCTTCGGCACAAGCAACATGGTGGCGCTGGTGGTTCCCAGCGGCAATTATGACGCGGAGGCCAAAATCCTCGACGAGCTGGACGCCCGCCCGGAGGTCAAAAGCGCCATGGGTCTGGCGAACATTGAGGCCATGGACGGCTACACCCTGACGGACAGCCTGAACCCCAGAGAGCTTTCCGAGCTGGTGGGCATGGATTACGAGGTGGCGCAGCTGCTCTATTCCGCCTACGCCATTGAACACGACCAATACGGTGAATTCGTGCAGGGGCTGGACAAATACGACGTTCCCCTGTTCGATATGCTGATGTTCCTGAAAGACCAGCTGGACAGCCACAACATTTCCCTGGACGATATGGACGAAGCATCCCTGGACGATATTTTCTCCCAGCTGGACACCGCCAATAAGCAGCTGAAAAGCGACCGCTACAGCCGGATGGTGGTTTACCTGAACCTGCCGGAGGAAAGCGACGAGACCTTTGCGTTCCTGAAGGAAATGCGCAGCATCGTCGGAAAATACTACGACAGCGATTACTACGTCGTGGGCAACTCCACCAGCTCCCGCGACCTGTCCTCCTCCTTCGCCAAGGACAATCTGGTAATCTCCATTCTGTCCTCCCTGTTCGTCATCCTGGTTCTGCTGTTCACCTTCCAGTCGGCGGGACTGCCTATCCTGCTGATTGCCTGTATCCTGGGAAGCGTGTGGATTAACTTCTCCGTCCCCACTCTGGCAAATCAGCCGCTGTACTTCCTGGGCTACCTGATCGTGCAGTCCATTCAGATGGGTGCGAACATCGACTACGCCATCGTCATTTCCAGCCACTATCAGGAGCTGAAGGCCACGATGACCCATAAGGAAGCCATTGTGGAAGCGCTGAACGCCTCCTTCCCCACCATCTTCACCTCCGGCACCATCCTGTCTGCCGCCGCTCTGCTGATCGGCAACATTTCCACCAACCCCGTTATTTCCATTCTCGGCACCTGCCTGGGTCGCGGTACGATTATTTCCATCGTCATCGTGTTGGGTGTTCTGCCCGCCATCCTCGTGCTCAGCGACTCCATCATCAACCGCACCTCCTTCCAGATGAAGGGCATCGAGCTTCCCACCAGAACCGCCAGCGGCACCATGTATGTCAGTGGCCATCTGCGGGGTCAGGTCAGCGGCATGGTGGACGGCGAATTCACCGGAACGATCCGGGGCGAGATGAACGCCATCGTCTCTACCAACACCCAGGTCAAGAAGCTGGACGAATCCGATGCGGAAGGAGGCGAAGACAATGCGTAATCTGCTGAAAAGAATATCTGCTCTGCTTCTGTGCCTGCTTCTCGTTCTCAGTCTGCCGGTAACGGCGCTGGCCGAGGAAGCCCAGGACAGCGAAGAAGGCACGACCCTGCGCATTGCGCGCCGGCAGCAGTTTCTGGACTTCGCGGAAAACTGCCGTCTGGACAGCTACAGCCGGAATCTGAGCGTAATCCTGCTGACGGATATTGACCTCACCGGCGTGGATTTTTCAGGAATTCCCATTTTCTGCGGCAATTTCGACGGGAACGGCCACACTGTCTCCGGCCTCAGCATCACCCGGGACGGCTCCAACATGGGTCTGTTTCGCTATGTTGACACCTCTGCGGTCATCCAGAATCTCACCGTTTCGGGAGCGGTCACGCCTGACGGAAGCCGCAGCGCCGTGGGCGGCATTGCCGGACACAATGCCGGTAAAATCCAGAACTGCTTCTTTGACGGCACGGTTTCCGGCTCGGATGACGTGGGCGGCATCGCCGGCATCAACGCCATCACCGGTATCATCGACGGCTGCCACTCCAAAGGCGTCATCACCGGCGACCACCGGGTCGGCGGCGTCGTGGGAAATAACCTTGGCGTTGTCCGCAGCTGCAACAACCGCTCCGGGGTCAACACCACCGCCGAGGAAAACCAGATTAAGCTCTCCGACATTTCCCTAGAGACCATCACCGGAAGCGAATCCGTCAGCGCCGTAACGGACATCGGCGGCATCGCCGGTACCAGCAGCGGCGTCATCCGCCAGAGCAAAAACCGTGGCAACGTGGGCTATCAGCACATGGGCTACAACGTCGGCGGCATTGCCGGAACCCAGACCGGGTATCTCTACAAATGCGAAAACTTTGCTCAGGTTTATGGCCGCAAGGAAGTGGGCGGCATCGTCGGCCAGATGGAGCCGACCACCTTCATCGAGTACACCGAGGACACAATGCAGATTCTCCAATCCCAGCTTGGCACCGTAAGCAATCTCACGGGACAGGCGTTTTCCACCATTCAGGACGGCAATTCGGACATGGGCGTTCAGGTGGACGACCTCTACAATTCCCTCGTGGATGCCAAGGACGCTCTGGATACCCTGCTGCCCAACGGGGATGACCCCTATCCCCCCGACCGGGACACCATCGACGCGGCCATCAACAACGCCAACAGCAGCCTTGCCGCCGCCGGTTCCTCTCTGTACGCCATCATGGATTCCGTCAACGACACGGCGGATTCCCTCAGCCGCATCATGCGCTCCATTGCCGGGCAAATCAGCGCCATGAGCGCCACCGTTGGCAACGCCTCCCAGAATCTGGGCGGCACCATTGAGGACATTTCCGACCGGGACACCGCAGAAATTCTCTCCGGCAAGGTGGAAAAATGCACCAATTCCGGTGCGGTTCTGGGCGATCTGAACGCAGGCGGCGTCGTGGGTGCCATCGCCTATGAAAACCGCCTGGACCCGGAGAACGATCTGCAAATCGGCGGGGACAACTCCATGAACTTCGACACCCAGCTGCGCGCCGTGATCCTCGGCTGCGAAAACAGCGGAAGCGTTACGGCGAAACGCCAGAACGTGGGCGGCATTGTTGGCTGGATGGCGCTGGGACTTACGAAGGACTGTCTCAGCACCGGCAGCATTGACGCGGAGGACGCCAACTATGTAGGCGGTGTCGCGGGCAGGAGTGACGGGTATGTCCGCCGGTGCAGCGCCAAATCCGCCATTACCGGAAACGCCTATGTGGGCGGCATTGCGGGCGAGGGGCTTACCATCACCGATTGCCGCAGCATGGTGCAGCTCACAGGCTCCGAGAAGACCGGCGCGATTCTGGGCTTCAAGGGCGAGCATTCCGGATTCCTCAAGTCGGAATCCGACGACACAGACGAAACCGAGGAAGACACCGTCACCGGAAACTACTACCTCACCGTCGGCTCCGACATCGGCGCCATCGACGGCGTCAGCTATGCTGACAGCGCCCAGCCCCTTGAACACGACGAATTTGTGGAGCTGGAAGGTCTTGACCCCATCTTCAAGGTCATCTCCGTCCGCTTCGTCTATGACGACGGCATGATGCACACCGTCACCCTCGCCCCCGGCGAGGCGCTATCCCCGGACAGCATTCCCAAGCTGCCCGAAAAGGCCGGTTACGTCGGCCGCTGGGACGGCCTTGCGGACGCTGACCTGTCCGACATCCGCTTTGACGTTTCCTTCCCGGCGGTGTACACCGCGGAATGGGAAACGGTGCAGAGCGAGCCTTTGGGGGAGAGCAAGCTGCCCACGCTGCTTGCCCAGGGTCAGTTCTCCGACAATACACCGATTCAGCTGACCCAAATGACCAAAGGCCCCGCTCCGGGTGTCCACGACAAATTCCTGGAGGGCTACGCCTTTACCCTCCCCGCCGGTACAGCCGATACGCTGCGCTACTTGCCGGAGACTGAGCAGAAAAATGTCCGGGTCATGGTAAAGGGCGCGGACGGAAGCTGGCGGGAGGTTTCCCACACCCAGGACGGCAGCTATCTGGTCTTTGCCATAGAGGACGGCGATGAGAGCTTCTGCCTGATCGGGTCGATGAAGAAATCGGTCTCCTGGCTGCCCATCATCGGTGCCGGCGGCGCAGCCGTGGTCGCGCTGCTGGTGGTCATTCTTCTGGTTCACCATCGCCGCAAGAAGAAAGCCGTAAAATCGGAAACACCCGCTGTAAGCGAAAATACCTGACTGTAGGGTCGGTCGCCAGACTATGGCGGCCGACCCCTTACTTCTGCAAAGAACCGGTTAAAATATTCCACAATTAACAATTTGTTTACAACATATTTGCTATAATGACAAATATCGTTTTGTAGAATTGTTACAAAGATCAAAAATGGAGACGTGTGCTATGAATACATATCGCGCCGGTATCGACATCGGCTCAACCACCGTCAAGCTTGTGCTGCTGGACGAAAACGGGGAAATTCTGTTCGGGCAATACCGCCGCCACTGCGCCCACACCCAGCAGACGCTTAAGGAACTCCTTTCCGAAGCCCGGGAACAGGTCGGCCCCTGCCTTTTGCAGGTGAAGATCACCGGCTCCGGCTCCATCAATCTTGGCAAGGCCATGGGCATCGGCTTCGTGCAGGAGGTGGTGGCCGTCGCCTCCGCATTGCAGGCCGTCGCGCCCCAGACCGACGTGGCCATTGAGCTGGGCGGCGAGGACGCCAAGATCATTTATTTCCGGGGCGGTTTGGAGGAACGGATGAACGGCGTCTGCGCCGGCGGCACCGGCTCCTTCATCGACCAGATGGCGTCCCTGCTCCAGACCGACGCCGCCGGATTAAACCAACATGCCGAACACTACCAGGAAATCTACCCCATCGCCGCCCGCTGCGGCGTGTTCGCGAAAACCGACATTCAGCCCCTCATCAATGAGGGCGCAACCACCGCCGACCTGGCCGCTTCCATTTTTCAGGCCGTGGTCAACCAGACCATCTCCGGCCTTGCCTGCGGCAAGCCCATCCGGGGCTGCGTCGCATTCCTGGGCGGACCTCTGCACTTCCTGCCGGAGCTGAAAAAGGCCTTTATCCGAACCCTGAAGCTCACCCCCGAAACCACCGTTGACCCGGAAAATTCCCATCTGTTCGCCGCCATGGGCGCAGCGCTGGAATCCGGCGACGCCGAAGCCGTCAGCATGGACGGCCTGATCGATCGGCTGAACAAAGGGGTGGAAATGGCCTTTGAATTAAAGCGCCTTGACCCCCTGTTTGCCACCCGGGAAGACCATCAGGCCTTCTGCGCCCGCCACAGCAAGGCCGTTGTCCGCCGGGAAAGCTTGCCTCAGTATCGGGGCGAGTGCTTCCTCGGCATCGACGCCGGTTCCACCACCACGAAAGTGGCGCTCATCGGCAGCGACGGCCAGCTTCTCTTCTCCTACTACGCAAACAATCAGGGCAATCCCATCCGCACCGCCATGGAGGCCATGGCACGGCTCCGGGACGAGCTGCCCGAGGGCGCGCACATCGCCCGCTCCTGCTCCACGGGCTACGGAGAATCCCTCCTGAAATCCGCCTTCTGCCTGGACGAAGGCGAGGTGGAGACCATCGCCCACTGCACCGCCGCCGCGTTTTTTGACCCGGAGGTAGACTGCGTGCTGGACATCGGCGGACAGGACATGAAGTACGTCAAGCTGAAAAACGGCAGCGTGGACACCATACTGCTGAACGAAGCCTGCTCCTCCGGCTGCGGCTCCTTTATCGAGAACTTCGCCAATTCCCTGGGCTACAGCGCCGAGGGCTTTGCCAAAGAGGCGCTGTTCGCCAAAAATCCCATCGACCTTGGCACCCGCTGCACCGTGTTCATGAATTCCAACGTCAAGCAGGCGCAAAAAGAGGGCGCTACGGTGCAGGATATTTCCGCGGGACTTGCCTACTCCGTCATCAAAAACGCCCTTTACAAGGTCATCAAGCTGGCCGACCCCGCCGACCTGGGCAAACACATCGTGGTGCAGGGCGGCACCTTCTACAACCAGGCGGTGCTTCGCGCCTTTGAGAAAATCGCCGGAGTGGAAGCTACCTGCCCCGACATTTCCGGCATTATGGGCGCGTTCGGCGCGGCGCTGGTGGCGCGGGAGCGCTACCACGGTCAGGAAAGCACCACCCTACCCCTGAACGACATTCTGAGTCTGACCTACACCACCTCCACCACTCGCTGCGGCGGCTGCTCCAACCGGTGTATGCTGACCATCAACAAATTCCCCGGCGGACGCCGCCATGTCACCGGCAACCGCTGCGAAAAGGGCTTAGGCAGCACCGGAACCGGGCGGAAAGGCCCCAACGTGATGGCCTATAAGCTGAAGCGGATGTTCGACTATCCCCCGCTGGAAAATCCCACCCGGGGCGTCATCGGCATTCCCAGAGTGCTGAATATGTACGAAAATTACCCCTTCTGGGCGACATTCTTCCGGGAACTGGGCTTCCGGGTAGTCCTCTCCCCCAAGTCCAGCCGGAAAATCTACGAGCTGGGCATGGAGTCCATCCCCTCGGAATCCGAGTGCTACCCCGCCAAGCTCTCCCACGGCCATGTGCAATGGCTCATCAATGAAGGCGTCAAAACCATTTTTCACCCCTGCGTGTTCTACGAGCATCAGGAGACCCCCGGCGCGCAGAATCATTACAACTGCCCCATTGTGGTCTCCTACCCGGAGAATCTGAAAAACAACGTGGAAGCCGTGGCCGACGGCGAAGTCCGCTACATCCGTCCCTTCCTGGCCTTTACCAGCGAGAAAATCGCCGCCGACCGGCTGGCTGCCCTGTGCAAGGAAGAGTGGGGCATTGACGGTAAGGAAGTCCGCACCGCTGTCCATAATGCGTGGGCGGAACAGCAGCACGCCAAGGCCGACGTCCGGGCGGAGGGGCAAAAAGCCTTGCAGTGGATGGCAGAAAATCACACCTGGGGCATCGTTCTCGCGGGCAGACCCTACCACATCGACCCTGAAATTAACCACGGCATTCCGGAAATGATTGCCTCCTACAATCTCGCCGTCCTCACCGAGGACAGTCTGCCCATCGATTTCACCCCCGAACGCCCCCTCCGGGTCAACGACCAGTGGGTTTACCATTCCCGGCTGTACAGTGCGGCGGAATTTGTGCGGAATCGGGAGGACTTGGAGCTGATTCAGCTGAATTCCTTCGGCTGCGGCCTGGACGCCGTCACCACCGACCAGGTGTGCGAAATTCTGGAGGGCAGCAACAAGCTCTACACCGTCCTGAAAATCGACGAGGTGAACAATCTGGGGGCTGCCCGTATCCGCATCCGCAGTCTGCTTGCCGCCATGAACCAGCGTCAGGCGCGGGGCATTCGCCCCCAGCCAAAGCCCGCCGCCTATCACCGGTCGGAATTCACCAAGGAAATGTACCAATCCGGCTACACCATCCTCGCCCCCCAGATGAGCCCCATTCACTTTGACCTGCTGGAACCGATTTTCAAGAAGTACGGCTACCACATCGAAGTGCTTGCCAACGACAACCGCTCCGCCATCGACATGGGTCTGAAATTCGTAAACAACGACGCCTGCTTCCCCTCCATCACCGTGGTGGGGCAGATCATGGACGCGGTGCTTTCCGGGAAATACGACACAAGCAAGCTGGCCGTGATGATGACCCAGACCGGCGGCTGCTGCCGGGCGAGCAACTATGTCGGCTTCATCCGCCGTGCGCTGGACAAGGCGGGGCTTGGCCATATCCCGGTCATCTCCCTGAACGCCAACGGCATGGAGACCAACGAGGGCTTCAAGCTCTCCCCCGGTCTTCTGTTCACCGCCCTGCGGGGCATGGTCTACGGCGACCTGTTCATGCGCTGCCTGTACCGGGTG
>OGXR01000753.1_pt1 | contig 25617 bp, 26 predicted proteins | sample 1576331 | NCBI WGS metagenome assembly OGXR01 (sample SAMEA3541473, study PRJEB24748) | human gut metagenome | biome: human gut; feature: human-associated habitat; material: faeces | place: China | collected 2012 | reverse complement strand
AGCGCCATGAATCAAGACGTATTGACAATCAGTTAAGAGGACGTGCTGGACGTCAAGGAGATCCAGGTGTATCACAATTTTTCGTATCATTAGAAGATGAATTAATGGTAAGATTTGGAACAGATAGAATAAAGGCACTTATGCAATCAGCTGGTTTTGATGAACAAGCAATAAGAAGTAAAATATTTACAAGTTCAATAGAAGGAGCACAAAAAAGAGTTGAAGGTAATAACTTTGATATAAGAAAACAACTATTACAATATGATAATGTAATGAATGAGCATAGAGAAATAATTTATAGAAAAAGAAATGAAATACTAGATCAAGAATCAATACATGAAAATGTTTTAAATTCATTCAAAGATTATATAAATAATATTGTAATTAAATATTTAAATAGCGAAGAAGAAACAAGATATGAAGAATTAACAGATTACATAAATAAGAATCTTTTAAAAACAAAAAAGATCAAACTATCACAAATTGAGAATAAAACAATAGAAGACGCAACAGAAATAATATATGAATTGTTAAATGAAGATTATGAAGAAAAAATAAAAGAAATGCCATGGGAATTAGTAAATGAATTTGAAAAAGCAATAGCACTTAGAGTAATAGATACAAATTGGATGAATCATATAAACAATATGGAACATTTAAAAGAAGGAATTGGACTTAGAGGATATGCAAATGAGAACCCACTCCAAGCATATATAAAAGAAGGATACCAAATATTTGATAATATGATGGCTAAAATATCAGAAGAAATAAGCATGTTCCTACTAAGAGCAGAAGTAAGACAAAATATAGAAAGAAAAGAAGTTGCAAAACCAATTATAAATAATAAAGATGAAAAAACTTTAAAGGGTGGAACACATAAAAAAGAAAAAATAGGAAGAAATGATCCATGCCCATGTGGCTCTGGTAAGAAGTACAAACAATGCTGTGGTAAATAAGCTCGCAAAGCCTTATAAATAAAGGGAAAATGCGAGTTTTTCTTTTTGCCAAAAATAGTCCAAAATAAGGGCTTGCTGGCTTTTCTATGATTACAATATTTAGGTAATTTCAGAAATGTCTTTTGTCTTAGATAAGTTTTAGATACCATATCAGCATTAAATAGGGTAATATGGTATAATTAAAATGGAGTGATAATTATGAGTAGATACTATGAAATGTTTAGAAGAAATTTTCCATTTATTGTTAGAGATGAAAGAGAAGCTTTAGAAATAATCAATAATCCTGAGAATAGAATTATAGAAGTAAATAATGACAGTGGAAAGCTTATTGGTGTATCCATCATACATAAAAATACAATTCTAATGTCATGTGTTGATGAAGAATATAGAAATAAAGGGATTGGTAATAAATTATTAAGCGATTCTGAAAAATATATAATCGGTAAGGGTTATGATAAAGTTGATATAGGTTGTGGTCAAATGGCTACAAAAAGATTGGAAAGGATAATGAAAAATGTATAGTGTTTTTTTTAGTAGGAATGAGATAGTGATGAATTTAGTCACTGATAGATTAAAAGAAATAATTAAAAAAAATTCTAAAGTTGTAATTTTCCCGTGGGCTTTTTCTGTTGAGATTGATGCAAGGAAATTAAATGATGAATTTTTTTAAAAGGGAGAAAAAAGATATAACAGGTATATAAATGAATTAAAAAAGATTGGAATAGAAGAAAATAATATAACAATATGTAATTGTTATAGTGATTCTAATGAAAAAATAAAAAAAATTATTGATGATTCTGATGTTATACTATTACCTGGTGGAAATCCAGAAATGTTTTTTAATAAAGTTGTTCATGACACTGAAATTCTTTATTATATAAAACACTATAAAGGCATAATAATTGGTGAAAGTGCAGGAACAGAATTACAATTAAAGAGATATTTTATTACAGCAAAAATAACTTCTATAAATATTTTTCTTTTTATGATGGTTTTGGTGTAGTTGATGATCCATTTTATATTGATGTTCATTCAGTAAATAATCCAAAATATTTATCTAAATTACAAAAAGTAGCAGATGATAAAAAAAAGAATGTATATGCAATATATGATGATGGTGTAATGATTTATAATAGAAAAACAAATAATATTGAATTATTTGGTAATGTTAGGGTATTTAAACCTAAAAAAATTAATTTGATTTAGTTGATACAATAAATTTTCTATTATAATTAATAAATACTCAAGTAACAAATATGAATTTTGAAAAATATTGGATGGTAAGGAAAAAATGTCTAAATCATTAGAAAATTATATTGGAGTGGATGAATCACCTGAAAAAATGTATGAGAAAGCTATGAAAATACCTGATGATGTATTAGAAGAATTTATTAATCAAGCTGAAGAAAGATATAATATAGTAGCTAAGGTAGTATACCTGAAAATATTGAAATATTTGAAATAAAAGAAAGTATGTTAGAGAATGGATTGCTATTGACTGAATTATTAAATTTATCAAATATCGTTTCATCAAAATCTGAAGGAAGAAGAATGATTGAACTAAATGGAATAAGTGTAAACGGAACAAAAGAGAATGATGTTAATAAATTAATTACTACAACAGATTTTAATAATGATGAATTAATTATTTAAAAAGGAAAAAAATTTAAAAAAATTGTTTTGATTAAGTAATAATATATACTATCATATTATTACATATATTTTTGATGAAAATATTAGATACTAGTTACTTTGAACTGGTATCTTTTTGAAACATTAAAGTTATAAATTTTGAAAAAAATTTAATTTTAGTTTATACTAGAAATTATATATAAGTATATTTTGACAAAATTAACTTTTTGTGCTATTATATGCCATAAATTTAAGGGGTGAAATAATGAATAAGGATGCATTAATAAAATTAAAAGAACAATTATCTAAATTATCATATTTAGAGGAAAAACAAAGAAATATGTATTTAAAGCAATTATTAGAAGGGAAAATTCAAGGACCATTAACTGGACATCCTAGTATAGATAAACCATGGTTAAAGTATTATACTGATGAACAAATTAAAACCGATATGCCACAAATGTCTGCATATAGATACTTATTTGAACAAAATAAAAAATATTTATCAAGGACAGCTTTGAGCTATTATGGAAGAAAGATAATTTTTGATGAGTTTTTTACTAAAATTGAAGAAACAGCTAAAGCATTGAAAGCTATAGGGGTTAAGGAAAATGATATAGTAACTATTTCAATGCCTAATACTCCAGAAGCAGCATATTTATTTTATGCAATGAGTAAAATTGGTGCTATTGCTAATATGGTTGATCCCAGAACAAGTGCAGAAGGCTTAAAAAACTATATTGAGGAAGTTGAATCAAATCTTGTTATCATAGTGGATTCTTATTACAACAAAGTTAAGGATTTAATAAAAACGGGAGATGTAAAACAAATTATTGCAATTTCTCCATCTGAATCTTTACCATTTGGTTTAAATTTAGGGTATAAAGCAAAAGAATTTATAGACGGATTAAAAAATTCAAAAAACAAAATAAATTTAGAAGATGGAACTATGAGTTGGTCTAAGTTTATTAAAAACGGGAAAGAGTATAAATTAAATACAGAAGTTGAATTTAGAAGTAATAGACCATTAGTGATTGAACATACTGGTGGAACAACAGGAATACCTAAAGGTGTAGTTTTATCAAATGAAAATATAAATGCTGTTGCATTGCAAAGTGTTTTAACAGGAATTGACATGAAAAGAGAACATAATTGGATGGATATTATGCCAACCTTTATAGCTTATGGGGTAGGTATGGGATTGCATTTACCTTTAACCATTGGCATGGAAACAATTCTTGTTCCTCAATTTGATCCAGCAAAATTTGATGAATTATTATTAAAATATAAACCTATTCATATGGTTGGTGTTCCATCATATTGGGGAACAATTATTAAAAGTAAAAAATTAGCTAATAAAGATTTATCTTATATCATTGCTCCAACAGTTGGTGGTGATGCAATGGATCACAATCTTGAACAACAGGCAAATGATTATTTAAAAGAACATAATTGTTCATCAAAAATAACAAAAGGGTATGGAATGACAGAAGTTACTGGTGGTGTTGCAGGAACAGTTGATGAAAATAATCATATTGGCAGTGTAGGGATCCCATTTGTAAAAACCACAATTTCAGTATTCGAACCAGATACAGAAGAAGAATTAATGTACGGACAAGATGGGGAAGTATGTATTACTGGTCCAAATACTATGATCGGCTATTTTAATAATTTAGAAGCAACTAATAATATGTTAAAGAAACATAAAGATGGAAAAATATGGGTACATACTGGTGATATTGGTCATATAAATGAAGATGGAAGTTTATTTATTGTAGATAGAATTAAAAGAATGATGATAAGATATGATGGATTTAAAATATTTCCTTCATTAATAGAAAATGTAATTGGCACACATAAAGCAGTTGATTCTTGCAAAGTGGTTGCGATAGCAGATCAAGAACATAGTCAAGGAAAATTACCAAAAGCACATATAGTGTTAAAGCAACAATACAAAGGAAAAGAAGAAATGATTAAGGAACAAATAAAACTATTATGTGCAGAACAATTGCCAGAATATGTTCAACCAGTTGATTATAAATTTAGAGAATCTTTACCACTAACTTCGGTGGGGAAAATTGACTATATTTCTTTAGAAAAAGAAGATGAAAACATAAAAAATAAAGCACCCCAAAAAGCATTAAAAAAAATATAATTTAGCCAATTAAGCATAAAAATGGGTTATCTCATTTTTTTTTGTGATATAATAGATTAAGATAGGATGTGGAGAAATGATTGTAGGAATGTCATTTATTGTGTGTTCATTTATATACACAATGTTGTTGTGTGTTGTTTATTATTCTAAAAAAAGAATTAAATCTTCTGAAACAATTTTATATTCAAGATTATTAAAGGCGAATGTGGTGGGTTTATTTTTGGAATTATGTTGTTGTTTTAGTGTTAAACATATGAACGATTATCCATTATTAAATGAAATTTTAAATAGAAGTTATCTGATATATTTTGGATTCTTTATAGTAACTTTTACAGCTTATATGTATATAATTTGTACAAAATCAAAGATAATTGATTCCAATGAAAGAGTACATTTAAGTAAATTTGAGAATATTGTTTTATATGGTATATCTTTTGTTATATTATTATGTGTTTTGTTATTGCCACTAAATTATTACTATGATTCAAGTTCTGTTTATTCTTATGGTCCAGCTGCTAATAGTTTAGTAGTAGCAAGTATTATTTTTATGTTTATTGATTTTGCTTTAATTTTTTCTAATTTCAAAAAAATAAAAGGTAAAAAACTTATACCGGTATTTTCATTATTAACATTATTTATTATTGCATTAATAATAAGAACAATTAATCCAGGAATAATATTAATAACATGTTCATTTGCATTTGTTGTAGCAATAATGTATTTTACAATAGAAAATCCGGATTTAAAAATGATTGCAAAATTAGAACTTGCAAAAGATCAAGCTGAAAAAGCAAATAGAGCAAAAAGTGATTTTTTATCAAGTATGTCTCATGAAATAAGAACTCCATTAAATGCAATAGTTGGTTTATCAGAAGATAATTTATCTTATGAAGAAAAATGCCCTCCTGAAGTAATAGAAAATTCACATGATATTATGAATGCATCACAAACTTTACTAGAGATAGTTGGAAACATACTTGATATAAATAAGATAGAATCTGAAAAACTAGAAATTGTAGAAAATCCTTATGATTTTAGAGATAGTATTACAAAGATGTGCAAAGTTACTTCAACTCGAATTGGTGAGAAGAATATTAAATTTAATTTAAGCATAGCAGATGATTTGCCTTATGAATTAATAGGCGATAAAGTTCATGTAAAAGAAATTGTTAATAATATTTTAACAAATGCAATTAAATATACAGAACAAGGTGAAATTAATTTAAATGTTAAATGTGTTAATGATTATAATAAGAGATTATCTAATTTAATAATTACGTGTCAAGATACAGGAAGAGGGATAAAAAAGGAGTATATATCAAAACTATTCACAAAATTTGAAAGATTAGACATTGAAAAAAATACAACTACTGAAGGAACTGGACTAGGACTTGCAATAACTAAAGCATTAACTGAAATGATGGGTGGAACAATTAATGTAAGTAGTCAATTTGGAAAAGGATCAATTTTTGTAATAAATCTTCCACAAAAAGTTAGTAAATTTCAAAGACCAATGACTGAAAAAGAAATAATGGATACAGCATCAAAATTATTAAATAATAAAGTTGAAGAAAGTAAAACATATAATATTGATTATGGACACAGAAAGATATTAATTGTAGATGACAATAAATTAAATATTAAAGTAGCAAGAAGAGCAATTTCAGATTTTGATTTTGAAATAGATGAATGTTATGATGGACTTGAATGTTTGAATAAAGTTGTTGTTGGAAATGAATATGATTTGATTTTAATGGATATAATGATGCCTAATATGAGTGGTGAAACAGCAATAAAAAGATTAAAAGAAAATCCTAATTTTAAAATTCCTGTAATAGCACTTACGGCAGATGCAGTAGCTGGGGCTAAAGAAAAATATGTGAGTGAAGGATTTATCGATTATATATCTAAACCATTTAACAAAGAACAAATGAAACAAAAATTAGATATTGTATTTAACAATAGTGATATGTTGACAAAAGTGGAAAAAGGAAAATCTCAAGTTAATAATTCAATTGTAGGTCAAGAAGAAATTGAAGGTATTTCTGATAAAACATCAAATAAAATAATTGATGAGAATTATTTACTAGAAAATGGTGTTAATTATAAAAAAGGTATAGAACTTTTGGGCGATTTAGAGACATATAATGATATGTTATCTGATTGGTTTAAAGAATCTCAAAATAAATTTGAACAATTAAAATTGTTTAAATTAAGACATGATATGCCAAACTATGCAATAGCAGTTCATGCATTAAAAAGTGATTCAAAATATTTTGGATTTGATAAACTTGCTGAATTATCCTACAATCACGAAATGAAAAGTAAAGAAAATGATCAAGATTATGTACTTAATAATTTTCATGAACTAGAATTGGAATTTTTCAGAATATCAAATGTTGTAGAAACATATTTAAAGAGCAAATCATAATTCCTCTTTTTATGTAATAAAAAATTGAATAATAGATTTTATTGAATGCGATTTTGTCAAATATAGTATGGTAAGTGATTAATATTAGACAAAAAATGACTTAAATAAGTCCTCATAAAAAATTAAAACTGAGAGTTTTAATCTTTTAATATATAATTTTATCAGAAGAAATTTTATATCTATTACATATGTCATATAGGAATGAAGTTTGAATTAAAGTATGATCTTTTTCATATGCAGAGATAACAGATTGTGTTGTATTTATTGATTTAGCAAACTCTTTTTGTGATAAATTTTGTTTAAGTCTTAAATTTTTTATATTGATTCCAATTAAATATTTATTGATTTTATTATTTAAGGATTCCTTTTTATCGGTAAGACCAATGGCATAGTCTAATGTTTTTATTATCGTTTGTTCTGATTATTATAGAAGCAATATTATTAACAAAGATTCATGAGTCTTTAAGTAATCTTAATGAATGGTTAATGAAAAAATTATAGTGTTATATCTTTTTTTAGGGTGTTATAACTGTATAAAATAATATCTGAAAAATAGAAGAGGAAATACTAGAAATAATTAATGAAGATTTTGATAAAAATATATCCTAAAAATAGTGATACGGCAATAACTTTCTATAAAACTATTCAAAATAAATTTCATTATGCAATTACTGGAAACACCGCTGCTGAAATAGTTTATAAGAGGGTGGATTCTAAAGAAGAAAATATGGGACTTATTACCTGGGAAAATTAACCTGATGGGAAGATTTTAAAATCTGATGTAATTATTGCCAAGAACTATTTAAATGAACAAGAAATTAAAAATTTAAATAATTTAGTAAACTAATTTTTGAATATCGCTGAAAATAATGCAGAAAGAAGTATAACAATGTATATGGAAGATTAGAAAAATGAAGTAGAAAATGCCCTAAAAGTTTTCCATTATGAAATTTTAGAAGGAAAAGGAAAAATCTCACATAAGCAAGCAGTCGAAAAAGCGGAAAATGAATATGAAAAATATAAAGTTATACAGTACAAGAATTATGTGCCAGATTTTGATAGACTATTAAGTAAAACAAAGCAAATTTTAAAACAATAATTCCATTAGAACAAACAGGGCATGCCATATTTACAAATTATATAGTAAATGTGAAAGCAAATGGAGTTAAAGCTCCGGCTAGTGTAATAAAAGGTGAAGGTAAAGCAAATTCAATAAGCAGTATAAATGGTTCAACCCTATTCGCATTAACTGAAGATGATGAAGTGACATTAGTTATAACTACAGATCAAGATACAGATTTAATATTTGATGGAACAATAAATGCAAAATTAAGTGTTATAAAACAAGATTAAATTGTATTAATTGCCTTATTTTAAATCTTGTTTGAGAGATAATTATATCTCTTTTGTTTTGCTCAAAAAGTATTGCATTCGTGTTAAAGCTTCGTATTAAAATAAAGACTAATATTATGATATACTATGTTTATAATATAAAAAATGATTGGTGAAAATATGTCAAATATAAATAAAAATAAGAAAAAATTAAATAAAATAATGGATAAATATAATTTAACTAGTTATGAAAAAAATGAGCTTTTTGGTATTATAAATAAAATATTTAGTCATAAAGAATTTCAAAATAGAATGACTTGTAAATTTATGCATCATGGAAAAATTACTTTAGGATATCACATACTACAAGTAACTGTAGTAACGTATTCATTATGTAAAATGAATCAAGAAAAAGTAAATCTTCAATTAGCGCTATATATAGCAATGATGCATGATTTATATTCCAAACCATGGCAAAACAATATAAAAGAAAAAGCCAAAAAAATATCAAATAAACATGGATTTAGACATCCATTAGAAAGCGTAATCAATTCATTAATATGGTACAAAGAAATATTTGATAATTTTCAATATAGTTATGATTTAATAGATGGAATCATTCACCATATGTATCCATTCCCAGTAAGAATATTTCAAAATTATAACGAAAATGTATTAGAACTTAAGAATTTTGAGATGATAAAAAATATAGATAAAAAATATATAGATTATATAATTGAAACTACAAACATAAATAAAATAGGAAATTTTTCTTATTCAAAACCTAAAACAAAAGAAGGCAAAATAGTATTAAAAGCAGATAAAATGGTATCAATAGGAAATTTTGATAGCATAAATGATCTTAAAGCATGTATTACAGGAAAAAATAAAAACATTAAATACAAAAAGTAATTCTGTTAAACGTATTTACTAAACTCTATTCTAAAATACAAAAAAATAACATATATATATTTTGTAGAAGTATTGCACAAGAACAATTTTAATGTTAAAATTTATTATGAAAAGGAGTGAAGAATAATGTCATATGATTACGATTTATACACGCCAACAAATACTGTTGGAATTGGTGTATGGGGAGTAATAGCTGCTACATTGGCTATAGTAGGAGGATTAGTAGTATATTTTGTATTTCTAAATAAGAGTAATGAAGACAAATACAAAGGATTTGTAGGATATCTATATGAGTTTCTATCATTTAAAAAAATGTGGTTAGAATCTATATTGAAAGTAACTTATTTAATTCTTGCGATTTATATTACATTACAATCTTTTGGGTTAATTGGAACTAGTTTCTTATTATTTATTCTTATGTTAGTATTAGGAAACGTAATATTAAGAATAGTATATGAAATGTCTTTAATATTACTAACAATATGCAAAAATACTACAGAAATTAATTCTAAATTAGGTAAAACTAAAGTTACAAAAAAAGAAGAATAATAAAATAAAAAATGTATTTGCTAACTAGTAAATACATTTTATTTAATTATATAAGGAGAAATATGAGAATTAAAATAGTACAAGTGGGAGAATTAGAGGAAAATTGTTATATTGTAGAAAAAAATAATAAGTGTTTAATAATTGATCCAGGAAGCGAATTTAATAAGATAAAAGAAAATATTGACAAAGAGGTAATAGGAATATTAATTACTCATTCCCATTATGATCATGTAGGAGCATTAAAAGAAGCAAAAAATTACTACAATATAAAGGTATATGAATATAAAAATTTAAAAGAAGGAAAAATTACAATAGGTCCTTTTGATATAGAAGTAATATATACAAAAGGCCACACAAATGATTCAGTTACATATTATTTTAAAGAAGAAAAAATAATGTTTACAGGAGATTTTATATTTAAAAATAGTATTGGAAGAACTGATTTAGGTGGAAATACAAAAGATATGATAGAAAGTATTAATAAAATTAAACATTATGACGATTCTATAATAATATATCCAGGGCATGGTGAATATACCACTTTATCAAGTGAAAAAGAAAATAATGAGTTCTTTAACACTTTACATTAGAAATATGCATTGTATTTTATATATTTTTAATGCATATGATATAATTTAACTAGGAGGTTAACATGAAAAAAATAGGAACAGTAGTTAGAGGCATAAGAACAGGAGTAATAAAAGAAGGAGATAATTTAGCAGAAATAGTAACAAGATCACTAATTGATGCTAGTAAAGAAGAAAAATTTGAGTTTAAAGATAGAGATATAGTTGCAATAACAGAGGCAGTTGTTGGAATAAGCGAAGGAAATTTTGCAACATTAGATGACATAAAAGAAGATATTAAACAAAAATTAAATAATAGCGAACATATAGGAGTAGTATTTCCTATATTAAGTAGAAATCGTTTTGCAGTTTTATTAAGCGGTATGGCAAGAAGTACAAAAGAAATAACAGTATTATTAAGTTATCCTAAAGATGAAGTAGGAAATGATATACTATATAAAGAAGATATAGAAAAATATAATGTAAATCCATATAAAGATATAATAACGTACGAAGATTATATGGATAAATATCACAACTTTATTCATCCATTTACAGGAGTGAACATGGTAGATGTATATAAAGAATTAATTGAAAAAGAAGGATGCAAAGCCAATATAGTGTTAAGCAACAATCCAACAGATATACTAAAATATACAAACGATGTAATCATATGTGATATTCATACAAGGTTTGAAACAAAGAAAAAATTAGAAAAACAAAATGCAAATATACTTATGATGTCAGACATATTAAACAAAAGTATAAATGGATCTGGATATAACGAAAAATATGGATTACTTGGAAGTAATAGAGCAACAGAAGAAAGAGTTAAACTATTTCCAAGGACAGGAGACAAGTTAGTAATCGATATTCAAAATAAATTAAAAGAATTAACTGGAAAAACAATAGAAGTAATGATTTATGGAGATGGTGCATTCAAAGATCCAGTAGGAAAAATATGGGAACTTGCAGATCCAGTAGTAAGTCCTGCATACACAAGTGGTCTTGATGGAAGTCCAAATGAATTAAAACTTAAATATTTATCAGAAAATAAATTTAAAGATTTAAGTGGTGAAGAATTGAACGAAAAAATAAGGGAAGAAATCAGAAATAAAAATAAAGATTTAAAAGGGCAGATGTCTTCACAAGGAACAACACCAAGGAGATATACAGATTTAATCGGTTCACTATGTGATTTAACAAGTGGTAGCGGTGATAAAGGAACACCCGTTGTATTCATACAAGATTACTTTACAAATTATTCAGATTAGGAGGTTATACTATGGAAAAGATAATTATGCACATAGATGTTAATAGTGCATTTTTATCTTGGACTGCAGTTGATTTACTTAAAAATGGCTACAAAAAAGATATAAGATGTGAATGTTCAGTTATAGGTGGAGATGAATCTAAAAGAAAAGGTATTGTTTTAGCAAAATCAATACTAGCAAAAAATAAAGGAATAAATACAGCCGAAACTTTATATCAAGCAAGAAGTAAATGTAGGAATTTAAAAATATATAGACCTAATTATGCATTGTATGACAAAATGTCACATGCATTTTTTACTTTACTAAGAAAGTATACAAATGATATAGAAATTCTTTCCATAGACGAATGTTTTTTAGATTACGGAAAAGTAAAGAAAATGTATGGAGATGAGGTAATATTTGCAAATAAACTAAAGAATGAGATATATAAAACACTTGGCTTTACAGTAAATATTGGAATTGCAAATAATAAGTTGTGTGCAAAAATGGCATCTGATTTTTCAAAACCAAATAAAATTCATACATTATATGATTATGAAATAAAAGAAAAAATGTGGCCTTTGCCTGTAGAAAACTTATATGGAATAGGAAAGAAAAGCACAGAGAAACTAATTAACTTAAATATAAAAACAATTAAAGATTTAGCAACTTGTAATAAAGAAATACTTTATCCATATTTTAAAAATCAAACAGATTATATTATAAAAATAGCAAATGGAATAGATGATAGTGATGTACTAAGCGAAAAAAAAGATCCAAAATGTATAAGCACAACAACAACCTTATTATATGATTATGATGATATTGTAGAAATAAATAAAGAGTTAAAAACTATATCAGAAAAAATATCAAATGAGTTAAAAGAAAAATCTGTATATACAAGTAGAGTAGCAGTAATAATTAAAGACAAATATTTTAAAACCACTTCACACCAAAATAAAATGCCAAATCCTACAAATTCTTTAAATGAAATTTATGAAATGAGTAAGAAAATATTTAAAGAATATTGGGATGAAACACCAGTAAGATTGATAGGAATAAGGGTTGATGCATTCTCTTCAAGTAAAGATTACCAAATATCATTATTTGAAGATGTAAAAAAGAAAGAAAATGATGAAATTGTAGATGCACTTATAGACAGTTTAATAAAAAAATATGGTGATAAAATAATAAAAAAATGATATAATTAAAAAGAGTGATAGTATGGAAATAAAAGAAATAGAAAATATGATAAAGGAAATTCAAAACAAAGTGAAAGATTTTAGGAGGTTACTTTGACCTAGATTCTAAAATAAAGGAAATAAAAAAACTAGAAGAAGAAACTAATGAAAAAGCTTTTTGGAACAAAGAAAATGCAAAAGACATAATGCAGGAAACCTACATTACAGCTTTTTTGAAGCTTGACACACTCAATGATGAACAAAAGTTTTGCGGTTGGATTATATCAATAGCTGTAAACAAATGCAAAAACAAATTGAAAGGAAAGGTGGAATATCAGATAGATGATGAAGTTCTGATTACAGAAGCAGAAACAGATGAGTTAATGCTCCCCGAGGAGTACATAACCAAAACCGAAAAAAGAAAAGTACTTTTACAGATTATGGAAGACACACTTTCATTCAATCAGTATCAGACTGTTTTAATGTTTTATTTTGATGAAATGTCAATTTCTGAAATTGCACAGGGACTTGAAATTTCAGAGGGAACGGTAAAATCTCGCCTTAACTCTTCAAGAGCAAAGATGAAAACTGCAATTGAAGATTACGAAAAAAAGAGCGGTGACAAGCTTCACGGCGTTGTTGTTGTACCTTTCTTTACAACTATTTTCAAGGAAGAAGCAAAGAGCCTTGCAGTACCGAACATTACAATCAAGCTCCCGAACGGACAGACACTTGCAACCTCTGCAACAAAAGGCATTGCAACAGGTGCAAAGTCAACAGTTTCATCTATCGTAAAGGCAACAGCAACTGCGACAGTAAAAACAAAGGTAATTGCCGTTGTCTGCGGTGCTACAATACTTGCAGGCATATCAGCAGTCGGCATAAGCATTCTTGCAGGCTGTAACGCTGAGAAAGAACCGACAGAACCGTCAGTAATATCTTCAACCGTACAGACTTCAACTGTATCATCTGAGGTCAGCAAGGCTATTGAGGATAACGGTCTAAAAATCGACAAAGACGGCAACATCACTGATAAGAATGGTAAGAAAGTTGAAGTAAAAGACGGCAAAGTAGAAGTAAAAACCGATGACGGTAAGACAGTTACAGTTAAGGTTGACGATGTAAAAACTACAGTATCTAACAAAAACAACAGCAATAAGGGTAACACCGAAAAGAAAGAAGATACTAAGAAAGACAACACTTCAAAGACAAATACATCTGATAACGACAAGAAGCCAGCGTCCAAGCCAAACAACTCTTCAAGTAATAACCAGAAGCCAGCTAAGCCGAGTGAGTCATCAAAGACTGAAACGACAGCTAAGAAATATAAGTACTATAAGCATCATGATGCTGTGACAAAATATCACCCTGCAGTGACAAAAAAGCATGACAGAGAGTGGATTGTAACTGGTACTCACGAGGAACCAGTATATGGTTGGGTAGGTTGCAATGTATGCAATGACTGCGGTAAGAAGTTGGAAGACGCTAATCTGAATGAACATCTTGCTTGGGAAATGGATAATGGTGGTAGAGGCTCATACCACTATGAGAAGGAATATGTACAGACAGGCTCAAAAACAGTAGAAGACGGCTATTGGAAAGAAGCATACACAGAGGTTGTTTCTAAGGCTTGGACTGAGACAATTACTCCAGCTTACGACGAGGAAGTATCTGAAAATGATCACTGGGATAAAAAAGTTCCTATCAACTAAGTGTGTTGGTATTAATTCGACAGCAAGTATAAATCCTTAAAATAATTATTGGGAAGAGAGGGTTCTTTATGAGCCCTCTTTTTCTATGCTAAAAATAAATATTATACTAAAGAAAGTATTCAATTTAATTATAATATATGGTAAAATATAATAAAATAAAAGGAAAGGTAGTAGGGTATATGAGTTTTATTAATTGCTTGTTGCTATTATTCATTTATTTCGTAGTGATAGAATTTTCATATGCAATGGATTTAGTTTCATGGTACAAGAGAGGTAAACATAGTGTAGCTTTTTGTATATTGATGATTGTGGGTGGAATATTACTCGTATCAGTATTATTTTATATGGGGTACACTTTTGATTAGAGAAGTTAGCTTTTTTCGATATGTTTTAATCTTTTGAGAATTTATATAGGTATTTGTATTTAATATTTTGTTTAATTGATTTGCTTTAAAACGCTTTTGAAGTATTTTATTAATTAAAAGGGTAATGAGTGTAAATAAAAACCAAAGAAGAATAAAAATGACTAAAAGATTAGTGTTACTTTTAAAAAACATAGTTAATATAAATAGTATTGTTACCGATATTATTAATATAATTACTACACTATGATTTTGCATAAAGATGTCTTTGGCAGTATGTGTGAAAGTTAATAAAGAGTTTATTCGTTTACAATAATTATCTATATGAAAGTTAGTATTCGGAAGATTATAGTTATACAAGATAGCTTGTATTTTAGCATTAATTATAGCTAAGGCTTTCATACTATTTTCATAATCGTGGTAGCTATTTATGTGTTCTCTTGTTTTTAAGTGGTTACTAATTTCTTTAAAATCCTTTATATAGGTTATTAGAAGCTTCTTATCCTTATCACAGATAATTTCATTTTCGTTAATAATATGTTCTAAACTATTTATAATAGAGCAAGCCTGTTTAACGCAATCAATCTCAAAGATGTAATAATACTCTTTATAGGGTATATCTTTAATGTTCATAGATTTGTACTCCTTTGGGGTGTTTAGTTATATAGTATCACTAAACAGGGTAGAAATCAAGGTTCGTGTTTATTTGATATGCCTTTATGGAAAACCAAGGGTATTAATAGTGTAAAAATAATTACTTATTTAAAAATAGAAAGGTTGTAGAGTATATGGATATTGGAGTACTACTATTTATCTGTTCGGTAGTAGTAGGTTTACTGGTTGTGATTTATATGTGGTACACTTTTTAATAGAAAAGCAATCATATTTAAAATAGAAAAGAGGTATTAAGATGACAATATGCAGTTTTGTAGGTGATGAGTATTTAAAGAATATTTTTTACCTATCAGCTGAGGAAGCGGTAAAGCACCCTGACTATAATAAATACATAAGGGTATTATCAAAAGCAATCAAGGATGAAGAAATTTCTTTATCGACAGTAGAATCTCACCTGATAGGTATAGCAATGACATCAACCCTAAGAAGAAAAATTATACAGGACTTAAAGGAGGTATTTTAATGAAAGACAAAGATATTAAAAAGGCAAGACTTGAACATAGAAGTGTTTACTGTATTGATAAAGACACTTCTGATGTATTAAGATGTAGTGTAGGTTTATTCGGTTCTTTTGATTCTCAATTCGATGTAGAGCTTACACCTGAATATAACGAGTCAACAAAAGAATGTACTCATAAAAGATGGTTTTGCATAGCACCAGAAAATGTTTATGCTACAGCTGAGGAGGCTTTTAATTCAGTAGGGTAAAATGAGAAATACTTGTAGGGGATGAAGTATAATGTTAATTGAGAACAAAAATATAGAGGATAGTTATGGTATGGGAATGCTTTGTAATCAACAAAATAAACAAAGAGGTTAAGCGTTAGAAAAAATTGCTTAACCTCTTTATTGTTTTAATAATAGAAAAATCTTTGTGCTACGGTGTAATAAATTTTAAAAATATATTATCTTGTTTCCTTGAAAATCGGCAGGCAAACTAAAATGACAGTAAGTTTGACAGTAAGTTTGACTGCATTTTATCTTGTTTTAACTTAATTCAAAATTACTCAACTGAATTTTTGAAATCTCAAAAAACCAGTGTTTAAGCCACTTTTAAGGCATTTTAAGTAATTTTGGCAAAAAATAAAAGGCGGTTAAAAAACCACCTTTTTGGTGAACGAGGTGACAGGACTTGAACCTGCACATCGGTTGACACTATAACCTAATGGTGATGACACCTTGGTGAAAGAAAAACTTAACTTGTTTTTCTATACAATTGTTCTTGGTGATATTTTTTCATGCCATCAAGAATATTTGACAAAAAAATATAAGTTTCTTCCTTTGTTTTATTCAAAGTTTCAATTGAATAGTTCCTTCCACATTCTACAAAAGAAACAGTGCCATGTGCCAGATCGTTTCTTTTTTCTTTAATATCAAGAAGAACACATCCTCCTCTACATTTAGGATCAAGGGTGTATGTAATTCCATGGTTATCACATATTTGTCGTATTTTATCTGCATCTAAATTTCCGCTTATGTCAGTTGCTTTTCGATCTAAAGAAATTGTTTCATCATTTAATATTGCATTAATAATTTCTATGGCTTTATTTTTGTATGAATTATGATGTGCATTCTTATCATATACTTGATTAAACTTGAACGAGAACCATATTTTTTGTATTTCTTCTCTCACGGTTTTATATGTTATACCATTTTGTTTTAAATCATCGTATATTTCCAGTATCCCTCCCATAATGGTTGATTCTACTAAATTATATATCATGATAAGTGCGTTTGATTTAAGTATTTTCAAAAAATCATCATTCAAGTATTTTACTGCCATAGTTTTGTTTTGTTTAGTTTCATCTTTTAGATTATATAGAGATTTTATAGCACTAAAATATAAATCAATCTCTTTTTTTCTTTCATAAAAATTACTAAATGTTGTTTCCATTGTCATTACCTAATAATTGATCTCTAACATACTCTATTCTCCCTAACACTCTTGACTTAGTGTTGCTTGAATGAGTAGTAGTATGTTTTTTAAAATCCTCGCTTTCAAGCCATTCCATAGAACTTGGAATCAAATCAGGATTTTTTCGAAGCGCCAAACCTACTCCGACAGAAATAGCCTCAAATCTAACTCGTGGAGTTGATTTTGAAGTTTTTGTTTTTCTAAACCCATTTTCAAAATATTTGTGTACAAAATTAACCATATTGTTAAATTCATTTTCAAATTTTTCTTTATCAAATGTGTCTTGGACTTTCTCAACATAATCATCTAAAAATTCATCTACTCTATGATCAAAATTTTTATAATTATTCAGATATGCAAAAAATCTTAATACTAATTCTAAATCATCATATCTCTTTTGGGCATTTTTACTAACAGGACATATTTTAATAAATAGAGGATTGTGGGTACACTCTTTTAAAAAGTCCATAAATTTACCAGCATAACTACCACGTCTAATTTCACTGGCTGTTGCTGGTTTTCCCGAAGTGTTAATTCTATGAAAAATTTCTTTACGATTTTCTAAAGATGTTTCATCTGATAAAACCACTATTCTCAATGTAGATTTTTTAAACTTTCTCTGATAGTATTCTGGTAAATCCAAAAAAGTAAAACCATTCAAGGTGTCAAGTTTTTTTAAATCACTTAATACAAGATCTCCGTCTAAAAATTCTTCTAACGATTGTGTCCTTTGAGCTCCATCAATGATTTCACATCGTCCATCATCTGTATCCGAAAAGAACATAAAAGGAATTGGTAAACCTAAAAGTATTGATTCAATAAATCTAGTTTTATCCGTGACTTCCCATATATATTGTCGTTGATATTCATCAGGTATATAAAATTCGTTTTCTTGAAACTGATGAACTAAAAAGTCAATAGAATAATCTCTAGTATCATAATCAATTTCTTTTCTTAAATCATTAAGTTGTTTCTCTGCTCTGCTCCGTTGTTCGGATGAAATTTTTCTTTCTGTCATATTATAACTCCTGTAAATGTCTAATTATACTTTGACCAATAATTCTACCTAGCTGAACTGGAACGGCATTTCCAATTTGTATACCAATTGTTCTTTTATTGTATGTTTTATCTTTTTCAATGAATTTATAATCTTTTGGGAAAGACTGTAACAATGCTCCTTCTCGTAGCGAAATTGCTCTGTTTTGTTCAGGATGTCCAAACCTTCCATTTCCATATCCATAAAATTGTGTAGTTATTGTGGGTGAAGGTTCATCCCACATCATTCTTCCATATACAGAGGGATAACTTTTTCCCGATGATTTTTTGTGGCAAGATAGTTGTAAATTTTCAGGCCAATCTCTCCAAGTCCCTCCAGGGATAGAATTACGTATGCGTTCTAGATTTATTTTTGACAGCTTTGTTGCAGTATGCAGTGGATCATTACTACAAGTTTCACCAGCATTTATTGCTGGTAAATTTCCAATAGCATCTCTAACAGTTAAAAATGTTCCCTCGTGATGTGTAGGTGGAATTAAAGTTATTTTACCATAAATTGAAGCAAGTAGCACCAGCCTTTTTCTATTCTGCGGAACTCCATATTGTTTACAATTTACTATTTCATAAGATACATGATATCCTATTTCTTTTAGTTGATTTACAAAATCAATAAAAACATTTTTGTGACTTAATTCTGGTACATTCTCCATAGCGATAATTTCGGGTTTAACTCCGCTTACTATACGAGAAAATTCATAAAGCAATTTCCACTTTTCGTCTTTGTATCCATCCTTTTGATATCTTAAAGAATACTTAGAAAAGGGTTGGCAAGGAGCACAACCAGCTAATATTTTTATTGCGTTTTTGGGATACATAGCAACAACCTGGCTGTTAGTTATATTATGAATATCATCATTAATAAATCTGGAGTTAGTATTATATTCATATGCAAATTTACAATTTTTTTCAAAATCAATTCCGTATAACACGTTTATTCCCGATAACTCTAAACCTTTAGTAAGTCCGCCGATACCACAAAATAAATCAACAGCGTAAACAGGCATATTTTACCTCCTTGCTTAAAAATCTTCTACAAATCTTAATTATATAAAATTTTTCCAAATAAGTCAATAACTAGGTAGCGGAGTGAAAAATAAATTTAGCTTTATTATGTTACATAGTAAAAAATCTTTGTGCTACGGTGTAATAAATTTTAAAAATATATTATCTTGTTTCCTTGAAAATCGGCAGGCAAACTAAAATGACAGTAAGTTTGACAGTAAGTTTGACTGCATTTTATCTTGTTTTAACTTAATTCAAAATTACTCAACTGAATTTTTGAAATCTCAAAAAACCAGTGTTTAAGCCACTTTTAAGGCATTTTAAGTAATTTTGGCAAAAAATAAAAGGCGGTTAAAAAACCACCTTTTTTGGTCGAGGTGACAGGACTTGAACCTGCGGCATCTTGGTCCCAAACCACTTAATAAATGTGTGAAAAGCTTAGTGTTTATCGGACTTTTCAAGTTCAGTTGCCTAACATTTGCCTTGCATTTATTTTTTAGCTTATTTTACGATTGAGAAAATCATCAAGTTTTTTCGCAGGTGCTTCAGTATCATCTTGCATTAAATGCGTGTAAATGTTCAAGGTGGTTTCGGGTTTGGTATGCCCTAACTGGTGTTGAATGTAGAGAATATCATAGCCCGAATAGAAAAGATTTGTTGCGTGGGTGTGTCTAAGACAATGAGCTGTAAACGGTTCTATGACCTGCGGAATACCGTCGGGGCAGTATTTACTGCGTGGAGCAATGCCGACAATTTTGCCTTGCTGTGAATTGAATGCTTCGAGGTTTAGGCAATTGATGTAACTCTCCCACAATCTCCGCCACGCTGAATTTGTCATAAGTTTGCCTTTGGTGGTTGTGACTACATAATCAAATGGGGAGTGGGGTGCAAGGCTTTTCAGATAGTCTGACAGAACGGTCGGAATATCAACCTTGCGGACACCTGCTTCTGTTTTCGCTCCTGCTTTTATGTAAGAATTGTTTCCGTCAAGAACCAAAGTCTGATGAACATTTATTTTGTTGCGTTTCAAGTCAATATCCGCCCATTGCAAGCCGAGGCATTCACCTCTTCGCAGTCCTGCAAGCAACATAATCATTGCCGGCAATCTTCCTCTGTGAGGAGTGTTGATTATTAGCTTTTGCTCTTCGGGTGACAAAGCTCTGCGCTCTTTCTTTTTTGCCGCATTCTTTGATATTTTGACATATTTCAGTGGGTTGAAGTCGATAGCTCGGTTTTCAATGGCATACTCAAACACTCGGCTTGCGGTTGCGATGAACTCTTTCAGCGACTTTTTCGCTGTGGGTTTGCCTGTCGTAGGGTTCTTAGCGGCTAAGTCAAACACGATTTCCTGAAAGTCGGCAATCGTCAGCTTGTTGATTTTGTAAGGTTCAAGCTCTGTAAAATGTTTGAGATACCGTTCAAGCGTTTTGTATTGCTGTGGTGTTTGCAGTGACCTCTGAACCGTTAGCCAGCGCTTTTTCCAACATCCGTATGTATCATCAGATGAGATATCTATGCCTTTGCCGAGTTTTTGTTTTAATTCGGCGGCAAGCGTTTCAACCTCTTTTCGTGATGTGCCACATACGGATTTGTACTTTCGTTTACCGTTTTCATCTCGTCCGATATAGATGTTCTTCTGATAGCGCCCGTCTTTGCGTTTTTTCATTTTATACACTCCTTTTGCTTAAAAAAGGGTGCAAAAATCCCCTGATATTCAAAACTTGAAAAATTCAGGGGAGTGTGATACAATATTATTGCTTTTAGTAGTATCACTGCACCCTGTGTGGTGGTTTCCGCTCCGACTTGCGCCAACAGGTCAGGGCGGTTTTTTTATTTATTTATTTATCTTTTCCATTATTGTATCTATTTTATCTATGTCGAGACTGTAGCAACGGATATTGCCTAAAGTTTTTTTGATTATTAAACCGTAATCGGACAGGGTGTTTAACCTGTTTGTAACTGTACTTCTGCTTAATTTCATAACATCCATTAGTTCCTTTGTGCTTATTCCGCTTTCGGAAAACAAACTTGCCTGAATAAGCAAAAAATACAGATCACTATATTTTTCGTCGGCGCCTTTAGGCAGAAAGATAATGCACTTTCCGTAATGTGTCAGTTGCTCTAATCTTTTCTCCAAAGCGTACACCAACTTGTGCAACGAATCATCAATAATATCGGTAAACATAATTATAAAAGGAGTTAAATCTCCCTTGTTTTTCGGGTCATTACACACCTTGAATGCCTTGTAGTAATCGTTTATGTTCTCTTTAATAGAATAAGACATTCTGTAACCGATAATTGATTCAAATTCTTTTGACAACAAGTAACTGCTGATGAAACGAGATGTTCTTCCGTTGCCGTCATAGAAAGGATGAATGTAACCAAAGAGGTAATGAAAAATTGATATTCTGAAAACACACTCAATGCTTTTGTCATTAAGTATTGCCAGCGCTTTATTCATACACTCTATAATTTTTTCTTCGGGATTAACTCCTCTGTGAAGTTCTTTTTGCGTTGCACTGAGGACGCTTGTTGAATCTTTTCTGAAGATTTTACCGTCAGGCAAATCAGACGGGTTATCTTCTTCGATTTCAAAATATACTAAATCATTGTACAGGTTGCGGATATCTTCGCAGGTGTCAAAGGACATAGTTTCATTTTTTTGCAACATAAGATATTTTTGCACAAGCCCCATAAAACGCTTCCCGTGGCTCTTTGTTTCCAGTTCTGACAAGACACTGTTAATTTCTCTTCTTGAGCTGTAAACACCTTCAATATCATTTGTCTTTACAATTTCATCAACCAAACATCTGATAGCGAAATGGTCAATTGCTTTTTCGGGTAATGAATCCCTTAAAGCTTTGATTTGCTTATCGGTTTTATAAATGTCACGAATTTTCGTAATAAATTCGGGTATCATCACAAAAAAAGCAGGGTTATCGTGTATCAGAAAATCTAAGTGTACTGCGTATTCGCTTTTATACCTTTCGTTGTAAATTTTTTCATAATTTTCTTTGTCAGAATAAAACAGCTTATCTAAAGATTTATACCCCAAATGTATCACCTCTCCAATAAGTATTATATGCCGTAATTTAACAATTATACGCATATATCAGAAAAGCAATTCGTAAAAATAGGCTGTTTTTACGAATTGAATATAATTATACACCGACAAATTCACAAAATCAATATATTTTTACAAATTTAACTGTTACAGTAAAACAGCTTTTCTCACTGTAACGATTTACTGACTTCTTTTACAAGACCGAGGATTTGAACAATGTAATAAAATGTAGAATAATTAAGAGGAGTGCAGACTTCTCGCATACCTTTTTGTGACCGCTCATAGTGCCAGCTGTAGCGGTCTTTTTTATTTATTCTATTTAATCGGCAGACCATGGCTGTCGGTGTATGGGGCTGTGGCAACGGTTTGACATGGGATTATTCCAAATTATATTCCTGTTTGATTGCGTTAATTTTATTTTGCAAATCTTTTTTGCCTGATGAGGAAACACGGCGAACTCCTTCTTCAAGCTTTTCAATGGCTTTTTCGGGGTTGTTTTCTGCAAGATAGAGGTCGGCGTAGAGCTCATAAACATCTGTTCGTGTAGGGTTAGCCTCCTGATAGCCGTCAATCAGCTGTTCAGCTTTTGAATAATTCTTGCTGTCAATTGCGGTATTTATATTGTTCACAAGATTTGCGTTGTAAACAAATGCAAAAACGACTATGGCAATTACGACAGGCACGCCGATGATTACGCCCAATTTCACCATTTTTTTGTTCTTTTCCTTTTTAATACGGGTGAGTTCAGTTTGATAGTCACCGTAATTCATACCGCAGCTTGGACAAACATTTTCGTTGTATTCAAGCATATGACCGCACTTGCAACGCTTTTGCTTCATCTTGTTTATCTCGGTATTTATCTGAAAAATAACAGGGGTATATTTGTTGTTAATCTGAGCCGCCTCGGTTCTTCTTCTCTGCTCATTGGCAATTTTGAGAGCCTTGTCAAGCTCGTTTTGCTTACGGATGTTGACTGCCCCTAAAATCCTGCTGAGGTAGCTTCTGTGTTCATCGGGAGAAAACGAGTACAAATCATCGAGCAATGAACTGTTAAAATCAATCTTGCCTGCCATAAAGCCGAAAAGGTTCATCTTGACAAGGTTTTCATTTGATGAATCGAGCTTGCAAATATCTTCGCTGTACTTATATGCCTTTGCATAATCGCCGTTATTTGCCGCATTGTTTACCAAATCTTCAAGTGCCTTTATTTTGTCATTTTTATCAATTCTGCGTTCGGTAATGAAATCCTTAATAAGAATTTGAGTGCCGCAATATTTGCAGTTGGTTTTCATCTCTGTAGAATTAACTTCAAGCTGACTGCCGCAATTTGGGCAGTTTAATGTTATAAGTGAATTGTTTGCCATAGTTTTACCTCTTTGTCTTTCAAGTTGTTTGACTTCAATGTTAGAAAGCGGTTTATCTAAATCTTCAAGCTCCGGAAAATGCACACCAAACGAGATAGCTCTGTCACAATGAGGACATCTGCCAATGACAAGATCCTCGGGAATAGTCATCATAGAAGGGTATTTATCGGATGTACCGCTTATTGAATAAATTTTGCCGTTACCGTATTTTGAACAGTAATTGCAGCCTTTTGCAAACATCTGAAAGGTGTCGTTATTGTATTCCTTACAGCGCTTTAAGGTATAAGCTAAAGTGTTTTGTTCCTTACCCATTACAATCACCCTAATTCATATTGCATTAGCCTCAAGTTCGTTATAAACAACAGGCTCATAATCATAAAAGTGTTCTGATTTAATATGTTTCAATTCGTGTTTTGTTGCTTTTTGCTGAACAGCATGACTTAATAAAATATTTATGTAAACATTGAAATTACCGTCTGAATCCACAACAGTAACACCTTTTACAGTCAGCGGCAGTTCGATTCCTCTAATATAAATATCGCCCAATAATCATTCATCCTTTTGCAATGCCTCAATGATACGAACAGCTTTTTCAACATCTTCTTTTGTAGCACCTTTTGCAAGGCTGAACAGCATACGCATTTCACTTCTGTTTTTAAGTTCTTCAAGGTATTCCTGAAGTTCTATATCATCAGTAAGTTTTGATGTTGCGTGTTCTTCCGTCAGATCCGATTTAAGTATTCCGAAATAATCTGCAAGCATTTGCATTTTATCTACTCGTGGATACTTCTTTGCATTTGCCCAGTCTGAAACTGTTGAGGCTGTGATTTTTAAGTCTGAAACAATATCAGCCTGAGTTTTATTATTTATGGCAAGATAATAATTGAAATTTTTAGCGAATATCTTTTTGTTCATTTCACTGTTATCTGTCATATTGAACACCTACCTTTTATTTATCTAAATCATACACTAAAAGCGTAAAAAAATCAAGATATTTTTAAAAATATTTCGTTTTTAGCTTGACATTACGCTTTTAGCGTGATATTATTAGAGCTGTAAGGAGGTGACGAAATGCTCAACACCAAAGTTAATTATCCTAAAATCACACTTGCGGCGGCAAGAGTAAATGCAGGATATTCGCAGAAAGAAGCCGCTTCAAGACTTAAAATCAATGAAAGAACTCTTCAAAACTACGAAAGTGGTGCTAATGTTCCTGACTGGGATATGGTTCATAAAATCGGTGAACTTTATGATTTCCCGATTGATTTTATTTTTTTTGGTTCTGAATTACGCTTAAAGCGTGATAAAGCTAACAATTAACCAACCACCCCACAATCAATAATACCACAATCACAGTCCTATTAAACGGACTTAGCTGAAAAGAGGTGAAGAAAGACGGAAGTAATAATAATTTTAGGACTGCTAATGCTTTGCACAGCTTTTGTTTCAGCAGTATTAGTAATAAAAATAGTAGCCGCCCATTTGTATAAAACAATAGAC
>OGXR01000724.1_pt1 | contig 25990 bp, 22 predicted proteins | sample 1576331 | NCBI WGS metagenome assembly OGXR01 (sample SAMEA3541473, study PRJEB24748) | human gut metagenome | biome: human gut; feature: human-associated habitat; material: faeces | place: China | collected 2012 | reverse complement strand
CCGCCGAGGAGGAGAAGACCGAGTTCGACGTCGTCATGAAGAGCTTCGGCAGCGAGAAGATCAAGGTCATCAAGGAAGTCCGCGCCATCACCGGCCTGGGCCTCGCCGAGGCGAAGGCTCTCGTCGAGAAGGTCCCTGCCAAGATCAAGGAGCAGGTCTACAAGGACGACGCCGAGGCCCTCAAGAAGCAGCTCGAGGCTGTCGGCGCCGAGGTCGAGCTCGCCTGAGTACGAAAAAACCGAACACACGAAAACCGCCGCGGTCTCCGCGGCGGTTTTTTCGCGTTTTTTCCACCCTCTGGATGTAGAGTATAAACAGGGCATCAAGGTTCCTTGCGCCGGCGTTAAGAAGCCGATAAGATATGGCTTTTGCGATTGAAAGAGCGAAAATCCTCCTTTATAATCATGGCACCGGGCCTGGAAACCCGGTTGGGAGTGACAGAAAAGGAGGAAAAAATATGGAACACAAACGCGGAAACTGGGGGAGCAATTTCGGCTTCCTCATGGCCGCGGTCGGCTCTGCCGTCGGCCTCGGCAACCTGTGGGGCTTCCCGTACAAGATGGGCTCCAACGGCGGCTTCGCCTTCCTCGTGGTATACCTGCTGCTCGTGCTCTTCGTCGGCTTCATGGTCATGGTCGGCGAGCTGGCGCTGGGCCGCAAGTCCGGCCTCGGCGTCGTCGGCACTTATAAGAAGCTCTCAAAAGAGGTGCGCTGGCTCGGCTGGCTAGGCATAGCCTCCGCCTTTCTGATCATGAGCTTCTACACAGTCCTCGGCGGCTACGTCACGAAGTACATAGTAGTGAACCTGGGCGACATCTTCGGTGCGGGCTGGGGCAGCGGCGGCATGGCCGCGGGCGACCTCTTCAACGGCCTGCTGACGAACCAGGTGGAGTCCATCGTCTACAGCGTCATCTTCCTCGCGCTCACCTGCATCATAGTCATGGGCGGCATCTCCGGCGGCATAGAGAAGTTCACGAAGTACGCCATGCCCGCGCTCTTCGTCATGCTGCTCGTCGTCATCATCCGCTCCGTCACCCTGCCGGGCGCGGGCGAGGGCCTGCGCTTCATGCTGGTGCCGAACCTCCAGCCGCTGAAGGACGACTTCATGGCCGTCATCTCTTCGGCGGGCGGGCAGATGTTCTTCTCCCTCTCCCTCGGCATGGGCGCCATGATAACCTACGGCTCCTACCTCGAGAAGAAGGAGAACATCGAGAAAAACGCGCTCATCGTCGTCTGCTCCGATACGCTCGTCGCGGTCATGGCCGCCTTCGCCATCCTGCCCGCGGCCATCGCCCTCGGCGGCGAGGACGCCGCCATGGCCGGCCCCAGCCTGCTGTTCGTCACCCTGCAGGACGTCTTCGCCGCCATGGGTACCCTCGGCCCCGTGTTCGGCCTCATCTTCTACATCCTCGTCTTCATCGCGGCCATAACCTCCGCCATCTCGCTCGTCGAGGTCGTGACCACCTTCTACATGGACAAGGCGCACGCCAAGGGCCAGCCCGGCAACCGCAAGAAGTACACCATCCTCACCTGCCTGGCCATCCTCGTGCTCGCCGTCATCGTCGCCGCCGACGGCCTCGGCTCCAACGGCCTCTGGCAGCCGCTCGGCTACTGCTGGCTCGACTTCATGGACCTCTGGTCCGAGGGCATCATGATGCCGCTGGGCGCGCTGTTCATGTGCATCTTCATCGGCTACGAGTACAAGGTCGACACCCTCGCCGAGGAGATAGAGCTCAACGGCAACAGGTTCCGGACCAAGAAGGTCTACGCCGTCTGCTGCAAGATAGTCGTGCCCCTGGCCATGTTCCTCGTGCTCTTTGGCCAGCTGCAGACCTTCGGCATCATCAAGTGACATTCCTCTCCCACCATATTCCTTGGGCGGCCGTCCCCGGCGGGGCGGCCGCCTGCCTTATTGCGGTTGACTTGGACGCGGGGCTGTGATATCCTGTTGACATAATATCGAGCAGATACGGGAGGCCGACATGTCGGACAAACGAGAATTTTCCGCCGGGCAGCTGCTCGGCGAGGATATACGCAGGCTGGGCAGGGAAGAGCTCGTCGCCCTTGCCCTGGAGGTCTGCGAGGACGCCGCCGCCTGCGGCGCGCCTTACCACGGCAACATCCACCCCGGAAACATCAGCCGGGGCGGCTCCGGAGCGGCCCTGGGTCCCAGGGCGGATCACGCCCCGGGCGACTGGTCCACGGACGAGCTGGAATACATGGCCCCGGAGCTCTTCTGGAACGGCACGGCGGACGCCTCTGCGGACGTCTATTCCATCGGCCTGCTGCTCTACGCGGGCGTGACGGGGGGCCTGCTGCCCTTTTTCAAGCGCGCGCCAGAGAACATGACGAACGAGCTGCGCGCCTCGGCCCTGCGCCGCAGGATGAACGGGGACCCCATCAGCCTGCCCGCCGCCGCGAGCGGGAAGCTCGGACCTGTCATCGAGAAGTGCCTGCGCTTCGATGCCGGGGAGCGCTACAGGGACACCAGGGAGCTGGCCGAGGCCCTGCGCCCCTGCGTGGGCGAGGGCGACGCCAAGGCCATGGAGATGTTCGGAAAGCCCGAGCGCGAGCTCACAGAGGTCGAACGCATGATGGCGGGCATCCTCTCGCGCCTTGAGCCGGAACCGGAGCCCGAACCCCCCGCCCCGGAGTCCCCCGCCCCGGAGCCGCCTGCTCCGGAGCAGCCGGAGCCGCCTAAGCGCCCGAAGGTGGAGATACCCGTCGTAAAGCCCACGCCGCCGCCGAGGCCCACCGGACCAAGGCCGGAGTACAGGGTGGACCGCGACTTTGAGGAGCGCGCCATAAGAGAGCGCGAGGAGCGGCCGAAGCGTAATATGCGGCCATTCTACATAGTTCTCGCCATCTGCGCCGTCGTCGTCATCGCGGCGCTGGCGGTGAGTCTGTTCCTGCCCGGCGGGGAGGAGCAGGAGCCCACGCCGACGCCGCCGTCGGAGAGCCTCGCGCCCTCTGCCGCACCCTCCGCGGCCCCCTCGGCGGAGCCGAGCGCGGAGCCGACGCCCAGCCCCACGCCCTCGGAAACGCCCGAGCCCGCGGAGCCGAGCTATGAGCTCACGCTCTCGAACAGCAGTTGGGAGCAGGCCCAGGCTCTCTGTAAGGCTGAGGGCGGCCATCTGGCCGTGATATCCAGCGCAGAGGAACTGGCGGAGATAACCGCCCTGGCCGAGGAGGCGGGCGCGAAGTTCGTCTGGATAGGCCTGCACCGCGAGGCGGGCGAGCTCAAGTGGGTGACGGGCGAGAGCGTCGATTACTACGTCTGGGGAAGCGGCGAGCCCTCCGTCACGGATTCGGACGGCACGCCCGAGGACTACGTCCTGCTCTGGCACACGGACAGCGGCTGGATATACAACGACTGCCGGAACGACCCGGCCGCCGCCTATCCCTCCGTCTACGGCGGCAAGCTGGCCTACGCCTGCGAATACGACTCCGAATGAGCCGGCGATATGCGAAAAAACCGCCCCCGTCCCGCGAAAAAACGCGGAACGGGGGCAAAATTCTGCAAAAAACTCCTTGCAATGCACGGAAGCTTTTGCTATAATATATCGGCATTACGCACGGATGGGGGGATCCCCGGCCCTGTGGCCGCAAGGCTGGGCCGCGGGGAGACGAGCCCCGCCGGAGGTAATAACAAAATAAAGGGAGGAAAACACACAATGGCAGTAGTATCCATGAAGCAGCTGCTGGAGGCCGGCGTCCACTTCGGCCACCAGACCCGCAGGTGGAACCCCAAGATGGCCGAGTACATCTACATGGAGCGTAACGGCATCTACATCATCGACCTGCAGAAGACCGTCAAGAAGCTCGAAGAGGCCTATGCCTTCGTGCGCGAGCTCGCGGCGAACGGCCAGAACATCCTCTTCGTCGGCACGAAGAAGCAGGCTGCCGAGGCCGTGAAGGAAGAGGCCGAGCGCGTCGGCCAGTACTACGTCAACGCCCGCTGGCTCGGCGGCATGCTGACGAACTTCAAGACCATGCGCACCCGTATAGACCGCCTGGCCCAGCTCAAGAAGATGCAGGAGGACGGCACCTTCGACATGCTGCCCAAGAAGGAAGTCATGAAGCTCATGGGCGAGATGGCCAAGCTCGAGAAGTATCTCGGCGGCGTCAAGGAGATGAAGAAGCTCCCCGGCGCTCTGTTCGTCATCGACTCCCGCAAGGAGCACAACGCCATCGCCGAGGCCCGCAAGCTGCACATCCCCATCGTCGCCATAGTCGATACCAACTGCGACCCCGATGAGGTCGATTACGTCATCCCCGCGAACGACGACGCCATCCGCGCCATCAAGCTCATCAGCGCCACCATGGCCAACGCCGTCCAGGAAGGCCGCCAGGGCGCCGACAACGCCTCCGACGAGGCCGCCAAGGTTGAGGAGAGCGACGAGGCCGCCGAGTGAGCCTCAATGCCCCGCGCACTATCTTTTAAATAATACGGAAGGATGATAATATATGGGATTCACAGCTGCTGACGTCAAGAACCTGCGCGAGATGACCGGTGTCGGCATGATGGACTGCAAGAAGGCCCTCGCCGAGGCCGACGGCGACATCGACAAGGCCGTTGAGTGGCTCCGTGAGAAGGGCCTCGCCGCCGCCCAGAAGAAGGCCGGCCGCATAGCCGCCGAGGGCATGGCTTACGCTTACGTCTGCCCCGAGTGCGGCGTGGGCTCCATAGTCGAAGTCAATGCCGAGAGCGACTTCGTCGCGAAGAACGACCTCTTCGTCGAGTACGTCCAGAACGTGGCCAAGGTCGTTGCGAAGGACGCGCCCGCCGATCTGGACGCCCTGTTCGCCTGCAAGTACCCCGGCAGCGAGAAGACCGTGCTTGAGGAGCAGAACGACAAGGTCCTGGTCATCGGCGAGAACATCAAGGTACGCCGCTTCGCCCGCTACGACAAGGGCGTGAGCGTGGCCTACGTCCACATGGGCGGCCGTATCGCGGTGCTTATGAACCTTGAGGTCGGCGCGGGCTTTGAGAAGAGCGCCGAGGTCGAGGAGCTGGGCAAGGATCTCGCCATGCAGGTCGCGGCTCTGAATCCGCAGTTCCTGGACAAGAGCGAGGTCAGCGAAGAGTTCATCGAGAACGAGAAGCGCGTCCGTCTGGCCCAGGCCAAGGAGGACCCGAAGAACGCCACGAAGCCCGACGCCATCATCGAGAAGATAGTCATGGGCGGCCTTGCCAAGTACTACAAGGAGATCTGCCTCATGCAGCAGCCGTTCGTGAAGGACGACAAGGTCTCCGTCGAGGACCACGTCGCCGCCGTCGCGAAGCAGCTCGGCACCACCATCAAGGTGAACTGCTACACCCGCTTCGAGAAGGGTGAGGGCATCGAGAAGCGCCAGGACGACCTCGCCGCCGAGGTCGCCAAGCTCGTGAAGTAAATAAACACGGCAAAAAAGCCTTCCGCTGCAAAGCGGAAGGCTTTTTCTTTTCCTGTTATCTGGCTTTGAGCCGGGCGATCATCGCGTCGCACACTTCGTCCATGTCGGCCACTATGCCGTAGTCGCAGTAGTTGAATATGGCGGCGTTGGGGTCGGAATTCACGGCGATGAAGGTCTCGGCGTCCACTCCGGTCACGTGGTTCACCGCGCCGGAGATGCCGAAGCCGATGTAGAGCTTGGGCTTTATCATCACGCCGGACTGGCCGACCTGGAGCTTGTAGGGCAGCAGCTCGCGGTCCACCAGCGGCCTCGTGCAGGCCAGCTTCCCGCCGAGCAGCGCGGCCAGCTCCCGGTACTTGGGCAGGCTCTCGTTTTTGAGCCCGGCGCCCACGCACACGATGGTCTCGCAGCCGGCTATGTCCAGCTCGGGCTCGAAGGCGTCCGAGACGAAGCCCAGGAGCCGGGTGCGTATCTCCTCCTCCGGGAAGGAGATCTCCTCCTCGATGAGCTCTATGTTCTCCCTGCGGCCTGCGGGCTCGTGCTTGAAGGTGCCGGGGCGGATGGTGCCCACCTGCGGACGGAGCACGGGTATGGTGATGACGGCCATTATCTTGCCGCCCGCCGCGGGCTCGACGAATTCGATATCGCCCGTCTCCGGGTTATATATTATCTCCGTGGCGTCGGAGGTGCAGCCGGTCTCCAGCCTCGCGGCAAAGCGAGGGGCGAAGTCCCTGCCGTTCGTCGTGCCGCCGACGAATACGGCAGAGGGCTTGTATTTTTCGCACAGGACGGTGAAAAGATTGGCGTAGGCCTCGGTGTTGTACCTTTCGTAGCCGGTACCGGAGACCTGTATCAGTCCGTCGATGCCGCAGTCCTTTATCTTGTCGAGCTCGGACTCGGGCAGAGAGCCGGCGGCCACGGCCACCAGCCTGTCACCCGAGAGGTCGCAGAGCTTGCGCAGCTCGCAGCAGAGCTCCAGCGACACGGGGTGGACTTCGCCCCCGCTGTGCTCTATGTAGACCCACATGTCCTTGTAGTTTTTCTTATCCATTCCGGGCACCTCCTCAAATCCCGGCCAGCTCGAAGAGCTTGGCCACGCTGCCTTCCACCGAACCCTCGTCTATGATGAGGCCCGGCTCGGGCAGCACGGGCGGGAACATGCGCGGCACCTTAGTGGGGGAGCCGGGGTCGCCTATGCGGCCGCGGTCGAGGCCCGGGATGTCGTCGGCGGTGAGGACGGTGATCTTCGCCTTTTTGGCGGCGAGTTTGCCCTTGAGGCTGGGGATGCGCGCGGGATAGTGCGTCTTTTCCATGGTGAACAGGCAGGGCATGCTCACCTCAAGCGTTTCCACCCCGGTCTCAAGCTCGCGCTCGACGACGAGCTTGCCCGCGGCCTCGTCCACGGACTTTATCAGGCTGGCGCTCGTCACCTGGGCGGCGCCGAAACGCTCGGCCAGCTGGGCGCCCATCTGGCCAGTGGCCCCGTCGAGGGTCTCCTTGCCGCAGAAGATGAGGTCAAAGCTGTCGATGGACTTCGCCGCGGAGACTATGGAATAACTGGTGGCGAGGGTGTCTGCGTTTCCAAAGGCGCGGTCAGTGACCAGGATGGCCCTGTCGGCGCCTGCGGCCAGGCACTCGCGCAGGGCGGCCTCTGCCGCGGGAGGCCCCATGGTGATGAGGCTCAGCTCGGCGCCGTACTGCTCCTTGACGGACAGGGCGGCGGCGAGGGCGTTGCCGTCCAGGGGGTTCAGAATGGCGGGTACGCCGGCCCGGATGAGGTTGCCCGTCTCGGGGTCCATCCTCATCTGGTCCACGTCCGGGACCTGTTTTACGCAAACTAGTATTTTGAGCATTCTTATTCTCTCTCCTAATAAGAAAATTGCAGTTGTGCCGCGGCTCACAGCCCGTATGCCAGGGGGATGAGCAGCGCGGCGGCTATGAGCGACAGGAGGTTGTAGAGGCCGCCGACCTTGGTGTAGTCCGTGAACCTGTATCCGCCGACCATGGTCATGGTGAGGGGCGGGGTGGCCACGGGCGTGGCAAAGGCCAGGTTGCAGCCGATCACGACCGTGACGACATATGGGATGGGGTCCACGCCGAGCCCGGTGCCCAGCGAAATGGCCAGGGGGGTCAGCACGGCCGCAGTTGCGGTGTGGCTCATTATGTTCCCGAGGACCGCGGAGGTCACAAGGAGAACAAGGCATATGGTCACGGGGTTCGCCCCGCTGCCGAAGGCGGATATTATCATGTCTGCGACCGCCTGGACAACGCCGCTCTTGTTCAGGGCGGTGGATATGCCCATGGCCCCGCCGAGGACGCAGATGGTGTTCCAGTCCAGGGACTTGAAGGCCTTGTCAAAGGAGATGCAGCCGGTCAGTATGCACAGGGCGGCCGCAATGGCCCCGACCGTGCCGAAGGAAAACACGCCCGCCGTGAAGCCGGCCACGCAGCCGAGCATGATGAGGCAGACCGTGATACACTTGGCCTTGCTGCGGACCTGTCCGCCGTCTCCGGAGGGGGCGGGGTCCTCGACTTCGGGGAAGTCGAAAACCTTTTTCTGCAGGCGTATGCCTATGAACAGATAGTAGAGGGCCAGCACTATGACGAGCGGGAAGCCCACCTTGCCCAGCTCCCAGAAGGTGAGCTCCCTCACCGAGTCCGTGGTCTGGAGTATGGCCTGGGCCGTCAGCTGGGGCGTGGAGCCTGCGAGCGTGCAGTTGCCGCCCACGACCGAGGCAATGCCCACGGCCATGTAGGTGTTCTTCTTCGTTATCGCCCCGCCCGAAGAGCGGGCCAGCGAGGCCAGCAGCGGCAGGAATATCGCCACCACCGCGCTGTTGCTGAGGAAGGAGGACAGAATGGAGACCGTCAGCACGAGCACCATTATGAGCAGCTTCTCGTTCCGGCCCGTCCTCCTGACTATGGCGCTGCCGATTATTTCGGCCGCGCCAGTCTCGAACACTGCGCTGCCCAGTATGAGCACGGAGGCGACCATTATGACCGTGTCGGAGCCGAAGGGCGCCACGACGTCCGAAGGCTCTATGATGCCGAAGATCATCATGAGCAGGGAGCCGACGACGGCCGTCAGGCCGGCGGGACGCCTCTGCATGACGAAGGATATGAGGATAACTACAAAAATAACTGACGCCAGAATAGGTTTTATCACTAAACACCTCCGCGCGTTACCTGGGCGCCGGGGAACCGGACCGGCACAGGAGGCAGGCTCCGCCCGCCTCCACCGGCACGTCAGGCGATCCTTGTAAATATCTTTGCGGCGTTCTCCCTGAGAACGTTTTTCTGTACCTTGCCCACGCTGTTTTCGGGCAGGCTGTCCAGCAGCGCCCAGTAGCGGGGCTTCTTGTATGAGGCGAGGTTGGCCGCGCAGAAGTCCAGCAGCTCGTCCGCGCTCAGTTCAGCGCCGGGGTTGAGCACTATCGCGGCGGCTATCGCCTCCCCGAACCTGGGGTCCGGAACTCCTACGACGGCGCTGTCCATGACGGCGGGGTGGCTTTGCAGCACCCGCTCTATCTCCTGCGCATACACGTTTTCGCCGCCGGTCTTCACTATGTCCCTTTTTCTGTCCACCAGGTAATAGTACCCGTCCGCGTCAACGCGCATAATGTCCTCGGTCCTGAACCAGCCGTCCACGAAAATGCCGTCCTGCTCGTCCTCGCGGCCGAGATAGCCCTTGAACACCAGCGGGGAACGCACCAGGGCTTCGCCCGGCACGCCGACGGGGACCTGCGCGCCCGTCTCGTCCACGATGCGGACTTCGACAAGTGCGTTCAGCCTGCCCACCGTGCTCATGAGCTCGGGCCGCTCCCGGAGCTGCTGACGGGAAAGGTTGCAGCCTGTGGCGCTGCATACCTCAGTTGAACCCCAGGAGGGCCTCAGCTTGCAGTTGGGGAACATCTCGAAGATGTCGTCGATACAGGCCTTTGTACACTTGCCCGCTGTGACCAGGGCGAGCCTGACGCTGGACAGGTCGTATTTGCGCGCCGCCTCGGACTGGTACAGCCTCTGATAGGAGATGGGCGGCAGCATTAGGACCTCGGTGGCCTTTCGTGACTCAATCTGACGGCAGATCTTTTCCGGGTCGAAGGAGCTCACGAGTATCAGCGTGGCGGCCAGGGCCGCGGATTTCAGGATGCAGAAGAGCCCGGCGGTGTGGTAGAGCGGCGCGGGCGTGAGTATGGCCTCCGGCGTTTCCGAGGGCTCGTTGGCTATCGCGAGGACCAGGGCGTGGTCACGGACCATCTGCTGTGTTCTGAGGACGCCCTTCGAGACTCCGGTAGTGCCGCTGGTGAAGAGGATGACGCTCTCATCCTCCGGGCGAAGCTCCTCCTGAGCCTCGCCCGGGTCCGCTTCGGAGACCAGCTCCTCAAAGAGGGCATCGGCGCAGTCCGGCCTGGGGTCGCCCTGCCTGAGACAGCATATGGAGAGCCTGAGACCGCGGCAGCTTTGCAGTATGCTCTCAGCCTGCCCGGCGAATTCGGAGCCGAAAACCAGGCAGCCGCAGCCGGCCGTGTCTATGGTCCTGACAAGCTCGCCGGCCATCAGGCGCGCGTGCAGAGGCAGGACGGCTACGCCCAGCTTCTGGCATGCATACCAGACTACCAGCCATTCCGTACTGCTCTTCATGAGCAGCGCCAGTCTGTCTCCGCGCCTGAGCCCTTTGAGCTTCAAGGCGTTGGCAAGCCGGTTGCATTCGGCGTTCAGCTGGGAGTATGTAAGCTCGCGATCCTCGCACACGACAGCGGTCCGGTCAGGAAAGCAGTCGGCGTTCCTAAGCAAAAAATAGCCGAAATTAACCATTTACAGCCTCCGAAAAACAATTCAAACTGCGGCGGTCAGGCAATGCTCCAGATTCCCATGAGGTTCCAGAGGAAATAGGCGATGTACATGCAGACCAGGCCGATGATGCAATAGACGTAGCAGTACTTCGTGGTGTCCTTGATGGTTACCCAGCCCTCGCCGGCGGCGTAGATAGCGGTCAGATACACGGAGCTCTGGTAGGGCAGGAACCAGCCGATGACAAAGGCGTTGAGGATGAAGCCGATGATCCAGGGGTTGATGCCGGCCGAGATGCCGAGGGGGATGAGCAGGGCCGTGAAGACGGAGAGGTAGCCTATCTCGGAGAGGATGAGGAAGCGGACGAGCAGGGTGAGGACGGCCAGGCCGGCGATGAGCAGGAAGGGGTTGGAGAAGAAGCCCACGGTATAGGGGCCGACGGCCTCGCTGAGCCAGGTGGTGATGTTCACGTGGGGCAGCACGGTGCCGAGACCCACGGAGCAGGCGATGAAGATGAGGGATTCCCAGGCCACGTTGTTGCGCCACTGCTTGACGGGCAGAATGCCGAAGATGAGGGTGGCGCAAAGGGCGATGAGGGCGGTGGCGTACTCGGGGATGTTGGTCACGCTCTTGAGCACCCAGGAGAGCACCGTGAGTATCATGATGACGCCCATGATCTTCTCCTCGCGCTTCCAGGGGCCGAGAGCCTTCTGGCGCTCCTCCAGGAAGGAGACGTCCAGCTTCTGGCCGGAGGCGGGCTTATACCTGCTGCTGATGTAAAGGTAGTTGCCGATGAAGAAGGGCACGATGAAGGGCAGCGAGCAGAGCGCCCACTTCACCATGGTGTACTCCGCCTGGATCTCCGCGCTGTACATGCCGACAAGGGCGGCGGTGGTGACAGAGGCGGTGATGAACATCGCGGGGGAGAAGCAGATGGCCGAGTAATAGGCGAGGAAAAGGCCGGTGGCCTCCTTGCCCTCGTTCTTGTAGCCCATGGCCTCGCTGATGCCGCGGGTCAGGGGGGAGAGGACGGTGCACTTGGCAGCCTTGCTGGGCACGAAGGGGGAGGTTATGGTCGTGACGGCCAGCAGGCCGATGACCTGGCCGCGGTAGCTCTTCGGGAAGAGCTTGAGCAGGATGATGGCTATGCGCTCAAGCAGGCCGCAGGCCTTTATGGCCGCGCCGAGCCCGAAGGCGGCGACGAGCAGCCAGTAAGTGGAGCCGGAAAAGGCGGAGAAGGACACTTCTATAGGCACCTTGCCGAAGATGACGAAGGCGACGCACATGAGTATGGCGGTGACGGCCTCATGGAAGACCTGTCCGGCCCACCAGACTATCGCGCAGACCAGTATGCCGATAACGCGCATGGCCTGGACTTCGAGCCCGGAGGGGGCGGGGATGAGCGCTATGGCTATGCCGAGAATGAGGCCTACTATGAGGTAGATGAGCTGCTTTTTGGTGAATTTCATTTTTTCCCTTCCCTTCTGACGTAAGAAAATGCGATGTGTTTGACAAGCTCGTTAATTGCGTGGCAATTACGGGCGCTGTCCGCCCTCTCCGGGGCGGGGCGCCGCGCGGAGAGGGCGTCGCCGGCTCAGCGGTCGGCCATGATGGACTTGAAGATGATGTTCTTCTGGATCTCGCTGGTGCCCTCGCCGATGGTGAGCACGCGGGCGTCCTCGTAGTAGCGGGACAGGCCGAAGTCCTTCAGCAGGCCCATGCCGCCGCACAGCTGCATGGCCTTCTCGCAGATCTTCTGGGCCTCCTCGGTGCAGAAGAGCTTGGCGATGGAGGCGCCCTTGGCTATGGACTCGCCGTTGTCGAGCAGGGAGGCCAGGTACATGAGGTAGCCCTCGCCGACCTGGATGCTGCTGTACATGTCGGCTATGTAGTGCTGGAGCACCTGGAAGTCGCTCAGGGGCTTGCCGAAGGCGATGCGCTGCGTGGCGTAGTCGAGGGCCTTCTCGTAGGCGCCCTTGGCGTAGCCGACGGCCCTGGCGGCGATGACGAGGCGCGCGCCGTCCAGCGTGCCGAGGGAGATGCGCAGACCCTTGTTGAGCTGGCCGCAGAGGCTCCACTTGGGGACGCGGCAGTTCTTGAAGTAGATGTCGCCGGTGTCCGAGCCGCACCAGCCGAACTTCTTGTAGTGCGCTCCGTAGGTGATGCCGGGCGCGTCGGCCGCGACGAGGAAGACGCTGATGCCCTCCTTGCCGGTCTCGGGGTCAACGGTCTTGGCGCTGACCTGCCAGCTGCCGACGGCGCAGCGGTAGGAGATGAAGCTCTTCGTGCCGTTTATGACCCACTCGTCGCCGTCGAGCACGGCGGTGGTGGAGATGGCGCGGGAGTCGGAGCCGCCGGAGGGCTCCGTGTAGGCCATGCCCATGAACTTGCCCTCGTCCACTATCATGGGGAGGAAGCGGTCTATCTGCTCCTGGTTGGCGAAGCTCAGCAGCTTGTTGGCGTTGTTGGAGCAGTTGAGGATGGAGGCAAGGTTGTTGTTGTACTTGGAGGCCTCGATGATGAGCATGAGCAGGGTGGTCATGCTCTCGCCGAAGCCGCCGTACTCCTCGGGGGCGACGAGGCGGGTGAAGCCGAGCTCGGCCATGCGGTCGCGCATCCAAATGGGGTACTCATCGACCTCGTCGAGTTCCTTTATGCGCGGGGCTACCTCCTGCTGGACAAACTCGTTGAACAGATTGAGGTACATTTCCTGGTTTTCGGTGAGTTTCATCTGAATTCTCCTAACGATTAATTTAAATTTGGTCTTACTTGGTGGTCAGGGAGGCGGCGACGGCGCCGGCGGCTTTGAGGGACTCTATCTTCTCTGCGCTGTAGCCGAGGATCTCCTTCATGATGGCGTCGGACTCCTGGCCGAGCAGCGGGGCGCCCTTGTAGACGTTGCAGGGCGTGCCGCCGAAGCGCGGCATGGTGGCGATGTCCACGAACTCGCCGCCGGTGGTGGCGTCGATTATCTTGATGAAGTCGTTGCGGGCCTGCCAGTGCGGGTTGGCATAGGCGTCCTCGGCGGTGTTCAGCATGGAGACGGGGATGCCGGTCTCCATGAAGATGCGCTCGACCTCGGCGGCGTCGTGCTGGCTGAGCCAGTCGAGCCAGAGGGCGTCCATCTTCTTTACGAGCTCGGGGTTGCCCTGGCCGCAGGTGTCCATGTAGGGGAAGTCGTCGGGGGAGACGCCCATGAGGTCGCAGAACTTCTTCCAGATGCCGATGCCCCAGACGCCGACGGAGACCCACTTGCCGTCGCGGCACTCGTAGTAGCCGAAGGGGCGCCACAGGGGGTTGAGCGGGCCGGTGCGCTTGTAGTTGCCGCCGCCGTTGAGCTGCTCGCACCAGTGGTAGCTCATGAGGTAGGCCGCGGACTCGTACATGGAGGCGTCGATGACCTGGCCCTTGCCGGTCTGGAGCATGCTGTAGTAGCCGGCCAGGGAGCCGCAGGCGGCGAAGAGGGCGGTGGTGATGTCGCAGACCAGGGGGTTGGCGGTGAGGTAGGGGCCGTCGGGCATGCCCTGCATGGCGGCAAGGCCGCTGAAGGCCTGGCCCACGGGATCGACGCAGGGCTTGCCGAGGTAGCGGTCCACGCCGCCGTTCTCTTTAAGGCCGTAGCCCGTGACGTGGACGATGACGAGCTTGGGATTGGCGGACATGGCCAGCTCGTCCGTCGGGCCGTGCTTGCCTATGTTGGGCACGCTGTTTATCCAGATGTCGCACTGCTTGACGAGGTCAACGAAGACTTCCTTGGACTCGGGCACCTTGTCGAAGTTCATGTTGAACTCGAAGCTGTTCATGTTGCGGCCGAGGCTTATCCACTTGGGGACGACGCCGGTCTCGGTGCGGCGGCCGATCCTGGAGGTGTCGCCGGAGCCGGGGATCTCGATCTTGATGATCTCCGCGCCCATGTCGCCCAGCCAGCGCGCCGCGAAGGGGCCCGCGAAAGCGACGCCGGTCAGCATCACTCTCAGACCGTGGAGGGGGCCGTATTCAGGGGTAATGGGGTTGCTGCGCATTTTTCTCATCCTTTCCTTGCGATCTTATCTATTTGCTTTCGTTTATCGCCTTGGTGAGCAGGGGGACGATCTCAAACATGTCCCCTACTATGCCGTAGTCGCAGGCGGACATGATGGGGGCCTTTTCGTCGCGGTTCACGGCCACTATGAGCTGCGCGCCGCGCACGCCCACGCTGTGCTGGACCTGGCCGGAGATGCCCAGCGCGATGTAGAGCTTGGGGTTCAGCTGCAGGCCGGACAGGCCGATGTACTCCGAGAACCAGTGGTTGTCCTCCGCGAGGGAGCGGGAGCAGCCGACCTCGGCGCCTATGGCCGCCGCAAGGTCGTAGGCTATGCCGAGCTCCTCCTTCTCGGAGAAGCCCATGCCGACGGCGACGACCTTCTCAGCCGCCGTGATATCCACGCCCTCACGGACGATGGGGGCGGTCGAGACGAGGCTCACGCGCCCGTCCTCCGCCGCGGGTACGACGGTCAGCGGGGCCTCGCCGGAGGCGGGGGCGTACTTGCCCGCCGGGACGGTGAGGACGCAGGGGAAGGGGGAGCTCTCGCGCTTTATGACCGCGCCGCCGTAGGTCATGCGCTCGGTCAAGAGCTCGCCGCCCTCAATAGCGGCGCTCTGGACCTCGCTGACGAGCGGGCAGCCGAGGCAGCCCGCGGCATAGGCTGCGATCTCGCGGCCGGTGGGGGTGGATACGGCGGCGAAGATGTCTATATTTTCGGCGCTTATGAATTCGGCTATGCTCCTGGAGTAGTCCTCGGGGCGCGCGGAGCTGCCCTTGAGCAGGATGGTTGCGTCCGCGCCGGAGGAGCCGAAGCCCTCGGGCAGCTCGGGGCCGCAGGCCAGGGCCAGACATTCCGAGCCCAGCGTGCGTGCAAAGGAGACGAGCTCCGCCAGCTTGTCCGCCCTGTTCGCGTATACGAGTACCTTTGCCATCAGATAGCTCCCTCCTTCTTCAGCGCCGCGACCAGGGCCGCGACGGTCTGCTCCTTGCTGTCCTCGTTTATCAGGATGTTCTTGCGGGTCGAGACGTAACCGGTGCTCCCCAGATCCTTCAGGCCAGCGGCCGTGCCGGGGACGAGGGCCTCGGCGCTCAGCTCGGCGACGGGCTTTTTCCTCGCGGCCATGACCTGCTTGAGCCCGGGTATCGGGGCGGGCGCGGCCTCGGGCAGCAGGCAGAGGACGGCGGGCAGCGGCGCAGAGACGGTCTGGATGCAGTCCTCAAGCTTGCGCTCGGCGGTGACGACGCCGCCCTCTACGCTGAAGGAGGTCACGCTGCTCAGGACGGGCCAGCCGAGGATGGCGGCGAGCCGGGGGCCTGTCTGCCTGGCGTAGTCGTCGCTGGAGCCCTCGCTGCACAGCAGCAGCGCGGCGTCCTCCACGGTGGCGGCGGCGGCAGCGAGCAGCGCGGCCGTCCGGCAGCCGTCCGGCCGTCCGGACTCGGCGGTGTTGACCCAGATGCCCTCGTCCATGCCCCTGGCCAGGGCGTCGTTGAAGGATTTGCGCGTCTCCGCGCCGCCGCAGGAGATGCCGGTGCAGGTCCCGCCGAGGGCCTTCGCGGCCTGGCTGCCCGCCTCTATCGTGTGCTTGTCGTAGTCGCTTATCTTATATTTTGCCTTGGAGAAGTCCACGGACAGGTCGGGGTTTATGCGTATATCCGACTCGTCCAGGACCCATTTGTAGCAAACCAATACCTTAGGCATCGTTTTCCTCCCTCTGCGGGGCGAGCTGGAACTCGCCTCTCATGTGTTCTCTGCTCATTGTGTAATAGTGTTCCGCGTTTTTGGCTATCTTCTCTATCTCCTCCTCGCGCAGGGGCCGGACGACCGCGCCCGGAGCGCCCATGACGAGCGAGTTGGGCGGGATCTTCTTGTGCTGCGTGAGCAGGGTGCCCGCGCCGATGATGCAGTTTTCGCCTATCTCCACGTCGTTCATGATGATCGCCCCCATGCCCACGAGCACCCTGTCCGCGATGCGGCAGCCGTGGATGATGGAGCCGTGGCCGATGGAGACCTCCCGGCCTATCTCGATGGGGTAGACCGGCGTCGAGTGCAGGAGACAGTTGTCCTGGATATTGGTCCTCTCCCCGATGGAGATGCCCGTGCGGTCCGCCCTTATCGTGGTGTTGAAGAAGACGCAGCAATCGTCCGCTATGCTGACGTTGCCGCAGACGACGGCGCCGGGCGCCAGGAACACGTCCCGGCCGATCTTAGGAGCAAGTGCCATAAGTCCCGTCTCCCTTCCCTCAGCCCTGCCTGAAGCTCACGCCGAAGGCGCCGACGGGGTAGTTCCAGCTCTCGACCAGCTTGCCGCCGCTCAGTACACGGCAGGTGCCGCACTCAAGGCAGCCCAGATAGTCGAAACGTACGCCGTCCCCGTCCTTCTTGTAGAGCGCGGCGGGGCAGACCCTGACCACCCTGTCTATCTCCGCCGCGTCGCGGCAGGCCTTGTCCACAAGGATGTGGCTGTGCTCCTCATCGACGCTGAACTTGTCGGCGCCGAGCTTGTCTTCAACAGTCATGCGCATCTCATACACCTCCGTGAGTTTCGTTCATGTATTCCTCGCACCTGCGCAGCTCGCGGAAGATGCCGCTGGCCTCGACGGCCTGCTGATAGGCGCTGAGGGCCTCGGCCGAGTAGTCCCCGGATTCGCGCAGGGCTATGGCGGTCTCGGCCGCAAGGATGCCGGATTCGACGGCCAGGTCCATGCCCCTGATGGTGAAGCCGTAGTTTGCGACGAGCCCCGCCGCGTCCCCGGCTATGAGCACGCCGTCGCCGCAGAGCCTGCCCAGCTTGCTGCTCCCGCCGTGGTGGACTATGTGCGCCGAATACTCCAGCAGCGTGCCGCCCTCGATGAGCTCCGCCACGGCCGGCAGCTCCTTGAACTCCTCCAGCAGCTCGGGCACGGCCTTGTCGGTCTTGTCGATGTCGCCTATCAGGAACTCTATGCCCACCGAAACGCTGTCGCGGTTGGTGTAGATGAAGCCGTCGGCGTAGTTGCCCGCTGAGCGGTCGCCGAGGTACATGTACTCCACGCCCTCGTCTCCGGCAAGGCCGAAGCGGCTGTTCACCGTCTCCTCGCCCAGCTGGATGACCTCCTTGACGCCGACGCAGGTGGTGCCCGGCTCCGGCGGCGTGCCCAGACCGGCCTGCTGTGCCAGGAGGGAGTTGGCGCCGTCGGCCAGGATCACGAGCCCGGCCTCCATCCTCTCGTCCCCGGCCATGACGCCGCAGACCTTCCCGTCCTCGATGAGGAGCCCCGTCACCGTTATATTGTTTATGACCATGACGCCCTCTTCCTCGGCCTTCTCGCAGAGCCACTGGTCGAGCTTCGCCCTCAGCACCGAGTAGGCGTCCCCGTACTTCGTGGCCTGCAGCGCCCGGACGTCCAGTCCGGTCTCCGATACCGCGCTGCCGGACCAGGCGTAGGCCTGCTCGCGGATGAGCCGGCGCTCAACGGGTAGCTCCTCCTCGAAGGAGGGGATGAGTTTTTTCAGTACGTCGGCGCAGAGCTTGCCGCCGGTCACGTTCTTCGCCCCGCAGTAGCTCCCACGCTCAATGAGAAGCACCTCCATGCCGGCCCGGGCCATGGTGTAAGCCGCGCTCAAACCGGCCAGCCCGCCTCCGACAACTATCACTTCCATTCTTTCGTCTGACATGCTGCCTGTTCTCCTTTCTGTGCTCAAACGACAAGCCTGTATGCCGTCCGCTCACAGTAGATAAGAGCAAGACATGTGCCAAAAAACTAACGAAAGCTGTGCTCGCCGCTTTTTTCGTCAATTTACGTCGAATATTGACAAATGAATCACAATTAAATTGTACACAATAACAACAGGCCGCGGCGGGCTGAAAACGAAACCCAAAATTACAATAACTGGTGGGCGTACAAATTTGTCTGTATAAAATACGCAGTCAGACAATACTGTCTGAAATCTGTACAATACGCAGGAGGGGAAAGTCCAAGTTTACACTATTTATGCGTATTGTCCAGGGAAAAAGGTGGATAAATTGTGGATATTGACAAAAGCGAGGCTTGTTCTGTATAATTACTAAACACAAGCCTGCTGCTCACGCTCCAATTGAATAAGGAGGCAGAATTGCCATGGACCACCTTACGAAAATCCGGGACAACGAGCTGTCCCGGATAAAAGAGTCGTGTGTAAATGGGCAGACGTGTAAGGTGCCGGACGAATACAAGGCCTTTGTCAGCGAGTGGCGCGAATCGCTCGCCATGGGCATAGACATGCATACCAAGCTCACCGACAGGCAGCGGGACTTTGAGGTATTTACCCGCATGGATGAGCTTCACAGGTACCACCTCAGCTACCTGAACAGCTATTACAGCAGCAAAGAGAAGCTCCTGGCGCTGCACGGCTGCGCCATCTTCTATCTGGACGAGACGCTTTCCGCCTACAACAAGGCGGGGAGCCCGGAGCTGCTGAAACGGCTCAAGGCCGACGGCATCAGAATTGGAACAAATTTCTCGGAGAAAAACGTAGGCGTTTTTGTGGCCAACATCGCGCTCAGGTCCCCGATGAAGACCTGCTGCCGGGTGGGCCAGGAGAACTATCTGGAGATATTTTCAAAGTACATCTGCTATGCCCGGTACGTTTCCAAGACGGGGCGGAGGTTCAGGTCCGTGAACCTGATATTCGTGCCGGAAGAGGTGTACTGCAAGCCCATACACGACTCGGTCAATTTCATACTTGAGGCGGAGGACATTTCCGCCGCCACCGACTTCATCTATCCCATCCTGGCCGGCCGCATCAACTTTCTGGAGAAGCTGGCCCAGCAGGGCAACGACATCATGATGCTGGTGGATACGGATATGAAGGTCATATTCGTAAACGAGCTCTTCACAAAGGAATTCGGCAAGACGCACCACAAGATAAAGCCCGAGGCGCTCTCAGGTTTCATGCCGGAGGTGGCGGAGCTGCCCAAGCTCAAGAACCGCTCCAAGGAGGACTTCAGCTCCACGCTGCTGCTGCGCGGCACATCGGGCGGGGACAACGCCTATACAGTCTACGGGCAGTACGTGGACGGCTGCGGCTACAAGATATTCTTCGTACCCTGCCAGTCGGCGGAGAAGCCCCGCAAGGCCCAGGCTGTCTACACCTTCAGCAGCCTCATCGGTCGATCCGAGGAGTTCACCGAGGCGATAGAAAACGCCAAGAGGGCGGCGAAGGGCCTCGGCAACGTGCTGATACTGGGCGAGAGCGGGACCGGAAAGGAGCTTGTCGCCCAGGCCATACACGAGGCCAGCCCCCGGAACACCGGGCCGTTCATCCCGCTCAACTGCGCCGCGATACCGAAAGAACTCATAAGCAGCGAGCTCATGGGCTACGAGGACGGCGCCTTCACCGGCGCCAAACGCGGAGGTCAGGCGGGCAAGTTCGAGCTGGCAAACGGCGGGACGATATTCCTGGACGAGATCGCCGAGATGCCCATGGACATGCAGTGCTCGCTCCTGCGCATACTCGAAGACAGAGTCGTCTGCCGCATAGGGGGGAGCAAGTACCACCCCGTGAACGTGCGCATAGTCGCGGCGACGAACCGCGACCTCTGGAAGTGCGTGCAGCGCGGCACCTTCAGGCTGGACCTGTACTTCCGGCTGAACGTCATAAGAATAGAGCTGCCCCCGCTCAGGGACAGGACGGGGGACATAGACATACTCGTCCCCTATCTGCTGGAGCGCGCTGCCCGGAAAAACCGCGTGCCGATGGTGGCTATCTCCGGGGAGGTCATGGAGCTTTTCCGGCGGTACTACTGGCCCGGCAATGTCAGGGAGCTCAAAAACGTCGTCGAAAAGTGCGCGGTCATGACGACCTCGGACACCGTGACGCTTGAAAACCTGCCTAAAGACGTGCTGCGCCAGCTCTCCTCCTCCGGACCGGGGGCCGGCTACGACCCCGCGGCCTTCACGGGCGGCTTTTCGCCGCCGCAGGACGCGGCGCCTGCCGTCCCGGCCTCTTACGCCGCTTCTCCGATGGAGAGCATAAAAGAGCATGAGACCCGCGTGATCGTGGAGCTCATGAAGAAATACAATGGAAACAAGAGCAAGGTGGCAAAAGAGCTGGGCATCTCCCGCAGCACGCTGTACAAGCGCCTCGACGAGATGGGCTGAGGCCGCCCGCAGACGCAAAAAACAGCCGGTCAAACGACCGGCTGTTTTATTTTGCTTATTCGGTTCTGCGCCTGGAACACCTCCGACCGGGTGGAATGACTGCGGACGTATGGAGGCGCACCCGCCCTGTAGGGGACGGCGTCCCCGACGTCCCGCTGCTATGGTTTCTGCCAGCCTCACCACGGTCCTCCCGCCCGGGCGTGGGATGATCTTGCAGTATATCACGCGGCACACGGCCCGTCCCGCAAGGACCCGTAGGGGTCGGCGTCCTCGACGACCCTTTCCTTCGTCCACCGCCGACCTCACCACGTTCCTCCAGACCCCTCGTGGGGGCGGGGTCCCATCCCCGCCCGGCGTCGGATGACTGCTGGCGTTCGTAAATCGTAGGGGCTGCGGGCGGCTTAGGCCGCCCGCAAAGGGGGAACCCCCGGCGAGGGTTCCCCCTTTGACCCCCTCCTGCGCTTTGTGAGCATAGGAGCGTTCCGCGCGCTGCGGCGCGCGGCCAGGGCTCCGCCCCTGGACCCCGCCCGCTTTTTTGTAAAAAAGCGGGGCAAAAAACTTTTATCCTTTGGGCGCGCAGCGCTACTGCGTGATGTCCCGCGTGAGCGCCTCTATCCTCTCCGCCCACTTCTTCAGCTCCTTGTTCGGCCTGCCCTCCGCAGAGCGCACGGCACGCAGCAGGACCTCGGCGGCGGATACGAGCGCCGCAAAATACTTGTTCATCGGTCGGCGCTCCGGCACAGGCTGCTTCTGCGGTATGCGCACGCCTTCCGTCACCGTTACAAATTCGCCCGCCGCCAGGTCGTAGCTCGTGCCGCTGTAAGGCGCAAAAGCGTCGTAGCCCAGCTCCTCCGTCAGGCAGCGCGTGAACGCCGTGCAGGCCCCGTCGTCGCCGTGGTTCACAAAAACCTTCCGCGGCTTCTTCTCAAAACCGGATATCCAGCTTATCAGCCCGTTCTTGTCCGCGTGGCCGGATACCCCCGGCAGCCAGCTTATCTCCGCGCGCACAGCTATGCTCTCGCCGAAGAGCTTGACCTCCTTCGCCCCGTCATAGAGCATGCGGCCCAGCGTGCCCTCCGACTGGTAGCCGACAAAGAGCACCAGGCTCTCCGGCCTCCAGAGGTTGTGCTTCAGATGGTGCCTTATCCGGCCCGCGTCGCACATGCCCGAGGCAGAGATAATGACCTTCGGCTCCCGGTCCTCGTTTATCGCCTTCGACTCCTCCGAGCTCACCGAGACCTCCAGCCCGTCAAAATACAGCGGGTTTATCCCAGCGTTCAGCAGCGCCCGCGCCTCGTCGTCAAGAAAGCTCGTGTCGCACTGGAGGAACACGCTCGTCGCCTCGATCGCGAGCGGGCTGTCCACGTAGACCTTGAAGCCGGGATGTCCCTTCACCAGGCCCTTTTCCTTTATCTCGCGGATGAAATACAGCATCTCCTGCGTCCTGCCGACGGCAAAGGCCGGGATGACGACATTGCCGCCGCGGTCGAGCGTGCGCTGTATCATCGCCGACAGCGCGCCTATGTAGTCCGGCCGCTCCGCGCCGTGAGTGCGGTCGCCGTAGGTGGACTCGATAACTACATAGTCCGCCTCCGCCACGCGCTGGGGGTCGCGCAGGATGGGCTGGCTGAGGTTGCCCACGTCGCCGGAGAACACCAGCTTCTTCGTCACCCCGCCCTCCGTCAGCCAGACCTCGATGCAGGCCGAGCCCAGCAGATGGCCGATGTCCGTGAAGCGTATCGCCACGCCCTCCGCCACGTGTACCATCTCGCCGTAGGCGCAGGGCCGCAGATGCTTCACCAGCGCCTCAACGTCGCCTATGTCGTAGATGGGCTCGACCGGCTCGCCGCCCGCGCGCTTGGCCTTGCGCGTCTTGTACTCCGCCTCGCTCATCTGGATGTGTGCCGAGTCGCGCAGCATTATGTCAACCAGAGAGCAGGTCGCCGCCGTGGCGTAGACGGGGCCTGAAAAGCCGGTCTTGGCCATGAGCGGCAGGTTGCCGGAGTGGTCGATGTGCGCGTGCGTGAGCAGTGCGAAGTCCACCTCGGCGGGCGAGACGGGCAGGGACTGGTTCTCGAACATGTTCCTGCCCTGCTCCATGCCGCAGTCCACTATGAACCGGGTCTTGCCGACCTCGACCAGCGTACAGCTGCCTGTCACCTCATGCGCCGCTCCGAGGAATGTTATCTTCAACTTGTGCCTCCCTTCTCACTCGTCCAGCTTGAGCACGGCTAGGAAAGCCTCGGTGGGTATCTGCACCGTACCGAGCTGGCGCATCTTCTTCTTGCCCTCCTTCTGCTTTTCAAGCAGTTTTTTCTTTCTCGTGATGTCGCCGCCGTAGCACTTGGCGAGGACGTCCTTGCGCAGGGCCTTTACGGTCTCGCGCGCTATGATCTTGCCGCCTATAGCGGCCTGAACGGGTATCTCAAAAAGCTGGCGCGGGATGTTCTCCTTGAGCTTCTCGCAGAGCTTGCGCGCCCGCGGATACGCCTTGTCCTTGTGTGCGATGAAGCTCAGGGCGTCCACCTGCTCGCCGTTTAAGAGCATGTCCACCTTCACAAGCTCCGAGGGCCGGTAGTCGGCCAGCTCGTAGTCCAGCGAGGCGTAGCCCTTGGTGCGGGCCTTGAGCGTGTCGAAAAAGTCGTAGATTATCTCGTTGAGCGGCATGAGGTAGTGCAGCTCGACGAGCCTGGAGTCGAGGTACTGCATGTTCTTGTACTCCCCGCGCCTGTCCTGGCAGAGGGGCATGATGTTGCCGACGAACTCCTGGGGCGTGATTATGGTGACGTTCACATAGGGCTCGCTGGCCTCCTCGATGGAGGCGGGGTCGGGGTAATTGTGGGGGTTGTCCACGCGCACGACGCTGCCGTCGGTCTTTTTGACCTCGTAGATGACGGAGGGCAGGGTCGTGACGAGGTCGAGGTCGAACTCGCGCTCCAGCCGCTCCTGGATGACCTCCATGTGCAGCATGCCGAGGAAGCCGCAGCGGAAGCCGAAGCCGAGGGCGACGGAGCTCTCCGGCTCGTAGGAGAGCGAAGCGTCGTTGAGTTTGAGCTTGTCAAGGGCGTCGCGCAGGTCGGGATATTTGGAGCCGTCCTCCGTGTAGATGCCGCAGTAGACCATGGGCCGGGCGGGGGCGTAGCCGGGCAGGGGCTCGGCGGCGGGGCGCGCGGCCTCCGTCACCGTGTCGCCCACCTGGGTGTCCGCGACGTTTTTGATGCTGGCGGTGAAATATCCGACGTCGCCGGCCGAGAGCTCCTCGCAGGGCTCAAAGCGCGTGGGCCGCAGGTGTCCGACCTCGACGACCTTGTACACCGCGCCCGTGGCCATGAGCTTTATCTCCATGTCCTTGCGCACGCGCCCGTCCATGACCCGCATGAGCACGATGACGCCGCGGAAGGAGTCGTACTGGCTGTCGAACACGAGGGCCTTGAGCGGCGCGTCCGCATCTCCCTTCGGCGCGGGCACGCCCCTGACGATCTCCTCCAGCACCGCGGGGATGTTGATGCCGTTTTTGGCGGAGATCTCCGGGGCCTCCATGGCGGGGATGCCGATGATGTCCTCTATTTCGGTCTTGGTCCTGGCCGGGTCGGCGGCCGGGAGGTCTATCTTGTTTATGACGGGGAGTATCTCAAGGTCGTGGTTCATGGCGAGGTAGGTGTTCGCCAGGGTCTGGGCCTCGACGCCCTGGGAGGCGTCCACGACGAGCAGCGCCCCCTCGCAGGCGGCGAGCGAGCGCGAGACCTCGTAGTTGAAGTCCACGTGGCCCGGGGTGTCTATGAGGTTCAGGGTGTACTCCTCGCCGTTTTCGGCTCGGTAATTGAGGCCGACGGCGCGGGCCTTGATGGTGATGCCGCGCTCCTTTTCGAGGTCCATGTTGTCGAGGATCTGGCTCTCCATCTCCCGGCTCTCGACGGCGCCGCAGAGCTCTATGAGCCGGTCGGAGAGGGTGCTCTTGCCGTGGTCTATGTGGGCTATTATCGAAAAATTCCTGATGTGGTCCTGTCTCATGTTTCGTCGTCCTCCGCTATGCCTTCTATCTTGTCCGCCAGGGCGCGCAGCTCGGCGGCGAGGGCGCGCACGCGCTCCCCCTGGGCGCCGCCGCCCGGCTTATCAGTCCTGCCGAGCAGGTAGTCCGCCGAGACGCCGTAGTAGTCGCATGCGCGCACGACGAAGTCGAGCCCCGGCTCGCGCGCGCCGTTTTCGTAGTGGCTGAGCAGCGCCTGGCTTATCCGCAGCTCGGCTGCCGCCTTGCGCTGGCTGAGGCCGCGCTCGTGGCGCAGCGCGCTCATGGCCTCGCTGAATGTTCTTGACATGTGCTCCCCCCGCCCGCTTGTTTCAATGATGATTACAAATAGTATTATAACCGCCCTGTCCGGCCTTGTAAAGCCCCGGCGGGGCTTGAAAAGCTGCGGTCGGGGTGGTAAAATTGATTGTCTGGAAAAAAGGCGGAGCGTCCGCCAATTTTATATGGAGGCTGTTGCATAATGTTTGAGAACCTTGTTGAGATACTCAAGAAAAACCCGCGCAAGATAGTCTACACCGAGGGCACGGACGCCCGCATCCTCGAAAGCGCCGCGAGGCTGAAGGCCGGCGGCTTCCTCACCCCCGTCCTCGTCGGCAACGCAGACGAGGTCAAGGCCGCTGCCGCCAAGGGCGGCTTCGACATCGAGGGCCTTGAGATCATCGACCCCGAGAACTACGAGGGCTTCGGCGAGATGGTCGAGACCATGGTCGCCCTGCGCAAGGGCAAGATGAGCGCCGAGGATTGCGCCGCCGCGCTGAAGAAGTCGAACTACTTCGGCACCATGCTGGTGAAGATGGGCAAGGCCGACGCCCTGCTGGGCGGCGCGACCTACTCGACGGCGGACACCGTGAGGCCCGCCCTCCAGCTCGTCAAGACCAAGCCGGGCGCGCATCTCGTGTCCTCCAGCTTCGTCATGGTCCGCGGCGACGAGACGCTCATCATGGGCGACTGCGCCATCAACATCGACTACACCGACACCCTGGACAAGGACGGCAACGTCGTCTTCTCCGCCGCGGACAAGCTGGCCGAGACCGGCATCGAGTGCGCCCGCACGGCAAAGGTCTTCGGCGTGGAGCCGAAGGTCGCCTTCCTGAGCTATTCTACCAAGGGCAGCGGCAAGGGCCCGAACGTGGACCTGGCCCGCGAGGCCTGCGCGAAGGCGAAGGCCCTGGCCCCCGACCTCGACATCGACGGCGAGATGCAGTTCGATGCGGCGGTCTCCCCCACCGTCGGCCAGCTGAAGTTCCCCGGCAGCAAGGTCGCTGGCTACGCGAACACCTTCATTTTCCCGGAGATCCAGTCCGGCAACATCGGCTACAAGATAGCCCAGCGCCTCGGCGGCTTCGACGCCTACGGCCCCATCCTGCAGGGCCTGAACGCTCCCATAAACGACCTCTCCCGCGGCTGCAACGCCGAGGAGGTCTATCAGATGTCCATCATCACCGCCGCCCTGGCCTAAGTACAAAAGCGGAAAAATGCCGCCCCGACCGGGGCGGCATTTTTTGCTGTCTTCACAGGCGCGGTGCTCTGACCCCCGCCCGGACATCGGTCTGCCTCCGACTCCACATCGCCGCACCCGCCCTGTAGGGGACGGCGTCCTCGACGTCCCGCCGTCACGGTTTTTGCCAGCC